>Ga0214923_10007721_pt1 | contig 11653 bp, 9 predicted proteins | sample LL1510_MetaG_FD_177993 | JGI IMG/M metagenome (GOLD analysis project Ga0214923, IMG submission 177993) | Freshwater microbial communities from Lake Lanier, Atlanta, Georgia, United States - LL-1510 | ecosystem: Environmental > Aquatic > Freshwater > Lake | place: USA: Georgia | collected 2015-10-15 | reverse complement strand
CCGCGGGGCAATTGTGCGAACCGCAACACCAAACGAATCGGCAAGCTCATCAATGCGCGTGGTGGCATGCACGTACCGGATCCCCTTCGTTGGATGGGCCGGCCCGAGGTTCCAATTCGCGAACTCTGGGGTGTAGACGTAGATCATCTCGCTGGTCGAAGGCGTGTTCGGATTACTCATGAAAACCTCCTCGTGATGTGTGGGATTGAGTAGCGGCTCGATGAGGGACGAGCGGCCCCGAGCCCGCTAGAACATCGGGCTGATCGGACCACTGGTCCGCAGCGCCTCCCGAATCTCTTTCGCCAGGGGGTAGGTGAAGGGGAGCGCATGGGCCAGCTTCTCGGCCTCATCCACGGTGAGGTGGATGGTGATGGAGCCGCCCATCTCGACCAAGACGTGGCCAAAAGACGCTATTGGCTCCACGCGCTCCATACGTGGGCGGTTTGCATCGAACTCAGACATAGCGCCTCCTCATCAGTTGGGCAGCGTCGGCTAAAGCCGGACGTCGCGGGAGTTTTAGGTATTGAACCAGGCGCCGCTCTCGAGGGGCGGCCTTCGTGCAGACACTTGAACTGACAGTTGTGATGTTACCTCACGAAGGGTACCTGTGTCAACAGTGAAATAGCGTTAGGGATTCTGAAATAGCGTTAGGCGAAGCGCGCGAAATCGGTCACAGAGACGATCGGAAATGCGACGTACTTGCCCCCCGTCTCCGAGCCAGCGTCACTTTAGTCGGCTGGGATCGCTACTTGCGTACCAAGCTTGTGGCCAACGAGATAGCCCGAGACGGCTAATTCGAAAGCACTTCGAGCGTGCTTCCTTGGTCAGTTTTATTCACGCGAATCCCAATTGGCAATTGTTGTTGCATTGTTTCCACGTGTGTAATGATTCCCACTGTTCTGCCGGCTGCATGAATCCTTCCTAGCACCTCGACCGCGCGGTCCAAAGATTCGAGGTCCAAGCTGCCAAATCCTTCATCAATAAAGAGACATGGCAGCTCGATTCCACCGGCATGGCGTTGTACCACTTCGGCCAAGGCCAGTGCTAAAGCTAGAGATGCGATGAACTGTTCACCACCGGACATTGACTGTACGGGGCGCGTATAGCCCGTATATGAATCTAAGACATAGATATCGAGCCCGCTGCCACGACTCTTCGCCACTCCACCTTCTTCTTGTTCTAGCGTGAGGGAATAGCGGTTCGCGCTCAATTCTCGAAGTTGGGTGTTTGCCACTAAGCACACCTCTTCAAAGCGAGTACGCTGTACCCACATTTCTAGACTCAATTGACCACTTGGGCCGCCAGCACCTTTATCGAAAACTGCTGCGATGGACTCCGCCTTCCTGTAATTAGAAGCCTTGCCTTCAATCGCCGCCTCAATGGTGCTAATCACCTTGCGGGCAGAATCAATCTGCTTGCTCGCAAGTTTGACCTCTGTAACGTGGCTTGCTAGCTCCTTAGAATCGCTTTCTGCAGCCTGAAGGCGTTCACTCAGATCGTCCAAGTTTGGACGATCCTTCGGTACAGGCTCGGACCCTATTGCTGCATCAAGTTTAATGATCTCGAAGACAATTGCATCAAAGGCGTCCACAGACTTCTTTAGTCGTGTTCGCTCATCGCTATCTAAGAAGGCTGCGCGTGAAGCATTTTCGGTGGCGAAAGACGAGCTGTCTAGCGCGGCTGACGCGTTAAATGCTGCCAATTGAGCCTCGCCCTTTAACATGTCGCTCTGCGTAACGAACCTCTCAAGTTCAGCCACGCCACTTTTCAACTGCTTGCAGATAGAGAGTCCATCAGTGACGTGTTGTGGCTGGCCGACTTTAGACACCTGGGCTTGTAATTGTTGCCGTTGCTTGGATAGGTTGCTACCCTCGGTTACAGCCACAGCCAACGTTCGTTCAATTTCGCTTATCGCAGCACGGGTGCTAGCCAGATGCTCACTTTCTTCATTAGAATTCATCTCAAGATCATCAATTGACTCTCCAATAGCTGTAAGTTCATCGAACTTTTTGAAGATTTTCTTCTGCACGACAACGCTAGGTAGTTTTGCTTCATACTCTTGTGCAACTGACAGAGCTTTCTGCGCGTCTTTCACATTGCGCTCTGCGTTGGTTAGTTCTCCGAACGCCTTATCACGTGAAGTTTCGGCGACCTCGACATTCGCCGTCGAGGTAGACGACTTAGCTTTACGCGGGTGCGTCGTAGACCCACATACCGGACATGCTTCATCTTCCAGGAGGGTTGCCGCCAGTTGACCCGCCAGTTCCTTCGCGCGCAGATTGAGCGCAGACTGGAGCTTCGCGTTTGCTTGTTCAAATCGCTGTAGTGCTATTCTGAGTCCAGAATTTGCTGCAATCAGTGTGCGCTTGGCACCACCGACGTCTGCCTTCTCGCGGAGCTTCTCTAACTGAGAAACTGCGGAAGTAGCGGCGGCTAAACTCTTCACCTTGTTACGCGCTGCTCCAAGATCGCGTTTTGCTTGAGACGCTAAACGTTTCCGTTTCGCGTATTCTGCATGAAGTTTACGGAGCTCGGTCAATTGTTCACGTTGAGCGACATCATTAGCGTTGATCGCTTTACGTAAAATTGATAACTCTTTGTAGGCCCGATCGCAATCAGCCAAGGTACTTTGAAGTTTAGCAAGTTCACTTGACAGCTTTGCTGGGGACGATTGTTTGATAGCAGCGATGAACGCTTTTGCCACACCAGAAGAAATCTTGAGCTGAGTCGCGGAATTACTCAGGGAATCGCGCACTAAAAGCACGGACTTTTGCGCGACACCTAACTCAAGCACTAGCTTTTTGTGCGCATCAGCTGTTTCGATAACAGGTATGGCTGCATCGTGAGCCTTAATTCGCTTTTTAAACATCTCGATCTGCTTTTCGTCGCCCTTTTGCTGCTCACGAAAGGTTTGCAACTGAGTAAACTTGTCGAACCGATCAGAATCAATCTTGGCTTTTATGTGGAGGCTCTTCGCGTTCATTAGCGCGTCACGCCCGCTCTTGTCGAGGGCAAGAAGCTCTACTAGGCGTTCGGCGACGAATGCGACCGCGGCATTGATGTTTTCGTGCGGATCTGGGAGCGCCTCGAATGCTGCACTATTGCGGAGAGACTGAACATTCGCATCGATGACAGCCCATTGTTCACCAACAGTTGCTTCATCACGCCAAACCTCCGCCCTCAATTGCTCAGTCGTTTCACGCAGCTGTTCTACTACCCTTCGATAGACTATGGTGCCAAAAATTGTTTGAAGAATCTTTTGCTTATCTGAACCCGTCGCCATCAAGAACCGCTGAAACTTTCCCTGCGGCAAAAGAATGACTTGAAGAAACTCATCAACATTTAGGCCAATTACTTCACTGCACTTCTTAGAGACCGCATTGGTCCCCGTCACGGTGTTTAGCTCTTCCCCGTTTAGTCCGAACTCGCGGAGCCACTGTTTGTTTGGGATCGACGGTTTGCTAGGCGTGGCGAGTTCTCGGTGAACAATGTATGTGCGATCACCATGAGAAAACGTGAATTCGATTTCCGGCGGAAGCCGATTCTCATAGGCGCTGACTATGTCTGAGGCACGGTCGCTCGCGACCCTGGCGTAGAGTGCATAAGCCATGGCGTCAAATAGAGTGGTTTTTCCCGCACCAGTCGGCCCAACTACAAGATAGAGACCCTTGGGGTTTAGCTCGTTGAAGTCGATCTCTACGCGCCCAGGATAGGGGCCTATTCCGGAAAATGAGAGGCTTAGTGGCTTCATGCGCGATCTCTAGTGATCGCAGCTGCTATTGCGCCGTTAACAAATGTTTGCTCAAAAGTGTCGAATCCATTCGGCCATGTTTCTCTCGTGTACTCATGAACAACTTCCTCCTCACTACGCTTAGATAACTGCTGAAGGCGCTCTGCATTGAGCTGCCCCTGCACAGTCAAAGATGTCTGTACTAATTCAAGAGCGAATGGAAAACGGGCACGCACTCGCTCCATGACACCGACTTGAAAGTTAGGGTCGGCGATACGAACGCGGACGAAAGCTTTTTCATGTTCTTTGAACTGACTCGATGAGAGAATGTTCTCTAAGGTTTCTTCGATGGTGGCGACTGGACGACCAACGGTTGAAGCTACGATCTTTGAGGTGATACTCAGGCCGTCTGTGCTAACTATGCGCACCGACTTCTCGTGGTCCTCCGAGAACGAATATGGCATAGGCGTTCCCGAGTAAATAATCCGGCCATTGCTTAGTTCCTGTGGCCGGTGCAGGTGACCTAGGGCGACGTAGCCAAATCCATCAAACAGATCCATTGGGACAGAACCGGTACCACCAACTGTAAGGTTACGCTCGGAATCCGAAGTGGTTCCCCCCGTGACCCACGAGTGGCTCATCGCAATAGCGCGAGCTGGGTTTCTTAACTGTGCAATCTTCTGCTCGATAACTGCGCGAAGAACTGATTCATGAGTTCGAATCGTGCCCACTTTATGCGAAACGCGCTCAGGATCTAAGTAAGGTAAAGGCAAGATCTCAACTTCATCCCCATCCTTGCCGGTCACAATAACGGGCTTACCAATGTCTGTGATCTCTAGGCGTTCGGCGCGAATATGCAGCCCGCTTCCCGCCATAAAGCCAGCGCCAAAGTTCAGCCGCTCTGCCGAATCGTGGTTCCCGCTGATTAGTACGATTGATGCGCCGGCGTCTCGGATTCGGAAGAGAAAATCATCCAAGAGCCTAATTGCATCCTCTTTCGGATTAGCGCGATCAAAAACATCCCCGGAGACTAATACGCAGTCGATTAATTCCTGCCTAACAAGGTCAACAAACCAATCGCAGAAAACAGCTTGGAGCGGGAGCATGTCGTAGTCAAGAAAGCGCTTTCCAAAGTGCCAATCTGAAGTATGGATGAGGCGCATTCCAGCAATTTAGAGCATTCCTCATGTATGTCAAGCATAAATCTGCGATTTGGCTCGCAACCTTGACGTTTGCGGGGAAGATCTCTAGTGCCCAGGCGCTCTTCTTCTGGACTGATTGCTATGCGTCCGCGGTTAAAACCTTGGTAGAGATCCCTTGGGAGCGGATAGAAAAGATCCCAATTCATCTCCATCGGGTTCGAACCACGGTGTTCGACATACTGTGCCGGTCCGATGTGCCAAAATTCACGGTATTCGTTTGAGCTTCGTACGAAGTGTTGCATTCCACAGTCTTTCGGGCAGTGAGGAGTATTTGGCCGGCTTGGCCTAGATCTGCATGCCTGCCTTCTATGGGCCGTGGGAGCGACCGCTCACCTGCGTTGGATGTGGAGACGCCTCCAAACAAGAGAGCATCCTCTGTGCGCAGATCAACAAGGTGCCCGAAGCACTCCTGGATTTTCTGGGCGCGAAAGAGACCCTGGCCCCCGATGGCCTGCTCGATCCACTCAAGAGCGACGGCGCGTGGCGGTGAAGGTGGCCACACCCGCATGGAAGCGCTCAATACGCGCTCGGTAAGTTCTCTCGTCTCTGCGCCCCCCATACTGAGCTCATGAATGAGAAGCAGGCGGGATGGGCCGGGGGTTTTGAGGAATTCAAGGATGCCGACCCGAACGTAATTGCAGAGAAGCTTGCTGTGTTCGTACCCGGTGCAGGCGCATCCCAAGTTCGTGCATGGCAGGACTCGATTCCACCGATGCAGCGTGAAGCTACTCAGCTAATGAACGAACCTTGGGCCAGCAGGGCGTCCGCGATTATGGAATATCAACTGCCTATGGAGTTTCGCCGTGCAGATGTTGTTGTGCTGGCAGCAGGCGACATTTTCGTCTTGGAGCTCAAAGGCAAGGACTCTCCGAGCAAAGCGGATTTAGATCAAGTAAGCGGATATGCACGCGATCTGCGTGCCTACCACGAGTATTGCCACGAGCGACCCGTATGGCCCGTTCTCGTTCCGATGCGCTGGCGAGGGAAACCTGAAAGCCACCTAGACGTAACTGTTTGCTCTCCCGAAAGTGTTGACGAAATTGTGCGATTAAAAGCTGGGTCGCATGTTACGCCTAGTACTAGCCTGGCTGAATTCTTAAATCCTTCCTCGTATAGCCCACTCCCGAGTATTATTGAAGCAGCCCGAGAGTTGATGGAAAAGGGCGAGCTTCGCTATATCAAGCGTGCGCATTCAGCAACGGAGCAAACCTTGCTGATGATCAAGAAGCTATGTGAGGAAGCTGCTCGTTCTGGGACTAGGAAGTTGGTGCTGCTCCAGGGCGCACCAGGATCAGGAAAGACTCTTGTCGGGCTTCAGCTTGCTCATTCAGGGTGGCTTGAAGACTTGGCAGTCGAGCGGTCCGGGAAGCGGAAGATTCCAGCCGTGTTCCTCTCAGGAAACGGTGCACTTGTAGAGGTGCTTCAATACCAGCTTCGTTCAGCTGGGGGAGAAGGAAAGACGTTTGTCAGGGGGGTGAAGGAGTATGTGGCCCGATACTCTAAGTCGCCGTCCCTTGTGCCCGATGAACATGTATTGATCTATGACGAAGCACAGCGGGCTTGGGACGCTGACCGCGTAGCTGCTGGCCACGTTGATGGTCGCGCCGATGGAAAGTCTGAACCTGAACTATTTGTTGAGTTTGCCAACCGTGTGCCTGGCTGGTGTGTAGTTGTAGGGCTTATCGGCACCGGACAAGAGATTCACGTTGGAGAAGAGGGCGGTACTGAGCAATGGTTTTCGGCGATTTCGAACATAGAAAACTCTTCTGAGTGGGAGGTAATTGGTCCAAAAGAGATCTTGAATGGCACACAAAGAGAAAATGTAAAAATGCGTATCTCTCCCGAGATGAGCCTTGACGTGACAATTAGGTTTCACACTGCAAGGCATCTTGCAACTTGGGTAGAGCAGGTATTAATTGACTCGCAGGACGTTAAACTCGACAAGTTAGCAACGTACTTACGTGACGATGGATATCGATTGTACATCACCCGCGATCTTGAACAAGCGAAACAGTATCTACGTGATCGCTATAGTGACGAGACGAGTAGAAGGTTCGGCATTCTCGCGAGCTCTCGTGATCGAATCTTGGGGCTTTACGGCGTAAAAAATGGTTGGCAGGACACTAAAACCTTGCGAAAGGGGCCATGGTTTGCGGATGGGCCAGGAAGCCATCTTTCTTGTACAAACCTTGATTCAGTTGCGACTGAGTTTGATTGCCAAGGCCTCGAGCTCGATCAGGCGTTGCTCGCGTGGGGATCTGACTTCACCAGGCGCGAGGGGAAGTGGTCTAATGCTGAAGCGCGCAACTATCGTAAGGGCACTGCGGTACGAGACCCCATGGCGTTAAGGCGAAATGCTTATCGCGTACTTCTTACGCGTGGCCGTGACGGATCTGTAATTTTCGTGCCCCGGCACGCATCACTCGATGAAACGTTTGACTATCTTAAGAATTCTGGGTGCGAAGAGCTTTAGCCCGTGCGACTGATGCCAGCACTTTGCACTCCGTGCGTAGAAGGCCAAATGTGCCTGTACTACGCCAGGATGCTAAGCTCCGCCTCAAATCCAGCATCCTTCGATTCAGCACTAGAGCGAGAAGTAGAATGATGGTTAGCAGCGGACCTCAATTACAATATCTGTGGTCCTGCGGCCTTAGGCCTAAACCGTAAATTTGGGGGTCATGTGGTGCCTAAACGAAAGTCTGGTGAAGAGCCGTTATCTAACCTGGAGCCCTCATCAAAGCGAGGCAAACCAGCAGCACTTAATGGGTTGTCTCCGCGGGAATGGACACTGCTGAGCAGAAATGTATGGAACGATGTGTCTTCTCCACGAAACAAGAGGCATCTTGAGCACGGAGCCGTTTTTCCGCAGAAGCTCGCAGAGCGCCTAGTAACCATGTACTCCAAACCTAACGACCTCGTTTTCGATCCCTTCGTAGGAGTTGGTACTACTATTGTCGCCGCTATGGCACTCAATCGTCGAGCCTGCGGGATCGAGTTGAATCCTAGGTTTGTAGAATTGGCCCAAGAATGGATTTCCAAATCCGTTGGATTATGGAATGCCGAGAATAACGATCCTCAATTAATCAATGACGATTGTCGAAGATTAGAGAGCTACTTGCCGCCAGACTCTATTCAGCTAACTGTAACATCGCCTCCGTATGCAGATTTCATTCATCGCTCTGTTGCGGATCGGAAGAAAACGCACAAAAAGAGCAAGATTGTTAAAGATAACAATTCCCAGGTCAAACCTTACTCCGAGAGCGTGAGTGATTTTGGAAATCTGTCTTATAGTCAGTTTTTGTTGGAATCTCGGTCATTGTTTGAGAAACTTCTGCGGGTGACAAAGCCTGATGGCTATGCAGTCTGGATAGTGAAAGATTATCGGCTACCACCCGGGCAACCATACGTGTCGATGCATTCCGATATCGCAAAAATGGCAGAAGAAGCAGGCTGGTTATGGCATGACTTAATAGTCTGGGACCAGAATGAACAACGAAGTCTAGTACTACTTGGCTACCCCACTAGGTTCTACACTAATCAGAACTGTTCATTCATCGTAGTATTGCGCCGCAGTGGAAGTTAAGAGGCTCGCGCTTCATTCAGTGCACCCGTACCCTTGTAAGTTCACACCCAACGTAGTCCTCGACCACCTTCCGGCTAGCGGCATTGTGCTCGATCCATATTGCGGCAGCGGTACCACGCTGCTGGAAGCGGCAGTACGTCGACATAATGTTATTGGAATCGATTGCAACCCAATAGCTATTTTAATTTCCCGCTGCAAGCTTGCTCGGCTTGATGCACGTGAGTCATCATCGCTTCATATGATGACCGCCAATCCTGAAAAAATCGCTAAAGGCTTGTCAGCATTTCGTGGCTCTTTACATGATTTTCACGGGCGAGATCACTGGTTCTCACATCAAGCGCAAAGAGAATTAGCTTATTGCCTTCAGTTCGTTAACTCTGCCGATCGATCTAGTGACTTATGGGCCGTGCTAGCCACCGCACTTTCCGCAATTGTGAACACATATAGCAACCAAGACTCTGAAACGCGATACGTCCGACGCACTAAAGATCACCTTCCCGGTGACCTTACTTATGCGTTCACTGAAAAACTAATAAAAATAGAGGAAGCGCTGAGAGCGCGAGGTCCACTCAGCAGATCACGCAGCACCCTGCTCTTGGGCGATCTCAGGATGACTCCACCCATAGCTAGCGGCTCTGTCGATGTTGTTATAACGTCACCACCATATGCGAATACTATGGACTACTATCTTTACCATAAGCAGCGGATGAATGTACTTGGTTTCGATTTCAAGTTGGTTCAGTCGCAAGAAATTGGCTCAAGACATCAATTCTCTTCGCGCAAAGATTCAATCGAGCAGTGGAATCTGGATTATACAATCGGTTTAGAGCAAGTTTTGCGTATGCTCAAGCAAGGCGGTAAGGCGTGGATCATTATAGGAGACAGCAGAATTGCAGGGGTTAAAGTGGATGGAGCCGAGTTAACACTAGATTCTGCGAGGAGCCTTGGGTATAAGGCCGAGCTAGTAGACTCTCAGCCGATGCACAGTAGAAGTCGAATGTTTAGTGCAAGCTTTCAGAGTCCCGGCAAGAGTGAACACGTGGTTCTGATCCATGGCTAGGAATGTAGAAGAGGTTAGGGTTTATTACGAGTGCTTCGAACAGGCGCGCCATTATGTAGCTCCGATTGCGCAGCATGCATTGAAGTGGCTTAAGGACATCACTTTCATAGAAATAAGTACAACGTCCAAACAGTCCATTGTGGCTAAATCATTGGCTGGCGGGCTCTCGATACGAAATCCTGACTCCATCGTAACCGTGGTTATCGACGGAACTGAGATTCCTCTTGCTTGGATTGAGTTCACCACTCAGGTATATACGGAGGATCACTCACTTCAAGGATTCAATTCTCTTGTCGCAGCTGGGATGTCACGCATCCCGTTTGTTAAGATTGTCGCCCGTCGTAAGTCTGAGTCTGATCACGGCGGCAATACGAGCTTTGACCATCGCGAGCCTTACAGGGTGTTATGGCGAGAACACAAAACACCTGGCGTACAATTAGATTGGCCATTAGAGGCACAGGGGACCAGGGCGGTTCGCGACGCGACTCATAAAGCTTGCCCGCCTGCTGATCTTGGGTTAGCAGAAATTCTGAGCGTCGGATACGAAGGAATACTCCTAGGCAAGAACTGTGCAGATTACCTGGTCGAATACGCTCTCCAGGCGTCAACCCCTTTAGCTAAAGAAGTTGCGATGAACTTAACTCCAGTCAAAGAGTTTACCCCAAACGCGAAATCAACGCGGTTCTATATTCGTGAGGACCAAAAATGGGAGTTAAAGTTCAACCGCTGGGGCCATAGCATGGATCCAGAGCGAGGAATGGCTGAATACTATGGGAATGTTATTGGAAAAAAGCTATGTGGCCGCATTAATGATAAAGATGCGCGAAGTACTGAAGAGGCGCTCGAAAATCTTCGAGCGGCAACCGGAATCTCTGTATCACAACCCCTTCAGAATGAAAAACTAGACATCACTTACGACATTACAAACTGCAAGCTTAATCGTGCCGGATTAATCATCGCCTGGTATCTAGATGAGTTCGTGATTGCGGATCAGAAGGGAGCTGATCTAGTTAGGTTGCGATGGAACGTAGAGAAACCAACGGGACTACATGTTAAGTTTTCGACAAGTGACCAAACGGTTATTGTTCGGAAAGAAGTCGTTACTGAGGATGATGTAACTTACGTAATCGCAAACAACATTCTCCCGGCGAACGGATTTGAGGTCCAGAGTGTTAGTTACCCTGGCGCTCAAGGCGATTTTGGTCTTTTGACCGGAAGCGGGCGCGCCGTGAAAAGAAAGTTTTTCGATGTAATCGGGAGGAAGGGCCATTCGAAGGTCACTACCGTAATGTTAATAGAAGCTAAGGGCGCTCGCGACCCAGGGCCCATCGAAGTAGATGCGGAAATAGCGTGCTCGTGGCGTGACGACGAAGAAAATCGTATCAATTTGCTGCAACGATTATCCACAGAGAGACAAGCAGAAGTGTTGGCGTGTGTGGCGTACTCAGGAGAAAAACCTCTTAGCGATGAGCTGCAGAGCAAAGTTGATTGTGTAGTGACTGTTAATGAAGACAAGTGGCAAATCTGGATATTGAACGGCGCAAAGTTGAGCTCATTGCCTGTCTTGTCAGGGGTATCAGATTTGCCTGTTCGGTACAGATACTAAGGCTTCGTTAGAAACTGCGTAGGGAACTATAAATATGTGAGCCTATGCCAAAGTGACGCAACGTTCACTTCATGGTGCTGGCAGCTGGGTGGCTGCGATTTATATCATTATTCTGCTGATATTTCGCTAAACTACGCGTTTCGCGATATACATATCGGCGAGTTCAAAAACTTAGCTGAATTGAACTACGCTAACCCAACCTTCTCCTTCACCTCACGCATCGTCTCGGTGACGATGGGCAAGAGGCGGGCGGCGCCATCGCCGAGGATGTTGTCGATTTCGTGCGGCAAGGCGAGGAGCTCGTTGTAGCGCTCGCGGGCGGGGGCGTAGTGGGCGATCAGGCGCTCGGCCAGTAGGCGCTTCATGTCGGCGCAGCCGGTGAGGGCGGCGCGCTCGTTCTGCCAGAGCTCTTCGTAGTTGGCGCTCACCAGCTTGTGCAACTGGCAGACGTTGCAGGCCTCGGGGTGCCCCG
>Ga0214923_10007720_pt1 | contig 11653 bp, 13 predicted proteins | sample LL1510_MetaG_FD_177993 | JGI IMG/M metagenome (GOLD analysis project Ga0214923, IMG submission 177993) | Freshwater microbial communities from Lake Lanier, Atlanta, Georgia, United States - LL-1510 | ecosystem: Environmental > Aquatic > Freshwater > Lake | place: USA: Georgia | collected... | reverse complement strand
TGACCGCCGGAGAGTTGGTGTGGGCGGTGATGGGAGCGGTCGGTCAGTCCGACGGAGGAAAGAAGTTCCTGGGCCCGCTTCCGGGCGAGGGCGTTGATACGACCGGACAGGAGAAGGGGGAGGAGGACGTTTTCCTCGATCGTCAGGGTTGGGAGGAGATGAAAAAATTGGAACACGAAGCCAATTTTGAGGCGGCGGAGAGAGGTGAGTTTGGCGTCATCCAGGGAGTGGAGGGGGTGACCCTCGAGGTAGGCCTGGCCAGCGGAGGGGGTGTCGAGGGCTCCGAGAATATGGAGAAGGGTGCTTTTGCCACATCCACTGGGTCCGGTGATGGCGACAATCTCCCCGGGAAGGATTTTGAGGGTGACCCCTCGCAGCGCATGAACTTGCGAATCTCCGGAGGAGTATGATTTATGTAGATCCCGAGTTTCGAGCATAGGAAGGAGCAAATCCTATAGGTGAACAAGTTGTAAGAAAGCCCATAAATGAGCACCAATTAACAAGTTTAATCAAATGTCAGACATGCATTTATAAAAAGCAAACCCATATGTGAACAAGTTGAGGAGAATTAAGGCTTTTAGATTTTTAGTCTTTAGCAATGGGGGGCTTAAATTCTCCCATTCCCTGCCTGAGTAAGGACTAAACAGCCAGACAACCAACTAAAACGCCCAAGTGACGGAGAGCGTGGGGCCGATCGAATCCAATCCAACATTCGGGCGGGCTGGTTCCGAAAGCCCGCCATTGGAGATGTGTTGGTACATGGCGCCTAGATTGACCGAGAGTTGGTCCATGACCGGAATACGAACACCTACGCCGATTTCAAAACTGAAGCAAAAGTCCTGTCCTTGGGAGTCCGGGGCGCCGGTCGCGTGAGTAAACATGAAGCCGACCCGAGATTCGAGGTAGGGGATGACCGGCCATCCTTCCTGGATGAAATTGTAGCGGGGGCCGAAAAGGCCACCGGTAAACCAAGGATTGGGGCCATGAATCACGGGGGCGTACATTCCGCTGAAGAGAAACTCGGTGTTCCCGCGGTTCCATCCTTCGTTACCGATTTCGTCGAGTTGCCAACCCACCGTGATGAGTTGGGGGAGGTAGCGGTAATTGTTGGAGTTACCAATGGAAAAGAGCCCCGCTGTTTCGGCTGACAGGCTGACCACATCCTCCCCGAAAAGGGATGAGGTAAGAGCGGGGTCAGACGAGGAGGATGCGGATAGACCTTTTGAGACCTCAGTGCCTGACCAACAAGTTGTGATTAAAGACCAAAAAGTGATCAAAAGAAATGCCTGGAGAAGATGTTTGGGCATCTCTTTCGAAAGTCTTAAGCACTTGATGAGTAGAATCATAGTGACCTCATATAAAGTACGATTTAAGGTTTCTAAAGAAGTTTTTCCTGTTTGGGAATAACTTTTTATCTATATATCCTTAAAAACAATGAAAAATATATGGATCACAGGGGGAGGTGGTTTTATCGGCTCCAACCTAGTTTTGAGCCTTCAGGAGGAGTATCCCACGGCTTCGTTGACGGTTTTGGACGATTTTAGGAGTGGTTCTTTCCCGAACCTAGAGGGGTACAGGGGTGATTTTGTGGCGGCAGATATATCCCGCCTGGATTGGGAGAGTCAGTTTGGGGGCAAGAGGCCGGATGCGATGTTTCACCTGGCCTCGATCACGGATACGACCCTTTTGGATCAAAAGGTCCAGACCCATGACAACGTGGAAGGGTTCCGGCGGTTGCTGGACTATCTTCGTCCAGCAAAGACTCCGGTTGTTTATGCCTCGAGTGCCGCAACCTACGGAATCCGGGCGGGCGTCAACCGGATCGGGGATCCATTGGCACCGGCCAACGCCTATGCCTTCTCCAAGGTCCAGTTAGAGAATCTCGCCCGAAACATACAGGCGGAGGAACCGTCCTGGCAGATTGGGGGTCTAAGATATTTCAATGTCTACGGACCCCGGGAAGGACACAAGGGGGTGCCGGCCAGCATGGCATGGCATTTGGCCGGCCAGATGTTGCTCGGGAAACGGCCCCGAATTTTCAAGCACGGGGAACAAAAGCGCGATTTCGTCTATGTGAAGGACATTGTCTCCTTTACCCTGGCCGCGATGAAGTCGGGCAAGAGCGGGGTGTGGAATGCGGGATCGGGACAACCGAGAAGTTTCAATGAGATGGTGGATGGATTGAATCTCGTTCTGGGCACCAAGCTGAAGCCCGAGTATTTCGATTGTCCTTATCCCTTTTATCAACCCCACACCGAGGCGGACATGTCGGCTACCCGGCGGGATCTGAACATCCAGCCCAAGTTCACCCTCGAAAAAGGGCTGGAGGATTATTTCCAGTCAGGATGGCTGACTAGGGGACGCGCAAAGATTTCCACTAAGAAGAAAAAGTAAACCGTTGTTTGATTAGGATTAAGATTAGGAAAAGATTCGGCCTCGCAACTTTGCGAGGTGCTACGGGGCGTGCGGGAGGATGGAGACATCCGCTCCGGGAATCGATTCGGAGATGGCTTGTCGCAGGTGTCGGATCTTTCCATCGACCTCGGCCATTTTCAATTCCGGGTGAAATTCTAAAAAAATCTCCACGTAGAGATGGGGTCCGGAGCGGCGACTGCGGATTTTGTGAAGTTTTTCATAATCATCGATATGCCGGACCAGGTGGTTAAGGATACGCAACTGGGTGGTCTCCTCCACGGTGGCATCGAGCAGGTCCCCCACGGAGGAGGAGGCCATGGCCCAGGCGGCGTGGAGCATAAACAGGACGCCGACCAGGGAAGCGAGGGGATCGAGGTACCAACTCCAGTTTTCGGCGCGAAACAGGTAGGCCACGACCAAGGACCCTCCCATGGCGCCGTCAAAGCTGGCTTTGGAGAACCAGAGACTGGCTTGGGATTTCATGATGACGGAGGGTTGCCGCCCGGCGAGAAACCGGGTGCGGAAATAAATGCCGTAGCCAATGAAGGTGTAGAGGCCAAAAATCATGATCCCGGGCAGGGTTCCATGAGCCATGCGGGGATGCGCCAGATGGACGGAAGCACGCCAGGAGACGAAGAGGGCGGAGAGCAGCATGATCAGTCCGAGGGTGAGGCTGACGAGGTTTTCCAGTTTTCCGATGCCGTAGGTAAAGCGGTGGTCCGGAGAGCGCTGGACGGCCCGAAGGGTGAGAAAGGCGGCCAGCACAGAGAGAAAATCGGTGAGTTCCTTGAGCAGGTCACTGAGGATGGTCACGGAGTTGGAAAAGCAGGCGGCGGTACCCATAAGGGCAAGATCCAGCAGGCAAAAGAGGAGGGCCATCTGCAGGCTGCGTTCCCGGGTGCCGGTGGAGATGGGGCGATTCATGGGTGAGGCTGGTGAAGAGAAGGGGTTTCGGGTAGAAAGGGAAGGATGAAAATGGGTCGTAGCGGATGGCAGGGGATTTTTCCCGGCGCGAAGCCGAAGGTTTTTGCCAAGGGGGAGATCATGGTGGTGGAGGGGGGCTTGCCGAAGGATCTTCTCGTGATTTTATCCGGGCGGGCGCGGGTGGAGAAGCGGATTCAGGGGCGGGATTCGCTTGTGCTGGCCAAGCTGGGTACGGGGGAGTTGATCGGGGAACTGGCCATTCTTACGGGGGGCCGGCGCTCGGCCACGGTTGTGGCGGAAGGAAAAGTGAAGGCCTTGGTGATTCCGGCGAACCGAGTGAAGGCTTTGCTGGGGGGAGGGGTTGGGGCCAAGGGTAAATTCCAACGTCAGATGCTGGAGTCTTTGGCCCGGCGGTTGGTGCGGCTTTTGGAAAAGTTGCCTGTTTATCAGGGTGCCTTTGGGGAACCCAAAACGGAGGCGGGCTTGCGGTCGGCTCTGGAGAAGATGTACGCCGGTTGGGCGGTTTAGTCAGGCTATTAGCGGGTTAGTCCCCAGCCATGTAGGAAGCCGATAAGCTTCATGGTTCCCTCCATCACTTAAGACGAAATTGCTCATCTCATCCCTTCTGTTTCTTCCATAGCGCCAGACTATCTTGAAGCCCCTGCCCGCAGGCTTGGCGGGGAGACCAGGGAGGGTAGTTTAGGGGGATGGCTACCCGAACGGCCGGGCCGAAGGCGAAAAGCGCCCCCCATTCCAAAACGGATATCACAGAGAATCTGGGACGAGCGATGCTCCGTGCCCGGACGGTGGAGGACAAATTGGCCAGCCTTTACCGGGCGGGAAGAATCGTGGGCGGGGTTTATTTGGGCAAGGGCCAGGAGGGTCTGAGTGCCGCCGGCGGAGTTTCCCTGAGGCAGGGAGACGTGTTTGCCCCTCTGATTCGGGATATGGCGGGCAGGTTGGCTTTCGGTGAGCCGCTAATCGATGCGGTGAGAACCTACCTTGGATCCCGACTCGGTCCGATGAAGGGGCGCGATGGAAACATCCATCGGGGGGATCTGGCGCGCGGAATTCTGCCCATGATCAGCCATCTCGGGGCGATGTTGTCGGCCACGGTCGGGGTTTTGTTTGCGAAGAGGCTACGCGGAGAAAAGGGAGGTGTGGGTCTGACCTGTGTGGGGGACGGGGCGACCTCGACGGGCTCGTTCCACGAAGGGTTGAACCTAGCGGCGGTGGAAAAACTTCCCCTCGTCACGGTGGTGGCGGACAACGGGTATGCCTATTCCACCCCCCATCAACGGCAGTATGCGTGCACGGATCTTTTGGAGAGGGCCAAAGGCTACGGCATCGAGGGGCACGGAGTGGATGGAACGGATCCCGAGCTTTGTCTCGAAGTGGTGGGACGGGCGGTGCAGAGGGCCAGAGACGGGGCCGGTCCGCAGTTGGTCGTGGGTCGTTTGTTGCGCCTGTGCGGCCACGGGGAGCACGACGACGGCCTGTATGTGGACGAGAAGCTGAGAAGTTCGAGCCGCGGTCGGGATTGTCTGGTGGTGATGGAGGAAAAGATGAAGGTGAGAGGCCGGGAGCGGGATTGGGAAAAATGGAAAGAGGAGGCGCAACGGGAGGTGGAGGAGGTGGTGGCGGAGGTTTCCGCGGAGCCGGTGCCGGATCCTTTTGAGGAGAGTTGGCGGGCCACGGTGACGGAGGGGGCAACGGAGGCCTTGCCAGAGGAATGAGCGTCACTTATCTCGAGGCCATCCGGGCAGCGCAGGAGAAGGCGTTGCAGGATGATCCCAAGGTCTTCATCTACGGGCAGGATGTGGGCCGGTTTGGAGGAGCTTTCAAGGCCACCAAAAATCTGGCGGAAAAATTTCCCGGCCGGGTGTTGGATTCCCCCATCTCGGAAGATGCGATGGTGGGAATGGCGGTGGGAGCTGCGATGGAGGGGATGCGTCCGGTGGTGGAGATGCAGTTTGCCGATTTTTCGACGGTGGGACTCAACCAAGTCCTCAATCATGCAGCCACGACCTATTGGCGGACGGGTCGGCCGTGCCCGATGGTTTTGCGGCTGCCCTCGGGCGGAACTCCTGGTAGCGGCCCGTTTCACAGTCAATCGATGGAGACGATCTATTCGCACTATCCGGGCCTGGTGGTGATGGCTCCGGCCACGGTGGAGGACGCCTACAGCATGCTGTTGGAGGCGATCGGCATGGAGGACCCCGTGGTCTTTTGCGAGCACAAGCTTCTCTATTACCATCTGAAGGCCGAATCCCTCCCGACCGAGGCGGTGCCGGCGTTCCGGGCCCGGGTGGCAAGGGCGGGCCGGGATGTGACCTGCGTGGCCTATAGCGCGATGCTGCATGAGGCCGTGGCGGCGGCGGAGGAACTGGCGGCCGAGGGATACGAGGCGGAAGTGGTCGATCTTCGAACCGTGAAGCCCCTGGATACGGACACCATTTTGGCCAGTGTGGCCCGGACCGGAAGATTGTTGGCGGTGGGGGAGTCCTGGCCATGGGGCGGGGCTTCAGCCGAAGTAGTGGCGCGGGTAGCCTCTGAAGGTTTTGAATTGTTGGACGCTCCGCCCAAACGGCTGAACGCGAAGGATACGCCGATCCCTTACCATCCGAATCTTTGGGCGGCTCATCGGCCGACGGCGGTGCGGATCGCGGCGGCGTTGCGGGAAGTTTTACGATATTGATTTTAAATTCCGAAGAAGGGTTCGCTTTCGCCCCGCTTCCCGATAGGAAAGAAAAGATGAATTCATTCTTTTCCTTGGTTTCCATCTTTGGATGTTTGGCTTGGTTCCTGGCAGGCTGCTCCGGAGGTTCCGCCGGGAAAGTCATCCAGGTCGCCGTATCGCCTTCGTCCCCACCCATGCTTTTCAGCGAAGGCGGGGTGATCCAAGGCGCGGATCTGGACCTATTCGAGGGGTACTGCAAGGCGAGGGGAATCAGAACGAAAATCACCCCTTACGACTGGCAGGGAATGTTGGGAGCCGTCTCCAGCGGGCAGGCGGATGTGGCCTTTTCCGGCATCTCGATCACCGACAAACGAAAGGAGGTGATGGATTTTTCCCAGCCTTACTACGACAACGCCTGGCATCTGGTGGCCCTGAAAAGCCGGGGCATCCAGATCACCGATCTGGCCCAGTTGAAGCCCTATTCCATCGGTTATCCCCGCGGCATGGCCTACAATGACCTGATCAAAAATGAACTGGAGCCGAAGGGCTATTACTCCCTGAGCCAGGTGAAGCTCTATCCCTCCTACAGCGAAGTCATCACCGACCTGCAGAACGGAAACCTCGACCTTGCCTTTGTCGAGGAGCCGGTGCTGGTCAATTATGTGAACAAAATGAAGCTCCCCATTGAAAGTGTTCGCGTGTTCACCGGTTTTGACCGGCTGGGTTTTGCTTTTGCCAAAGGATCCAAATACCGTGATGACTTTGATAAGTACCTGCGGGAACTCGGGCCCGAGAAGGTCAAGGCCATCATCGATGCGCGGATGAAATAAGGTTAAGGATTTCTCGGCACGTGAGTTTTTGGGACATCCTCGCTCAACTGGCGCAGGGATTGGTCTACACCGTGTGGGTCACCCTTATTTGCAGTGCTACGGGCATGGCGGTGGGGCTGACCGTTGCTGGTTTGCGTCGGATGGGTTCCCCGGTGCTGATTTCGATTCTCGACGGGTACACCTATATCTTTCGGGGGATTCCAGTTTTGGTTCTCCTATTCATGGTTTACTTCGGCCTGCCCAGCCTCGGGCTGAAGGTCAGCCCGCTTTGGGCGATGGTTCTCAGTCTGGGGCTGATCGCCTCCGCCTACCTAGCGGAGGTTTTTCGCGGGGCGCTGGATTCGGTGGAGGCAGCGGAAATTCTCGCCGCCCATGCCATGGGCATGAGCCGTTGGCAGGTCTTTGCCCATATTGAGTTGCCGCAAATGTTCCGCTTTGCCGTTCCAGGAATGGTCAATGAGTTTACCTCGATCCTGAAATATTCACCCTTTGCCTATACCGTGGGGATTCCGGAAATCACCAAACAGGCCATGACCTTGACGGCGACCACCCTGCGCGGAATCGAAATCTATCTGGCGGTCGGCATCCTGTATTTTGCCATCTATCGGGTCCTGCTGGTCGGCGTGCAATGGCTGGAGCGGCGGCATCAGATTCCGGGAATGGAGACGAATTAGGATGGCCCTGATCCGTATCCGCGATTTGGTGAAAACATTCGGAACCCACACGGTTCTCCAGGGGGTCAATCTGGAAGTGCAAAAGGGGGATCTCAAAGTGGTGATGGGCCCTTCGGGTTGCGGAAAGTCGACCCTCCTGCGTTGTCTCAACCGGTTGGTGGAACCGACTTCGGGAGAAATTCATTTCCGGGGTGAGAACATCGTCGGACCAAACGTCGATGTGCGGGCCTTGCGGCAAAGCATTGGATTCGTCTTTCAGCAGTTCGCCTTGTACCGGCATCTGACGGTTTTGGACAATGTGTCGCTTGGTTTGCGGAAGCTTCAGGGCATGAAAAGGGCGGCCGCGGAGGAGAGAGCCATGGCCCAGTTGAAACACCTCGATATGGAGGCTCATCGCGACAAATATCCCGCCCAGATTTCGGGCGGACAGAAACAGCGCGTGGCCATTGCGCGGGCCTTGGCCATGGATCCGGCGGTGGTGGTTTTTGACGAGCCAACCTCGGCTTTGGATCCCGTGATGGTGCGGGAGGTGGCCGAACTTTTCACGCGTCTGAACCGGGAAGGGGTCACCATGCTCTGTGTTACCCATGATCTGGCTCTGGCCAGCCAGATTTCCGAGAAGGTGGTCTTTTTGGATCAGGGCATGGTGCGGGCGGAGGAAAAGATTCGGCACCTGGCCGGGGATCATGCGGATCCCAGGGTAAGGGCGTTTTTTGGTGGAAAGGGGTAAGAGACATGAGCGGATGGGCTTCGTTTCAGCGGGATCTCCTGGATCAACTTCCCCTGATCCTGGCGGGTTTGCGTCAGACCCTCGAGTTGACCGTGGTCATCAGTGTGACGGGGTTCTTGTTCGGAGTGGTGGTCTTTTATCTATCGGTCAGCCGCCATCGAATTATCCAAGCGATCACCCGGGGTTATATCTCCTTTTTCATCGGCACTCCCCTGATTGTCTTGCTCTTTCTCATGTACTACGGATTGCCCCAGTGGGGGTTGAAGATCCCGCCCTTTTGGGTGGCGGTCATCGGCTTCACCATGAATGTGGCGGCCTACAACGCGGCGTATTTGACGACCGCCTTTCACGGGTTGGATCCTGCCGAAATCGAGGCCGCTCGGGCGCAGGGATTCGGGAACTTTCAGATCTTCCGGCTGATCACACTCCCGCAGGTGTTGCGTTCCTCCATTCCGGCCCTGACCAATCAGTGCATCGGAAACCTGAAAGACAGTTCGGTGGCTTTTCTGATCCAGTACACCGAATTCTTTGCCCGGGTCCAGGAGTTGGCCTCAACCAACTTTCAGTTTTTTAAGGCCTACCTGTTTGCCGCTGTGATCTACTTGCTGCTGGTGTCGGTCATCGTGGTGGCGGCGCGACAACTGGAGCGGTGGATGTGGTTGCCCGGGCTGGGGCGTTAGCGGGCCCTTTTCCTTTTTCCCAAGGCGCAAAACTGGAGGCAAAACCATCGGCCCCGTCGGCCTCGGCGCTCCAGTTTCCAGCCGAGCTTACGGGCGGTGCGGATGACGGCATGTTCCTGTCCACGAAGAAGGCCGGAAAGAATGAGTGCTGTGCCAGCACGGCGATGTTTTTCCAGCCGGGGGAGAAGATGGAGAAGGAGAGAGTCGTAAAGATTAGCCAAGACCAAATCGGCAGGGGGAAGAGGGGAGCGTAGGGCGTCGGCTTGGCGGAAATGTGCCCGTGAGGTCAGGCGGTTTAGTTTGGCGTTTCTTACGGCCTCCTGGACGGCTGATTCGTCGTTATCCCATCCCTCTGCGGGGGCGCCCAGTCGGGCGGAGGCGAGGGCAAGAATTCCGGATCCACATCCGAGATCCAAAACTGCAGGACTCTTTTTCTGGCTGCACAAAAGGAAGCGCGTCAAAAACCGTAGACAGAGGTGGGTGGTGGCGTGCTCTCCCGTGCCAAAAGCTGGCCCGGCACGAATCTTGAGACGTGGAATGGTGCGTTCCTTGGCGGGTAGCGCGCGGGAGTCGCTGGTCACAACAAGGCTTTGCCCGATGCGCAGATAAAAAGGGGAAGATGGGCGAAGGGTGAGTTTACGGATCCTACCTCCATGAATCTTTTGCAGTTGGCGGAGGGGTTTGGCTTGAGGGGAGTAGATTTGAAGGACGGGAGGTTTCCCGGGGCGTTCGATCCATGCGGAGGGTAGAGGAAGCTTGGTCGTGGTTAGCGGACGAATCTCAAGGGTGTACATCGCAGGTTGAGGTTTAAGTTTACGTTTAGGCGTAAATCGAGCGTTTGGGCTTTTCAGGCTCACTTGAACTTAGGCCTAAACCTAAACCCCATCCCGGCGGGGTGCTAGCCCAGCGCAGGAATGGAGGCGAGCAGGCGTTGGGTGTAAGGGTGGGCGGGTTGGGTGGTGATCTTTTCGGCGGATCCTTGTTCCACCAGTTTTCCATGTTCCAGGACGGCGATCCGGTCGCTGACGTGCTCCACCACGGCCAGATCATGGGCAATGAAGAGGTAGGTGAGATTGAGCTGCTCCTGAAGATCCATGAGGAGGTTGACGATTTGGGCCTGGACGGATACGTCGAGGGCGCTGACCGGCTCGTCACAGATGATGAATTCCGGTTCCACGGCCAGGGCCCGGGCAATGCCGATGCGCTGGCGCTGCCCCCCGCTGAATTCGTGGGGAAAGCGACGGGCGTGGGTGGGATCCAGACCGACGAGGCGAAGTAATTCGGCCACCCGGGTCTGTCGGTCGTTCGCAGACATTTGTGGAAAGTGGATTTCGAGGGGTTCGGCCAGGATGGTGCCGATCCGGAGTCGGGGATTGAGCGAGTTGTAGGGATCCTGAAAAACCATCTGGATCTTTTTGCGGTAAGGTCGAAGGGCAGCGCCCTGAAGCGAGCTGATTTCCTGGCCTTGATAGCGGACGAGACCGGAGGTGGGATCCACCAGGCGAACAATGACGCGACCGAGGGTGGTTTTGCCCGAGCCGCTTTCCCCCACCAGGCCCAGGGTGGTTCCTTTTTCTATCTGCAGGGAAACCTCGTCGAGGGCTTTGACGGCGCCCGTCTGCCGCTGAAGCAGTCCCGACCGAACCGGAAAGTGGACGGAAAGATTCACCACATCGAGAAGGGGTGTGTTCATGAGGCGACGAGGGTGGCGCGGTCGATGGAGGCGAGGCGTTTGGTTTTCTGACCCAACCGCGGAATGCAGTCGAGCAGGGCTTTCGTGTAAGGGTGCTTGGGGGAGCGTAGAATTTCTTTGACCGGACCCTGTTCCACGAGTTTTCCGTCGAGCATGACCAGAACACGGTCGGCAAAGTTGGCCACAATGCCGAAGTTGTGGGTGATGAGCAGAACCGACATCCCGAGCTGTTGCCGCAAATCCCGGAGTAGATCCAGGATCTGGGCCTGGATGGTGACGTCCAAGGCGGTGGTCGGTTCGTCGGCGACCAAGAGCTTGGGTTGGCAGGCCAGGGCCATGGCAATCATGGCGCGTTGCTGCATGCCTCCGGAGAGTTGGTGGGGGTAATCCCGGGCGCGGAGTTCCGGATCCCGGATTCCGACCAGACCAAGCAATCGGGTAACTTCCGCGTTCGCATCCGGGATGGTGGGTTGGTGGAGGCGAAGAGCCTCGGAAATCTGGAACCCGATGGAGAAAACAGGATTCAGGGAGGTGGAGGGTTCCTGAAAGATGTAGGCCAGTTTGCCGCCCCGCGCCTGGCGAAGATCGCCATCCGAGCAGGTCAGAAGATTCGTGCCGTCCTGCCAGACAACCTGACCAGATAACCGGCAGGCCGGAGGAGGAGGTGTTAAGCGGGTCAGGGCAAGGGCGGCGGTGGTTTTGCCGGAACCGCTTTCCCCGACCACGGCGACGGTTTCGCCCGGAGCGATGGAGAAGGAGAGATCGTTGACGGCGGTGACGGTCTTGGAGCCGGAGGAGAATTCAACGGTCAAGTTTTTGACATCAAGGAGGGGCATGGACGGGAGGTCTAGGTTTAAGTTGAGGTTGAGGTGAGGTATGGAGTTAAAAGCTTCATTTTCCAGGGAGGCGGAAGCGGGGGTCGACCGCATCGCGCAAGGCATCGCCGAAGAGGTTGAAGGCGATCACGGTTATGATGATGGCGGCTCCGGGGGTCAGGAGCCACCAGAAGTTCAACATGAAGATTTTA
>Ga0214923_10007719_pt1 | contig 11653 bp, 9 predicted proteins | sample LL1510_MetaG_FD_177993 | JGI IMG/M metagenome (GOLD analysis project Ga0214923, IMG submission 177993) | Freshwater microbial communities from Lake Lanier, Atlanta, Georgia, United States - LL-1510 | ecosystem: Environmental > Aquatic > Freshwater > Lake | place: USA: Georgia | collected 2015-10-15 | reverse complement strand
ACGCTCAACCCGTTTCCACCTCCTCGCACCTGCTCCATCCAATGAGCAGACTCCTTATCAAGAAGTTCCCGTACCGCCTTCCTTAACTCCTCTGGCTTATCTTCTTGAATCCCCTCCAAAGCGGCACGGATACGGGCTGAAACCTTATCCTCGTCCCCACCGATATGTGGGGGCTTGCCCTCCACGGACCGAGAAGCCAGATCCTCCATTATTCCAGAGGTTGATCCGTAGCCGAATCGAGGATTTTGAAGTCCTCGACATTGGCAGTTGGATCCGTCTTAAAGCTAAACGCTCCCGAGCACCGGCGCTGAAGTTGCATCAAAAGCTCATCATCCTCCGTCCGTAACCGATGCAATACTCCAGGATGCACCAAGACTTTGATCTCATGAACGTTCGGGTGTGTCCGTAACACTCGACTGATCTCTCGCTGAATCTCAACGCTCATCGTTTCAAAGGACTTCACCATGCCTTTGCCTCGGCATGCCGGGCACTCCATATAAACCGCTTTTCGTATGCTTTCCTGAACCCGTTGCCGCGTCATCTCAAGCAGCCCTAAGGGGGAGATCGGCAAGGTGTGAGTCCTAGCACGATCTCTCCGTAAACAATCCTTAAACTTCTCGTAGACAGCCATCTGATCCCGACGGGCTCGCATGTCGATAAAGTCGATCACGATAATTCCACCGAGATTTCGAAGTCGTAGTTGTCTCGCGATCTCCTCCGCTGCTTCCAAATTCGTTCGACGGATCGTGTCGTCGTGATCCTTTCCTCCGCGCGACTTTCCCGTATTCACATCGATCGAGACCAAAGCCTCTGTTTCATCAATGACCAGTGAGGCTCCCGATTTCAGCCAAACTTGCCGCCGCAGGGCACTCTCGATTTGCCGATTTACACCAAAAGCCTCGAAAAGAGGTTCCGCAGCAAGATGCCTCTTCACCTTGCGCAAAGATCTCTTCGATATGGCTCCCACCAGATCCTTGACCCGCTTCTCAGCGTCCTCGTTGTCCACCAAAACCTCATCTACCTCCTCCGTCAGGAAATCCCGCACAGATCTCTCAACCAGATCGGGTTCCTCCAAGAGTACGGCAGGAGCCGTTTTTGTCTTCATTCCCTCCTCTACCTTGCGCCACTGCTCCAGTAGGAGCGCTAAATCCCGGACAAAATACCGGGCCTGAAGTCCTTCTCCATTGGTTCGCAAAATCACCCCCATTCCTTCTGGCACATCCAGTTCCTGCAGGATTTTCCTCAACCGCTTCCGCTCCTCTGGATCTTCAATTTTTCGAGATACTCCACTCATTTCACCAAACGGCATTAAAACGAGGTAGCGACCGGGCAGGCTTAGGTTCGTGGTCACCCGCGCCCCCTTTGTTCCAATCGGTCCTTTATTGACCTGAACAATCACCTCCGCACCTGGAGGATACAATCGCGGAATGTCGTTGCTCGTGATTCGTGGTTGCCGTCCACGCCCACCCTTTCGTTCCACCGCCTCGATCTGCTCATCCATAGCCGCCGGCACCGCGTCCCAGAAGTGAAGAAAGCCATTTTTTTCTAAACCGATATCGACAAAGAGAGCCTTTAAAGACGGCTCCACATTGTGGACGCGCGCCTTATAAATGCTTCCTGAGATGCTTCGGTCTCCATCCCGCTCAATCGAGAACTCCTCCACCACTCCTCCCTCCAGCAAAGCCACCCGCTTTTCGAGAGGTTCAACGGAAAGGAGCAGACTACGCCGCTCCTCCCTTTTTTTCATTCCCAAGATTCGTTTGATCGTTTCCAATATCATATGATTTACCTTTCTTGCGACATAGGTCTTGAGCTCAGCCCAAGTGCCGTTGTCGCCATACACTTTGCACCAACCCCATCGCGGCCATACAAACGGCCAGGAAGGTTCCTCCGTAACTGACAAAGGGCAGGGGAATGCCGGTGATGGGTACCACCTTGATTGTCATTCCCACGTTGATGAAAAAATGTGTGAAAAGCATTCCCAAAACTCCCCCAGCCAGCAGCCTTCCCGTAAAATCTGGTGCCCTCCATCCAATCCAAGCAACGCACAAAAGCAGACCAGCCTGACCCAAAATGAGAGCCGCACCCCCCATAAAGCCCCACTCCTCACCTAAAACGGAAAAGATAAAGTCATTATACGCGATATTCTTGGGCAAAAATCCATACAGGTTTTGATCGCCGTGCAAATATCCCTTCCCCGTCAAACCCCCTGAACCGATCGCGATGATAGATTGCCGTATCGTCCAGCCTGCCCCTAAGGGATCCAAATTCGGGTCAAAAAATGTTCGGATTCGGTTGTTTTGATACGTCTTAAGAAAAGGCAGCTCCTTATTGAGGTGCCCCACATAAAAATAAATCGCACACGCCGCTGCCAAGCCCAGCCCCGCTGGCACCAAGAGATACCGCAATCGTGTTCCTCCCACAAAGAGCAACCCGAAACACATCGGCAAGAAAACAGCAGCCGATCCCAAATCCGGTTGCCTCAAAATGAGAAAAACCGGAATGAGCGCCAACCCCACCAAGGCTAAAACAGTGCTAAATTTCTCAATTCGCTCCCTCATGCTCACCATCAGAGCACAGGCTCCAGCTAGAAACGCCAATTTCATCACTTCGGCAGGTTGAAATCCAACAGGCCCCAACCGGATCCAGCTTTTGGCTCCATTCACTTCCCTCCCAAAAACCAGTACAAGCAAAAGCAACAGTAACCCGCCTCCAAACCAGAACCATCCCTGATCTACCCACCGATGATAATCCGCCATGGCAAAAACAAAAAAGCAGATGAGCCCTAGCCCAACCCATGCCGCTTGCTGGATGGCCGCATTGCGCAAGTCCGCCGCTTCACTCGTATGCGTGGCGCTATAAATGACCATCACGCCAAACATGCAGAGTCCCAACATCAAAAATAGACTGGGCCAGTGCATGCCCCTCCAAGCTCTTTTGGCCTTCATCGGCGTCGCAATCCCCTGCTTGCTCCACCGCCAAACCCCTCGTCTAACCAGTTAAAGAATCCTCCGATTCCCCCATTATCGCCATCCCCATCAGCCTGCGGCCCTCCCCCCGGAGTATAAGATCCGTCCGATGCTGTTACCCCGTGAAAGTGACCCGTCACAGGAGCCTGGTACACCAACTGAGGAGGGACTCCCTTGTCCATTTCAAAAAGTTTAAAAAGAATTTCGGACGCCAACGGGGCACAAGTCGAACCCCCGGAAACTCCACCCTCCACAATAACGATTACCACATACTTAGGATCTTTAACGGGCGCAAATCCGGTGAACCAAGTCCGGGTATCCTTCACCGTGCTTCCTCCTATCGTTGTCACGAATTGTGCCGAGCCCGTCTTTCCCGCCACCTCGATGTCTTTCACGGCTGCATTTTTTCCCGTTCCCTCTGTTACCACAGCACGCAACCCCTCCTTCACCGCGGCCAGATTTTCAGGTTTTACGCCCAGATCACCCCTCTTCACGGCTACAGGATACTCCTTCGTTGCCTTCGTTCCCTTTTCGGTCGTTCTACCCACTCCTTGAACTAACCGGGGTTGATAAACCGTACCTCCGTTTGCGACCGCAGAAAGCATCACGGCCATTTGTAAGGGAGTCACCCGCACATACCCCTGGCCAATCGAAGTGTTGGCCGTATGTCCATCACTCCAACGCTCCACAGCTGGAGGAGCTGGCCGGGGCGTCTTCTGTCCCTCAGCCACCCAAGCCTCAATTTTTGTTTTGTACGCCTTTTTTCTTTGAGCCATTCGATTCTCCATCCACTCACGCCCAGGCATCGTTCCAGGATCCTCTCCCGTCAAAACTGACTCCCCATCCGAACGCAGGAGAATCTTTTGCCCAAACCCAATTCTCCTTCCCATCTCACTTATAGACTCAATTCCCGTTCTCACACCCAACTGATAAAAGAACGTGTTGCACGACATCGCCAAGCCGCGCTTCAAGGTAATGTCACCCTGTCCATCCGGATTCCAGTCATGCCATGTCCTGCCCGCCATCTCAATCGAGCCAGGACTATGAATGACCGTTTGCGGTGTAAACTTCGCCGCAGGATTCTCCAGAGCCGCCAGTGCCGTCAAGGTCTTGAAAGTAGATCCAGGCGCATAGGCTCCTAATGCGCGATTCAACATCGGCTTCGTCTCTGCCGTCATCAACTGCTTCCAATCCGTAGATTTCCCCGTTCCACCCGGCACAAAGCTGTTGGGGTCGAAATTCGGCACGGAACACATCGCCAAAATATCGCCCGTGTTTGGATCCATCACGACACACGCACCACGACCCACACGCCGCATTACCTCCTCCACAATTGTCTGCACCCTAGCGTCTAGGGTCAGATACACATTGTGACCCGGAACAGGAGCCTGATATCCCTGCTCTTCCATAATAAAACCTAAATTATTTTTCTTTAGAATCTTTCCGCCAGGAACACCCTCCAGATCCGCCTCGAAACCTTTTTCGATGCCTTCCTTGCCAATTACCTCAGGCTGAAAGGTTTCCAAGGTTTGTTCCTCAGGAGCTCCGACAAACCCCATGATATGGGAGGCCAGAGCCCCGTATGGGTACCAGCGGACGGGACGGGCCGCCTCTTGTACCCCGGGAATCCGAGGATCTCTTTCCGCCATTCGTGACAACGTTGCGAAATCGATCTGAGTGGCCAACTGAAACGGAGTATTGGGCCTTTGCTGATTATGTTTTCTTAGTTCATCCACCTCATAGTTAGGAACAATACCCAAGCTTCTTAACGGCTCCGTAGAGGTCTCTTCCACAATTTTCGCAATGTCCACCTGCTTCTGTTTTCTTCTCTTTTCTCCCACCCCCACCTCGACCGATGTCATGGGCAACCTGCCCCGATGCGCTCTTGCATAATTTCCTGTTAACTCCCTGACGTACAAATCCACGTCGTATCGCGCCCGGTTTTCAGCCAGGGGCAACCCATTCCGATCCAGCACCAATCCTCGGGGCGGGGATAACAAAATCGGAATGGTGGTTTGCTGAATCAGGGTCTGGGCATGTTTTTGTCCCTCCACCACTTGGACGACAAAAAGCCTCTGCAGAAGAATAAACGCCGCCAAGGCGACAACAATCATCGCCGCCCCCATCCGTTTGGGTACGTTTGCTTGAGGTCGTGCCAAAAGCATCACCGCCTCCTTCCCGCAACACGCACTCTTGCTTTTTCCGCACGTGTGTTGAGCCAAATTCCAAGAGGCACGGAAACAAGCCCGTTGAGTATTCCAGCAAGCACCAAGGCCACGCTAAGGGAGAAAGGCCAAGCCCATTCGCGAAATTCCCAACAGTGCAAAAATCGGTCCCACGCAAAAAAGCCTACCCCAGCCAAAATTGCTCCCACGGCTTGCTCACCCCACGAAGCTCCCACCCACCAACCCCTCTGCGTACGAACCAAGGTTGCCGTCACGCCCATCACCAACGCGTGATGACCCAAGGGGGAAAACGTAGCAAAGTCCCAAAACAACCCAACCGTGAACACCCAGACACATAGCGCAGGAACCGAAAGAAGCAGTCCAGCCTGAACGACCACGGCCGCAAGAAGGTTCGTTCCAAGCGCTCCCACCCCATGCCAATCAGGTCCTGCAGCTCGAATGACCCATGCCCCAAAGGCCAGCCCAATCAATCGCCCAAAAAGAGTGTTCATTTCTTGCCAGGCGCTCCACCTGTCAAAATGAACATCTCTCTCAAATCATTTAAATCCGCCGCAGGGGTCACGCTGCCCTCCCGATATAACCCGGAATTTTTTTCAGCCGTTAACGGAGGCGCCTCACTCACCGTTCCAACCAAAAGATTCGGAGGAAAGGTTCCTCCCAAACCTGTTGTTAAAACTCTTTCCCCAATCTCAAATTTGGATTCTCGGGTGACGAATGTCATTTTACAGACCGGCGTTCCCCCATTCAGTGGCGTATTTCCCAGAAGGATTCCTTGCGCTTTTGTGCTTTCCGTCAAAACACTCACCTTGCAGTTCTCATCGGAAATCAACATCACGCGTGTCGTGGTTCTTCCCACGGTGCCTGTTTTTCCAATTACCCCACGAGGCGTCACCACAGGTTGGTCCTGAGCTAAGTTGGGGTCGTCATTCCATCCACGATCTACCAGCACCGAATTCCACCAATTCGATGAATCCCGCTCCACGACGCGGCAGGCTAACAACCGATACGACTGCTTATCGCGGAAGGCCAGCATTTCCCGGAACCGATCGTTCTCCGTCCTAAGATAATCCACCTGACGAATCTCTGTTTGTAAGCGGACATTCTCAGCTCGTAGATTGCGATTTTCCTCATCCAGTGCATCTGCACGCCGGAGGCTTTGTCTAAAATCTTCGATGCGAATTTTGAACTCGCTCCACGTCCTCGCTAAGGGGGAGATCGTTTCGATCGTTACCTTCTCCGTGTTGCGGGAAGTCACAGGCGCGAAAAAGATAACCACACCCCCCGCCAAAACGGCAAGGCCTCCCCCAATCCAAACCAACTTCCGCGACATTTTTTATTTTTTGCGAAACAGTTTCTTCAAGAAGCGGTTACCCGCGTCCATCCGAAGTCGTTAGTTTCGTTAAAAACTCCAGTTCATCGAGCACCTTCCCTGTGCCCTCTACAACTGCGCTCAGCGGGTCCTCTGCCACATGGATGGGCAGCCCCGTTTCCTCAGTCAAAAGCCGATCAAATCCCCTCAGCAACGCTCCCCCACCTGCCAATACGACTCCTCGCTCCACTAGGTCGCTCGACAACTCAGGAGGACATCTCTCTAAGGTCAACCTCACGCTCTCCAGAATGATCTGCACGGGTTCAAGCAGAGCCTCCCGAACCTCTTGAGACGTAATCGTCAGTGTTTTAGGAAGACCTGCCACCAGATCCCGCCCTCGCACCTCCATCGAAATCTCCTTTTCCATTGGATACACAGAACCGATCTTCACCTTGATATCCTCAGCCGTTCTTTCCCCGATCATCAAATTATAGGCTCTCTTGAGGTAATTCATGATGGCCTCATCCAACTCGTCTCCTGCAACTCTCACGCTACGACTGAAAACGATTCCCCCCAAAGAAATGATCGCCATCTCGGTGGTTCCACCCCCGATATCAATAATCATATTGCCCGAAGCATCCTGCACAGGAAGACCCACCCCAATCGCCGCAGCCAAAGGCTCTTCGATCAATCGCACGCTTCGTGCACCAGCATGAGCCGCTGATTCACAAACAGCCCTACGCTCCACTTCCGTAATTCCTGAAGGAACGGCAATCACAAGCCGAGGTCTAGGTCTCCAGCGATTTTGCGACTTGGAGGCCTTTTCAATAAAGCACTTCAACATTGCCTCTGTAACCTCGAAATCACTGATCACGCCATCTTTCAGAGGACGAACCGCAATAATAGAGCCTGGGGTTCTGCCCAACATACGCTTCGCCTCGTCCCCCACCGCCAAAACGCGCCTCGAGGCTTGATCCATCGCCACAACCGATGGCTCACGCAAGACCACCCCCTTACCACGCACGTAAACCAGTGTGTTGGCCGTGCCAAGGTCCACACCCATGTCGTTCTCTAGAAAGGGGAAAAGCTTACTCAACATAAACAAGTAAAAAGTAGTCTCCTCTTTGTTCCCCTTTTCGTCAATCTCCAAAAGGCCCCATTTTATCACTCTACCCTACCATTTTGCTCCACGCAGTGTATTGATGACTCTATGAACTTGCCCGAACAGGTCGGAGTTATGGTTTTACCCCAAACCGTGTTCTTTCCACACCACCTCCTTCCCCTCCACATATTTGAACCACGATACCGGACCATGCTTCACCAAGCCCTTGAAGGTTCCCGCATGTTTGCTGTGACAAACGAAGCGATTTCCTCCACCCCTGCTCCCCGCGTTGCAGGCCTCGGCTTGATTCGCTCCTGCGTTCAACAGCCCGACGGCACCTCAAACCTAGTCTTACAAGGTCTGGCTCGAGTTCGCGTTGATCATCTAATTCAAACGAATCCTTACCTCATTGCCTCCCCAGAACCCCTCGAAGATCCAGAACCCAATACCCCCGCCAACCTTGTTACGCGGGAAGCCCTCGTTGCAAAAATCCTCGAAAAAGTTGAAAAAATTGAAAATCCTATGGGTCCTCCACTCGAGGATGTAAAAAAGTTTATTCGTCATCTAGAAGACCACCATGCCTTCGTCGATCTCATCGCAGGTTGCTTTCTTCGCGACCCTGAAATCCGCCAAACCCTTCTGCAAACAGCCACTCTTACCGATCGCTTACGCCTTCTTCTCCAAAACCTTTAGCAACACTTGCCAAAATTTTAATTTTTTAAATTTGACATATTCTTAACGTATGTTACTTTTAGGACATGCCATACAAAGCCCTGCTAAGAAGTGACTTACAACCTAATAATAGGCTTCAGCCTAATAGTTAAAGGTTAACAAAGAGATTTTTATATGCCAATGACCCCCACAGCCTCTGATATCACGACTGATATCCGGCCCCCTGCCAAGAAGCCGATCTCCTGGAAAAGCGCGCCTCTCACGGTTGGCACAATCTCCACAAGCTCAGGTCTTGCTTACTTACTCGATGCACCTGCAGGCGTTGATATTGTTGAAGTTCGTCTAGACCTGCTTCTCTCTAAAGGGGTCTCCCCTGATAAGATTCAAGACGCCCTCGCAAAACGCACCATTCCCGCTTTACTTACTCTTCGCACAAGAGATGAGGGGGGCAGTTTCAACTGGCGCTCCCGCCAACGAGTCCTTTTCTTCCTTAAATTCATTCCCTTTGTCGATGCGGTCGACTTGGAACTCACGAATCTCCCTCGCCTGGGACGCGTTTTGCGGATGGTTCGCAAAACAAAACGAGATCTAGTTCTCTCCTCTCATTCGTTAAGGAGAAAACTAACCCCCCTTCGCTTGCGCCGTCTTCTGACTCAATTCCGCAAAACCCGTGCCAGCGTTTATAAAATCGTTGGATTGGCACGTCGCCGTCGCGATGTTCGCGCCTTAGCGGAACCCCTCCTGACTCACTCCCATATGCGACTCGCCATCTTGGGTACAGGCCCCCTCGCGACCGCCTCTCGCCTCTCCCTGCCCGCACTCGGATCTCGCTTACTCTATGTTCATCTGGACGAACCTACGGCTCCAGGCCAGCCCAGCCATGATACCTCTTTCACTTTCGCACAACTGAAGCCCACCTTTTCCCCAAAAGGGGTTTAGGCCTGTTACGTAACACTCCGCTTCGGCCGAAGTGCCCCAGGAACTGAATTTTCCACTTTCCCAACGCTATTCGAAACCACGGGGAATCCGCCTGTCGAAGGCCTGCCTTGCCCGATGAATCCAACAAACAATCCATGCAATCCTAGAAAAGCAAAAAGAACCGCCACCCCCCCCGAGCCCCATTGAGCCCGAGTCAACCGCTCCGCCATCACACTTCTTTCTTTTCCCTTTTGTTCTTCCACAACTTTCACTCGGCGATCTAACTCCGCCATCAATTTTCCCCGCTCCACCCGCCACTCTTCCATTTGACGCAATCTTTCCTGTTTTTTGTTTTCCGCGTCCCGCCGTCTCGAATCCGTAGCTCCTTCAGAGAGTTCCCCAGCTTGGACAGAGTCACGATCTAACTGCGCCATTTTTTCTTCCACATCTTGCAAACGATCCCGTAATGCCCAGCTGGTCTCACCCATACCCTCCCCCTGTCCTTCGACAGGAAACTCCACCCCTAGAGGCACTGCCGCCAACCCATAAATCGCTGCCGCCACCAAAAATCCAAGATTAAGAAATTGAAAACCAGCGACCCGTGCCACGCTTCGCCTCATAGGAAGCGGCCCCCGCAGAAAAAAAAGGCCCAGCAAAAAAAGTGGCGCCAATTTCACCATCGCCTCCCGATTTGCCAACAGCTGTTCTTTAGCGGCTAAAATTCCCCCGGCCTCTCCCAGTTGCCAAACTGCCAAGATGAGAAGCGCTAACCCCGAGGTGCGGAACAAAAAGCCTCGGTCTCCTGCCTCACTCATATTCTTGATCTAGCACCTAGTCGTGTCCTCTAGAACTAAAAACCGCCCGCTCGACCTCCTCTACTTTTCCTTCCCTCCTACCACAACCATGGGCTCTTTGCTTTTTTCCGACTCTTTCTTGTCAGGCTCCTTCCCTTCGCCGGCAAGCTTTGCTTTTAAGGCCTTTTCGACACGAGCGTAGAGCGCAGGATCTTTTCGAAGCTCCTCTTTGGCCGCATCTCGTCCTTGGGCCAACTGCTTTCCCTCAAACGCAATCCAGGCCCCCTTCTTTTCGACTGCATTATGCTCAATCGCCGCATCAATCAGCGACCCAGTTCGAGAAATGCCCTCATTATACATGATATCAAACTCCGCTTCGGCAAAGGGCGGCGCCACTTTGTTCTTCACAATTTTGACTCGGGTACGATTTCCTACCACTGTCCCATCCGGAAGCTTGATTGCCGTAACGCGCCGAATATCCACTCGCACGCTTGAGTAAAATTTGAGCGCTCGGCCTCCAGGGGTTGTCTCTGGACTCCCAAACATAACTCCAATCTTCTCTCGGATCTGGTTGGTGAAGATCGCCACTGTTCGTGCGCGACTAATCAGTGCCGTCAACTTCCGCATCGCTGCACTCATCAGCCTTGCCTGCGCACCTACCGTCACATCCCCAATCTGCCCCTCCAACTCATGCTTGGTCACCAGTGCCGCCACACTGTCCAACACCACCACATCCAGCGCATTGGAACGAATCAAAGTCTCGGCGATATTCAGCGCCTCCTCTCCCGAATCGGGTTGGGATACCAGTAGCTCATCCATATTCACGCCTAACTTACGTGCGTAGGCAGGATCCAAGGCATGCTCCACGTCAATAAAGGCCGCCGTTCCACCCTGTTTCTGTGCATTCGCAATCGCCGTCAATGTGAGGGTCGTCTTTCCCGATGATTCAGGCCCGAAGATCTCAATGATCCGCCCTCTTGGAAATCCCCCTGCCCCCAAAGCCTGATCAATTGCAAAACAGCCCGTCGGGACAACATCGATCTTCAACTTCGCCGCCGCATCCCCCAGACGCATGATCGCGTTCTCCCCATACGTCTTGACGATCGACTGCAGAGCTAAATCAAGATTTCGCCGCTCCGAGGCTTTCGCGCTGTCTTTGTGAGCTTGGGTTTCGTTTCTTTCGCTTTTGTCGGTTGCTGATGTTTTGATTGCCATAATGGATTAAACCTCCGTTTTGTGAAAAGGGTTCGCTAAAAGTTTTACTCTAAGCAGGTTGAGGGCTGCCTGGGAAGCCATCGCCTTAAATGTCTTCCTCTCTGGAACCAACTTCTTCTCAATAGTTTCCACCCCTCCAGCCCCTGCGATCCCCAGATAGACAAGCCCCACCGGCTTTCCCGCACTCCCACCCCCAGGCCCCGCAATCCCTGTCACCGCCACCGCCCAGTCCGCCCCTGATTTTTCTCTCGCCCCTACCGCCATCTCGCCCGCCACTACCCCACTCACCGCCCCATACTTCTCTAAACTCTCCCTTTTCACCCCCAACTCTCTCGATTTTGCCTCATTCGAATAAGTCACCCAACCCCCAACAAAAATCTCCGATGCCCCTGCCACATCCGTGATTCGGCTCGCCACCAATCCCCCCGTACACGATTCAGCCGTAGCCAACTTCACCTTTCCCGCCCGAGCCAACCCCCCCCCCACCC
>Ga0214923_10007718_pt1 | contig 11656 bp, 12 predicted proteins | sample LL1510_MetaG_FD_177993 | JGI IMG/M metagenome (GOLD analysis project Ga0214923, IMG submission 177993) | Freshwater microbial communities from Lake Lanier, Atlanta, Georgia, United States - LL-1510 | ecosystem: Environmental > Aquatic > Freshwater > Lake | place: USA: Georgia | collected... | reverse complement strand
GGTGGCCTTGGTGGCTGGGATGATTTGGGGCAGCAAGCTGGGTGTGCAGTTTTCATTGTCAACGGTGGCTTTGCGTGCCTTGCCGGTGGTGATTTTGGGTGGTCTCACATCCGTGCCCGGCGCCATCATCGGTGGCTTGATCATCGGCGTGGGGGAAAAATTATCCGAGGTTTTTTTGGGTCCCTATGTCGGGGGTGGCATCGAGATTTGGTTTGCCTATGTGTTGGCATTGCTTTTCTTGCTGGTGCGTCCCCAAGGGCTCTTTGGCGAAAAGATCATTGACCGCGTCTAACCATGTTTTACAGAGAAAACGGCCAATTCAAAACCAGTTACCAAGCTGACCAGCAGATCTTCCCGATTCGGCAAGACAGATGGTTCATCGCGGGCATGTTGTTGGTGGGTTTTGTCGGCGTGCCTTGCCTTGCATCTGATTACATCTTCAGCGCCATCCTGATACCCTTTGTCATCATGGCCATGGCGGCCTTGGGGGTGAATATTTTGGCGGCTATTGCGGCCAGATTTCGCTGGGTTCGGGCGCATTCATGGCGGTCGGTGCTTATGGCGCTTACAACTTCTTTGCCCGCATTCCAGACATGCCATTGATCCCTGCGATGGTTTTGGGTGGTTTGTGTGCGACATTGTTTGGCATTTTGTTTGGTTTGCCCAGTTTGCGCGTGCGTGGCTTGTACTTGGCAGTTGCCACCCTAGCGGCCCAATTTTTTGCTGATTGGATGTTCTTGCGCATCAAATGGTTCACCTTGGACACGCCCTCGGGCTCGGTGTCGGTGTCAAACCTGCAGGTGTTTGGCTTGCCAATAGACAGCGATGTCAGCAAGTACCTGTTTTGCTTGACGCTGCTGTGTATCGTGGCGCTGCTGGCCAAAAACCTGGTGCGTGGTGCGATTGGGCGCGAATGGATGGCGATTCGGGACATGGACGTGGCAGCGGCTGTCATTGGCATTCGCCCGATGTACGCCAAGCTGTCGGCTTTTGCGGTCAGCTCGTTCATCATTGGCATGGCGGGTGCGTTGTGGGCCTTCATTTACCTGGGGGCCTGGGAGCCCAGCGCCTTCTCGGTGGACCAGTCCTTTCGGTTGCTGTTCATGGTGATCATTGGCGGCATGGGCTCTATCGTGGGCGGTTTTTTGGGCGCGGCTTTCATCATCGTGTTGCCTATCTTTTTGAACCAGTTTTTGCCATTGTTGACCGGCTTGTTGGGCATGGCGATGTCCACCACCATGGTGTCGCATGCCGAACTGATGATTTTTGGCAGCCTGATTGTCTGGTTCTTGATTGTCGAGCCACATGGCTTGGCTAAGTTATGGTCTATTGGGAAACAAAAATTGCGTGTGTGGCCTTTTCCTTATTGAGCTTGTGTTGGTCGATTGCATTTCCTTGAAGGAGACGAAGATGAAAAAACCAGTCCTGTTGTTGTCTGCTTTATTGGCTAGTTTGGCCTTGTCTGGCGCCAATGCCGTCTGGGCGCAAGCCAAAGAACAGTTTGTGCCGGTGCTGTCTTACCGCACCGGTCCCTACGCACCCAATGGCGCGCCCTGGGCCAATGGTTTTGTCGATTACTTGAAATGGGTCAACAGCAAAGGCGGCATCAACAATGTGAAGATCGCGTATGAAGAGTGCGAAACTGGATACGACACTGCCCGCAGCGTCGAGTGCTATGAACGACTAAAAAGCAAGAACCCCAGCTTTGTGCAGACGCTGTCCACTGGCGCGACTTTCGCCATCACTGAAAAAGCCCCTGGCGACAAAATCCCCGTGGTGACCATTGGCTATGGCCGCAGCGAAAGTGCCGATGGCGCGGTGTTCAAGTGGAACTTTCCAATTGCCGGCACCTATTGGGTGGCGGCTGACACCATCATGCAAGCCATTGCCAAAAAGGAAGGCGGTTGGGATAAGCTCAAAGGCAAAAAGGTGGGGCTGGTCTATCACGACAGCCCATTTGGCAAGGAACCCATTCCCTTGCTGCAAGAGCGCGCCCGCAACCATGGGTTTGAGTTGCAACTGCTGCCCGTGACGCCTCCTGGCGTGGAGCAAAAAGCCACCTGGTTGCAGGTGCGCCAATCCAAACCTGACTACGTGGTCTTGTGGGGCTGGGGGGTGATGAACTCCACTGCAATCAAAGAAGCACAAGCCACCGGCTATCCCCGCGAAAAAATGTACGGCGTCTGGTGGGCAGGTGCCGAACAGGATGTCAAAGATGTGGTCGATGGTGCCAAGGGATACAACGCGGTGACCATCCAGCATGGCGCCGAGCCCAATGCCGACATCGTCAAAACCCTGCTGACCCAAATCCACGACAAAGGCCTGGGCACTGGTCCAAAAGAAGAGGTCGGACAGGTGCTTTACCTGCGTGGCGTGATGAGCGCGATGATCGGCATTGAAGGCATCCGTGCGGCCCAAGAGCGTTTTGGCAAGGGCAAAGTGATGAGCGGTGAGCAAGTACGCTGGGGCCTGGAAAATCTGAACCTCACCCAGGCCAAACTCGACGCACTCGGCTTCAAAGGGGTGATGCGTCCAATCAGCACCTCTTGCACAGACCACATGGGCGCTGCCTGGACTCGCATCCACACCTGGAACGGCAAAGCCTGGGAATTCACCTCTGATTGGATGCAAGCCGACGAACAAATTTTGAAGCCCTTGGTGAAAGCCACAGCAGACAAATACGCCGCAGAGAAAAAACTCACCCGCCGCACAGGCCAAGACTGCCAGTCTTGATGCTCGGACGTGGACACACGCATGAGTAAGCCCAACATGGTTTTGAATGTCAATGGCATCGAGGTCATCTACAACCATGTGATCCTGGTGTTGAAGGGGGTGTCTTTGCAAGTGCCCGAGCGCGGCATCGTCGCCCTCTTGGGGGGCAATGGGGCTGGCAAAACCACCACCTTGCGTGCCATTTCCAATTTGCTCAAGGGCGAGCGCGGTGAAGTGACCAAGGGCAGCATCGAGTTGCGCGGCGAGCGGATCGACAACCTATCGCCAGCCGATCTGGTGCAGCGCGGCGTGGTGCAGGTGATGGAGGGGCGTCACTGTTTTGCTCACCTGACGATCGAAGAAAACCTGCTCACCGGCAGCTACACCCGCACCGACAAAGGCGAGATCGCTGCCAATCTTGAGAAGGCCTACACCTACTTTCCGCGCTTGAAAACCCGCCGCTCCACGCAAGCCGCCTACACATCGGGCGGGGAACAGCAAATGTGCGCCATTGGCCGGGCGTTGATGGCCAACCCGAGTTTGGTGTTGCTTGATGAGCCATCCATGGGTTTGGCGCCCCAAATCGTCGAAGAGGTTTTTACCATTGTGAAAGACCTTAACCAAAAAGAAAACGTCACCTTCTTGCTGGCCGAGCAAAACACCAACATGGCCTTGCGTTATGCCGATTTTGGCTACATCCTGGAGTCGGGGCGAATGGTGATGGATGGCGCTGCTGCAGACCTGGCTAACAACGAAGATGTGAAAGAGTTTTACCTGGGCATGGGTGGCAGCGAGCGCAAGAGTTTCAAAGACGTGAAAAGCTACAAACGCCGAAAGCGTTGGTTGGCCTAAACCCTTTTCAAGCCATGACTGATTATTTTGATTCTCTTGAGCAGCGCAGTGCCGCTGTGCGCGAAGCCGCGCTGCTAGCCGCCTTGCCACTGCAAATCGCGCATGCCATGGCCCAAGCCCCTGCCTTTGCCGAACGCTTAAAAGGCGTGGAGGCCTCCAGCATTGTCACGCGCCAGGCCTTGGCCAAGTTGCCCGTGACTCGCAAATACGAATTGCTTGAGCGCCAACAGACCCAACGCAGCCAAGATGTGTTTGGCGGATTTTCGGCGGTTCGATTTGGCGCGCAGATGCCACGTGTGTTTGCCAGCCCTGGGCCAATTTACGAGCCTGAGGGCAAGCGCACCGACTATTGGCGCGTGGGCCGCGCCTTGTTTGCCGCAGGCTTTCGCCCTGGCGATTTGATTCACAATTGCTTCAGTTACCACTTCACACCCGCAGGTGCGATCATGGAAAGCGGCGCACATGCCTTGGGTTGCAGCGTGTTTCCAGGCGGTACAGGGCAAACCGAACAACAGTTGCAAGCCATGCTTGATCTGCAACCAACGGGCTATTGCGGCACACCGAGTTATTTGAAAATCATCATCGAAAAGGCCACCGAAACCGGTGTTGCCTTGCCTTTTTTGCGCAAGGCTCTGGTCAGTGGTGAGGCCTGTCCACCGTCCTTGCGCGACTGGTTTTTGGCGCATGGTGTCACCGCTTACCAGTGCTATGCCACGGCCGACATCGGTTTGATCGCCTATGAAACATCAGCCCGTGAAGGCCTGGTACTGGACGAGGGTGTGATCGTGGAGATTGTTCGCCCAGGGACTGGCGACATGGTGGCTGAAGGCGAAGTGGGGGAATTGGTGGTGACCACCTTGAACCCCGATTACCCGTTGATTCGTTTTGGCACAGGCGACTTGACTGCGGTGCTGCCTGGCCCATGTCCCACTGGGCGAACCAATCAACGCATCAAAGGCTGGATGGGTCGCGCTGATCAAACCACCAAGGTGCGCGGCATGTTCGTGCACCCTGGTCAGGTCGACCAGGTGGTCAAGCGCTTTGCCGAAGTGGGCAAGGCCCGTTTGGTGATCAGTGGCGAAATGGCCAATGACCAGATGCAACTGCAGGTGGAAACTGCACACCCCAGCATGGCGCTGACAACCGCGATTGAGCAAGCGGTGCGTGAGGTCACCAAACTGCGAGCCGAGGTGAGTTTGGTTGTGCCGGGCAGTTTGCCCAACGACGGCAAGGTGATCGAAGATGCACGCAGTTACAAATAAACCCTTGTCTGCTTTCATGATGCAAGGCTTCTGCCTGCTTTATCTGGGCATGTTGAGCATGGGTACAGCGGCGCAAACCTTTCCGATTAAGGACAAACCGATCACCTTGGTGGTGCCATTCACGGCTGGAGGCCCCACCGATCGCTTGGCGCGTGACATGGCTGAGGCCTTGCGCAAGCCTTTGTCTGGCGCGACCATCATGGTCGAAAATGTGCTGGGTGCAGGTGGCGCGATCGCCACGCAAAAAGTAGCCAAGGCCGCACCCGACGGCCACACCCTGTTGATTCACCACATCGGCATGGCCACCATGCCGACCTTGGTGCGCAAATTGGGCTTTCAAGTGGAAACCGATTTCACATACCTGGGCATGATTCATGAAGTGCCGATGACAATTGTCGCCAGACCCACCCTGGAAGCCAGCGACTACAAGCAACTCACCGCTTGGATCGCTAAAAACAAAGACCGTGTCAACCTGGGCAACGCAGGCGTGGGTTCGGCCTCGCATTTGTGCGGCTTGCTGTGGCAAGCGTCGTTGCGCACCGAGATGGCCAGTATTCCCTACAAGGGGGTGTCAATGGCCATCACCGACTTGATGGGCGGGCAAATCGACTTGTTGTGCGACCAGACCACCAACACCATGGCTTACATCGAGGCCAACAAGGTCAAGGCCTATGCGGTCACCTCGGCCAAGCGCCTGGGTTTGCCCAGTTTGAATGCTTTGCCCAGCATGCAAGAGTTGGGCGTCAAAGGTTTTCAAGTCAGCATATGGCATGGCGTTTATGCACCCAAAGGCCTGTCACCCGAGGTACTGGCCAAATGGCATGCTGCGCTGCGAACGGTTTTGACAGATCCCGCTTTTGTGAAAAAGCAAGAGGCCTTGGGCGCAGTGATGATCACCGACAAACGCACCGAACCCGAGGAGCACCGCAAGTTCGTCATGTCTGAAATTGCCAAATGGAGCCCCATCATCAAAGCTGCTGGAATTTACGCCGACTGATGATCCATCTCTATTTCATCCAACCCAACGGGGCCATTCAAGAAGCAACCGCTGTCAATGGTCAGACGCTGCTGAGCGCTGCCCGCGATGCTGGCATTGACGGATTCGCTGCCGAGTGTGGCGGCAATTGCACCTGCGCGACCTGCCACTGCTACATCCAACCCGAGCATGCGGCTGAATTGCTTGAGCCAAGTGAGGAGGAATTGGCCATGCTTGAATTCGTCGCGACCGAGCGCGAGGCAAATAGCCGCTTGGCTTGTCAAATCGTGGTCGAGTACTTCATGGATGGTTTGCGGGTTTATTTGCCCGAGCGTCAGTTCTAGTCTTATTGCTTGAAGCGTTTACGTGTCAGGTGCAAGGCAATCTGCCAGGCCACCCCGCCATACAACACCAACACGCCCATATGCAACCATGGCGCGTTCGGCCACTGATCCAGAAACAACGGCCTGATCAATGCCACCGCGTGCGTCAGCGGCAGACATTGCGCCAACAGCCTTATCGCTTCTGGCAAAGTGTCCAGCGGAAAAAACACCCCGCTTAAAAACATCATTGGCGTCAGAAACAGGGTGAAGTAATAGGTGAAGAAGTCATAGCCTTTGGCCAGCGCATTGAAGATCAGCGCCAGACAGCTGAAGACCACGCCAACACCGAGCAAGATCGGCCAAGCCATCAGCAGCTTCCAGGACTGAGCAATACCCAGGCCAAACATCACCAGCAAAATGGCGCTGACCGTGAAGAGCGCTTTGAAGGCAGCCCACAGCATTTCGGCCAGCAGCACATCGTCCAAGCGAACCGGGGCGTTCATGATGCCGTCCCAGGTTTTTTGCACATGCATGCGTGAAAACGCTGAATACAACGCCTCGAAGGTGGCGGCGTTCATTGCACTCATGCAAATCGAACCGCTTGCCAAAAACACGATGTAGGGCACTTGCTGTTCACCCAAGCGCACTTCGCCGACCAAGGCGCCCATGCCGTAGCCAAACGCCACCAACCACATCAGTGGCTCGGCGATGTTGGCGATCAGGGAAGGAATGAGGAGTTTTTTCCACACCAAAAAGTTGCGCAAAAACACAGGCCAAAAACGCAGGCGCATCATCCCTCCTCGCGGATTTGCCGCCCGGTTAATTTCAAAAACAAGTCTTCCAGGTTGGCCGGACGGTGCAGACTGCGCACGCCCGGGTAGGCGCTCAGGGCTTGCAGCAAAGGCTGCGCGGTTTGGGTGTAGAAAAACACGGTGTCGCCACTGACCTCGATGCGTTGGGCGTGGCTGCGCAAGTCGCCTTGCGACAAGGCCTGGGTGTCGCCGCCATAGACCTCGACCACATCTGGCTCGAGGTGCTCGGCAATCAGTTTGCGGGGCTGGCCCTCAGCGATCTTGCGGCCATGGTCGACCACCAACAAGCGGTCGCACAAGCGTTCGGCCTCGTCCATGAAGTGGGTGGTCAGCAAAATCGATTTGCCTTGCTGCAACAGTTGTTGCAAGCGTTCCCACATCAGGTGCCGCGCCTGTGGGTCCAGCCCGGTGGTGGGCTCGTCCAACAGCAAAAGGGATGGGTTATTGATCAATGCACGTGCCAAACTCAAGCGGCGCTTCATGCCGCCAGAGAGTTCGCCGGGTTTGGCGTTGGCTTTGTGGCTGAGGGCTGCGAACTCGAGCAGCGAGGAAAGGCGTGCTTGGATATCGGCCCGACTCATGCCGAAATAGCGGCCATAAACCATCAGGTTTTCGGCGCAACTGAAATCAGGATCCAGGGAGTCAAACTGGCTGACCACGCCCAATCTTTCTTTGATTGCCAAAGCCTGCTGCGGCATCGGTTGGTCAAAAATGCGCACACTGCCACCGTCAGGTGCGGTCAGCCCCAAACACATGCGAAAGGTGGTGGTTTTGCCAGCGCCATTTGGGCCGATCACGCCCAAGCACTCGCCCGGCAGAAGTTCAAACGAGAGATCGTTGACCACCAAATGGTCACCAAATCGTTTGGTCAGGTGTTCGCATTGCAGTTGGGGTGGGGACATGATTGGCTGACGAAAGCCCTGATTGTGTCTTGTTAAGCAGTCAGAACTGTGTGCTGGCTGACCAGTGGTATATTACTTGACCCTGGCCCGGTAGCTCAGTTGGTAGAGCAGCGGACTGAAAATCCGCGTGTCGGCAGTTCGATTCTGCCCCAGGCCACCATATTGAATACTTATTTATTTAACACCAGGTGTTTTATGCTCATATACTACACACATGAGACAGCATTTAGTCATCGTCAGGGCAGGCGACACGTCATTGCATCCGCAGTGGCTGGGCAATGACTCGCGCAAATGGGATTTGGCGCTGAGTTACCAAGGCGACTTTCCGGACCGTTACAAAGGTCAGTACGATTTTCTGCACCAGTGCAGGGGCTCGAAATGGGAGGGCATAACCCAATTCCTGACTGCGCACAGCACGCTGGTGCGGCAGTACCAATATGTCTGGTTTCCCGATGACAGTCTGCTCACCTGCAGCGACACGATTGATGCTTTTTTTGCGATCTGCACAGATTTGGACCTGACCATCGCCCAACCCGCGCTGACCGACTACAGCCATTACAACTGGCAAATCACTTTGCAGCAAAGCAGATGGCTGGCCCGTTTGACCAACTTTGTTGAGGTCATGGCACCTTGTTTCAAGGTACAGCATCTGCATTTGTTCAGCCCCTACTTTGCAGAGAACACCTCGGGCTGGGGTTATGAATGGCTGTGGGCGCACATTGCCGAGGCAAACTTCGTCCACCGTCTCGGCATCGTTGACCAAACACCGGTTTTTTTAACCCGCGCGGCGTGGTTGGATGAAGGCATTAACGAACAACATTTGCCCACGCTAGAGTGGCGGCAATTGCTGCAAAAGTTCGGTTTGAGGTTACGCCGGCCTGAGGTCTTGTCGGCTCTGACCCTGCCACAAAATTCCCCGACAGCGCCAAACCAGGCGCCATTTTCAGTGCTCGTTGATGTGTTGGAAGATGAAATCCGAAGCTTGCAGGATGTGTTTGCGCGCCGCTTGTTCGGCTGAGTCGCCATCGCCTTGGGCAATCGATTGCAGCATCGCTTCGTGTTGATCCCAGATGTCGCGCTGTTTCTCATGCCGCATCAACACCCATCCCATGACGCGCTGGGTGTAGGTCCAGTGGGTGTCCATGGTGGGTGCAATCAGCCGATTTTCAGACAAGCCGTAGACGAAGTTGTGAAAGGCCATGTCTGCATTGACCAGGTCGCTCACCGCACCGCTTTTCACCGCCGCGCGTCCCTTGTCGATATAGACGCCACCCTTTGCTGCCGCCAGGGTCGGGTTCATTTCCGCCGCCTTGCGAAAAGCCAGACCCTCCAGCACCGAGCGGATCTCGTACATCTGGCGGATGTACACCGGGTCCAGCGGCGCAACGATCAAACCCCGCCCCGGCGCATCTGTTAGCAATCCCTGGTTGCGCAACAGCATCAATGCCTGTTGCACCGGTTGGCGAGACACCCCTAATTCAGCGGCGATTTGTTCTTGGATAACGCGGGTGCCTGGAGACAGTTTGCCAGAGGAGATTTCGAGCAAAATGGCGTCGTGCACCTGCTCAGACAAATTGGGCTGAATGGACAATGTCTTCATGCGCTGGCTTTCAATCGGTGATGTCGATGGAAACGGATGGGTCAAGTGGCACGCCAAGCCCTTTCCAGATCATTCCAAGTACTCAAAGCTTGCAAATCTGGCACCCAGGCCAGACCTGACTTGGCATCCGAGGATACCGCCTGAGGGGTCACCAAGACATCCAGCAAGGCTGGCAGACTGGTCAAGGCGTTGGCAATCGCGCCTGGCAAGTCTTGCGGATTATCAACCCGCTGCGCGTGCATGCCAAAAGCGCGTGCCATGGCTGCATGGTCGGCAAACTGCAGGCGGGTTCCGACCACCTTGCCGTAGGTGTCTTGCTGGTCGCGCACCTCAATCGCCCAAGACCCGTTGTTGGCCACCACGATCAACACCGGGGCTTGGTGTCTGACAGCGGTGTCGATTTCCATGGCATTAAAGCCAAATGCACCATCGCCGGTGGCCACCACCACGGTCTTGTCTGGGCAGGCCAAACTCGCGGCCACGCCAAACGGCGTGCCTATCCCAATGCAACCCAAAGAGCCTGGGTCAAGGTAGTTGTCAGCGGGCAAGCCGACTCGGGCAAAGCTGAGGAAATCGCCACCATCGGCCACCACCACCGAGTCGGTTGGCAAGGCCTGACGCAATGCATGCAGCAAAGTGTTGGGGTGCATCAGACCATCGCTGCCGGGCTCGGCGGCTTGCATGGCATTGAGCAATTTGGTGGCGCGTTTCAGATGCTGTTCGCGCATGCCCTGAGCCCATTCAATATCCGTGGCAGGCGCATCTGCTGGCGCCGCCTCGAGCAGCGCTTGCAAGGTCATGCTGACATCAGCGAGGATTTCGACCTCCCCGCGCCGGTTGTCACGCAGGTGTGCCGGGTTGCTGGCGATACGCAACCACTTGGCGGGACCAAACACTGCGGGCGAGCCGAAGGCGAGTTGAAAGTCGAGTTTGCGGCCCAGTGTGACCACCAGGTCTGCCTCTTGCATCACCTGGCCGCGCATCGCACCCACCACGCTGGGGTGGTCCTCGGGCACCAAGCCTCGGCTCTCACCTGTGTCAAGGTAAAGCGCCCCCAGTCGGGATAACAAAGCCTGCAACGGGGCTTGGCTGCCCCGCGCACCGCGACCCGAGATGAAAAGCGGCCGCTTGGCTTGCCAGAGCAGGGCCAGCGCGGCTTGCAGGTCAATCGGATGGGGCAAGGCTTGGGGCATGTGCGGGGCTTTAAAGAACTCGGGCAGTTGCACCGCTGCAGCGGGCGCTGACCGCAACACGTCCACCGGGAAATCCAAAAAAACCGGTCCACTGTCGCCGCCATGGCCGAGGGCGCAAGCGACCGCTTCGTTGAGTGTGGCCAGCACCAAATCGGGGTGGCGCACCGTGCGTGCCAAGCGGGTCACGCCTTTGAGCATCTCGGTATGCACCATGTCTTGCAGGCCGCCCCGGTTTTCCTGGGGCTGTGGTGGCGTGCCCGAGAGCACCAGCACCGATGCGCGAGCCACATGGGCGTTGGCGATACCGGTCATGGCATTGGTCACGCCCGGGCCAGCGGTGACCAAGGCAACCCCTAGACCGCCAGTCAATTCGGCCTCGGCATGGGCCATGTAGACCGCGGCACGCTCGTCACGGGTGTCGATGATTTGGATGCCATGGGCGTCCAAACGCATCCATATCGGCATGATGTGGCCGCCACAAAGCCCGTAAACCCTTTGAATTCCTTGGCTTTTCAGGAATCTGGCAATCAAATCGGCAACGCTGTGGATGTCATGTGTGTGACGGGTCATGGCAGGGATAACACTAAGTGAATTCTGAATTCAGAATACTATATTTCGCTTCTGACTGCAAACACTTGTTAACCGATCGAGAAAAAGTCCCAGTGAGAAAGTTGCCCCATATTGCCGACATGGTTCAAACCCACGCCCGCTTACGCCCGACGCAACTGGGAGCGGTAGACAGCCAGCGCAGTCTCACCTTTGCCGAGTGGGACCAGCGTGCCAGCGCCCTGGCTGCTGGTTTGTTGGCGCAAGGGTTGAAGGCTGGCGACCGCGTGGCAGTGCTGGCCTATAACCGCATCGAGTGGCTGGAAATCTATGTTGCGCTGGCCCGCTCAGGCTTGGTCGCCTTGCCATTGAATTTTCGACTGATACGCGACGAGATTGCCTATATCCTGAACGATGCCCGGGCCGCGGCACTGGTGTGCGCAGAAGCCCTGCAAGACAAAGCGCCCAGTGCCGAACA
>Ga0214923_10007717_pt1 | contig 11656 bp, 15 predicted proteins | sample LL1510_MetaG_FD_177993 | JGI IMG/M metagenome (GOLD analysis project Ga0214923, IMG submission 177993) | Freshwater microbial communities from Lake Lanier, Atlanta, Georgia, United States - LL-1510 | ecosystem: Environmental > Aquatic > Freshwater > Lake | place: USA: Georgia | collected... | reverse complement strand
GAACTGACCGCGAAGATTTGGGGCGTGGCAAACCGAACCCCGAACTCGCTGCTGGAAGACTCCGTGATTGACCTTGCAGATGCGATGGCGGTTGAGACGGCCCAGGCGTTCAGCGAAGCCTTCGACAGCGCTGGCTTCATCGGTGACGGCACGCTGGTTTATCACGGCGTGACGGGCGTGGCGACGAAGATCCTTCAGTCGGCCTATTCGGCGTCGGTCGTGACTGCCACGAGCAACACGACCTTCGGCGATCTGACGATGAAGAACTTCACCGATCTGCTCGCCCGGCTGCCGCTCTACGCTCGCAACCGGAACGCCCGGTGGTACATCTCCCCGGCTGGCTGGGGCTCGGCGATGCTGCGGCTCGCCATGCTCCCCGGTGGTGCGTCGGGGGCTGGCGGCAACTCCAGCGACAACGTCGCCAGCGGCTTCGGCGAGACGTTCCTTGGTTACCCGGTCACCCTCGTGCAGCCTCTGACCTCGGCCCTCACGGGCACGACGGGTCAGGTGGCGTGCCTGTTCGGCGACCTGTCGCAGGCGGCTATCTTCGGCGAGCGTCGAGCCATCTCGATCAAGACCGCTTCCGAGCGGTACATCGAGTTCGACCAGACCCTCACCTTCGCCACTACGCGGAACGCGATGGTTGTGAACGACATCGGCAGCACGACCAAGGCTGGCCCGATTGTTGCCCTCCGGTTCGGCTGATTCTGACACCTTCCTAGGAGACTTTTGATCCCATGAATCATGTAGCTGCGACGAAGAGCGTCAGCAAGGCCGAGGTTTCGGTGGCCCTGAACGCGACTCATTCGGTTGAGATCGACACGATTGGCTTCGAGCATGCGTCCATCGACGTTCTGTTCAGCCCCTTCACATCCGCGACCGGTCCTACGACCGCCGCGAATGTGCTGCGGGTTGCCCAGAGCGACACGGCTGGCTCGGGCCAGACCAACATCAGCGGCCTTGTATCTGGCACCGATTTCACGGTCGCTGCCGGTTCGACGGCTACCGCTGGCGTCGGCTACGCCCATCGCTTCGACATCGACCTCCGGGGCAAGAGGCGGTACCTCACTGTGTACGCAACCCCGGCTTCGACGTGCGGCGTCATCACGACCTGCCGTCTGAGCAAGGGCGAGGCTGGCCCGATTTCGGCTGCTGACAAGGGCGTGAACACCCAGGCTGTCAGCTAAGTCGCTTGACACGACAGGCACAGTGAGCGGCGGGGAAGGCGCGAGCCTCCCCGCCGTTTTCTGTTTTGGAGTCACTCATGCTTGTGCAAGTCGGCGGCTCGTCGGTAGAGGTGCGGTGCGAGGCGATCCTGAGCGGGCCACGCTTCGGGCCGCTCATCAACATCTTCGGCTTCATCGAGGCGATGATGCCGCTGCACATCCGCCCGACGCTCGGGCAGGGAGCGTTCTGGTCGCAAGTGCTGACGCGGATGCTCGAGAAGTTCGAGCCGACCACCGAGTACATCATCACGCTGGACATGGACAGCTTCGTGTCCCGAGAAAACATCGAGCATCTTTTCGCCCTCGCCATGACGTTTCAGTGCGACGCCTTGGCTCCGCTCCAGACGAAGCGGGAGGACGGTCGCCCGATGCTCACGCTGCTCGACACGCTCGACAATCCGCCCGCTGGCGGCGTGACGCAGGTGCCGCGCGAGTGGTTCGGTGCCCCGGTTCAACAGGTGGACACGGCGCACTTCGGTTGCACGATCATCTCGACCGCTGCCCTGCGGCGGATGGCGAAGCCTTGGTTCCATGAGAAGCCCGATCCGCAGGGCGGTTGGGGCGACGGAAGAATCGACTCTGACATTTCTTTCTGGAAGGCTTTCAAGGCGTGCGGCAACCGCCTCTACATCACGCCCCGCGTCTGCATCGGGCACGGCGAGTACGTGATTACGTGGCCCAGCCAAGAACTCGGGCAGCCCGTGTTTCAGTATTGCAACGAATGGCAGGAGACGCGGAAGCCTCCGAAGGCTGCATGGAAGGTGGGTGACGAATGAAAATACGGATGGCACGGGCACACGGTGCCTACAAGCCCGGCGAGGTGATCGACCTTCCCGAGCGGCAGGCTCAGAGCCTCATCGCGTGGGAATACGCGACCGAGGTTCGGGACAACCAGCAGACCTTGATTGAGACGGCGAGCGTGGAGCCGGTCGCTGAGTCGGCAGACATCACGCCCAGGAGGCGACGCAAGGGATGAAACGCTACCGCAGCCTCAAGCGAACGACCGCCCCGGTGGTGGAGCCGGTGACGCTCGCAGAGGCGAAGGCCCACTGCCGCGTCGATACGTCGGCAGACGATGCGCTGATCCAGGGCTACATCACGACGGCGCGAGAGTGGGTCGAGGACTACATCGACCGGGCGTTGGTGACGCAGCAGCTCGTGATGAAGCTCGATGCGTTCCCGCCCGAGATCGATCTTCCCCGCCCGCCGATGATCGCCTCGGGCACCGCGACCGCTGTGACGATCACCTACGTCACGGGCGACGCGGGCGGCACCGCGACCCTCTCGGCGTCGAGCTACCGGGTTGACCGCGACTCGACGCCGGGTGTGATCCGCAACCTCTACGGCGGCTCGTGGCCCTCGCACCTGCTCGACCAGAACTCCGTTACGGTGACGTGGTGGGCTGGCTACGGTGACGCCGCCAGCGTGCCGCAGCGGGTGAAGTCAGCTCTGCTCATGTGCGTCCACGAACTCTACGAGAAGCGGGGCGACGGGTCGATGCCGGTCGCCGCGATGCGGCTGCTCGACACCGTGTCGTGGGGGAGCTACACGTGAGCCTGTCAGCCGAGATCCTCTGCCGCATCGTCGGGATCGAGACCGACACCGCCGACATCGCGAAGAACACACGCGTCACGAAGGCTGATTATTTCCTCGCCTTGACCGACGGCACGGCGGCGAATCAGGCGCAGGTGATCTACAGCGACGCTCGCACGTCGGCAGGCACCGACACGTTTCAGCTTTCGTCGCTGGCTGACACCCGCGACGGGGCGAGCGTGACGATTGTCTTCACGGCGGCGAAGGTGCTGTTCATCGAGAACACCCACGCCAGCAACACGCTGACCGTGACCGGGGCGTATTCGGGCAGCGTGCCGCCTGGGGGCGTGCTGCTCGCTACGAACCCGACGGCGGCAGGCACGACGGCATCCAGCCTGTTCGTCGCCTCGACGGTAGGGGCCACGTACAAGATCGTCATCGTCGGCGAGGGGAGCATCGTCTGATGAAGGCGGGCGACCTCCGCGAGCGGATCACCGTGCTGGCCTACCGCGAGACGAAAAACGCGATGGGCGAGATGGTGCCCGTCTACGATCAGACGTTCGCCGAAGTGTGGGCCAGCGTGCAGGGGGTGACGGCTCGTGAGTTCCTGCTGGCGGGTCAGCAGCAGACCGAGATTTCGCACCGCGTGCGGATGCGGTATCTCGCCGGTCTGACGCAGCGGATGCGGATTTCGTGGCGTGGCCGCACGTTCGAGATCATCTCCATCCTCGAGCGGGAGAACCGCAGCGAGCATGAACTGCTCTGCCAGGAGACGGTGTGATGGCTGTCGCGGGCATCCAACTCAACATCAACACCGACGAACTGCGGTCGCTCCGCGACAACATTCGGGCGTTCTTCCCCAGGGCAGAAGCCGCCGAAGTGCTGGGCGAGGCGATTGAGAAGGCGATCTGGCCCGCGTATCTGCGGCTGCGAGAGGTGACGCCTGTCGGGCCGACCGGCAACCTCAAGCGGGCGGTGAACTACAAGATCGTGAAGTACAAGCAGAGCGGCGTCGCGGTCGGGCTGATTGGATACAACCGGGCGGGGGTTGGCGGCGCGAGCAGTGCAGCGGGCGGAACTGTGCTGGCTGGGCCAGACCGGGCGTTTCACCAATGGTGGCTGGAATTTGGGACGAAGGAACGTCGGATCACCCAGGCCAAGGCGAGGTCATACGAACGCCGAAGCCCTACCAAGCCGTTCATTCGGACGCGAAAGCGGAACGGGAAGGTAATCACGGAGACCGTCCGAGGCCGTGGCGTCTTGCACGACGTTGACGAACTCAAGCCAACCTACATTGCTTCGAGCTTCAACCGGCTGGGGCCGTTCAAGATTCTGGGCGGTGTTGGAGGCGACGGTCGCGTGCAGACCGACCCCGCGTACCCCAAAGCCTTTTTCAGGAAATCGAGCCAGCCCATCGTCATCCCTGCCATGCCGGTCGGCGGCGAGTCCGGTCGCCCTCCCGTGCAGACTGCGTGGGATCAGACCCAAGCCCAGGTAGCCGAGTACCTCCAGCGGGAACTGTCGCTGACGCTCGGGCAGGCGTGGGCGGCGTTGCGGTTCCGCAACGAAGGCTCGGTCACTGGCACCGACACCCTCGGCCCAGCCTAGGCTGCAAGCCCTGCCGGCGGGCGTGGCATAGTGGCCCATGCCGCTCAAAAGCCCCGAGCAAGTCTGCCGGTCTGCCCTCATCGCCGATGCCGACGTGGCAGCGATTGTGGGCACGCGGGTCTATCCGGTCATCGCCCCGGCGACGGCGGATCTGCCGTTCGTGACATGGCGGCGGTCGGGAGTCCAGCGAGAACACACGCTCGCCGGGCCGATGGGCACTCCCACGGTGATCCTGGCGGTCGACTGCTACGCGACCACGTATGAGGCAGTAAGAGACCTCGCCGACAAGTGCCGCCTGGTTCTGGATGGCTTCGGCACTGGGGAGGCAGAATCGGTCGTAGTGAAGAACGTCAGCCTGACCAACGAGGCGGATGGCTTCATTCAGTTGGCGGGCGGCGAGATGCCGCCGGTCTACAGCGTGACACAAACGTATTCCGTGATGTGGGTCGAAACGTAGGAGAATCGTAGATCATGGCTGATACCCCTCATGATGGCGTCGGCACGAGCCTCAAGCTCGGCAGCACGAACTACACGATCACGAACATCGTCATCACGTATAACGACCCGACCGCCGACCAGGAAAAGATCGACGTTTCGCACCTTGGGCTCACTACGGGTTCGTCCATCCTGACGCAGGACCGTCCGCTTCAGGGCAGCACGACCGACACGGGCCGCAGCGTGCAGTTCAACTACCTCGGCAAGAGCATCATCGCCGACGCTTCGACCGGCACTTGCACGATCAGCACGGGCGGCACGTCGCTCCTGTCTGGCGTGCCCTACACGGTCAACTCCAGCACGCTGACGCTGGCGACGAACGACGCGATCCGGGGTCAGGCGACGATCCGTATCGCCCGCGTGTAGTCGCCCTGACGGAGGACCGTCATGGCTGCTCCTTGCACGGGCGTATCGGTGGCGTGGCGCGGCACGGCTATCGGCGAAGTCTCAGAGTTCCGCGTCGTGGCCGGCGGCTCTCTGCCGCTGGCCCGAGGCTCTTCCGCCGCAGCATCCGGTGCATGGTCGCTCGACATGGGCACCGTCGAGTTGTCGAGCTTTTCTACCGCTCAGTCCGGCGTCGCTCTCGGCCTGGGCGAGTACGGACGCAAGGGTTTGCTGTCGTTCTCGGGTGGCGGGCTGACGCTGACCACGAAAGCGATCTGCCAGACGCTTGACATTGCGGGGAAGGTACAGGACGTGTACCGATTCAAAGGCACTTTTCGCATCGTCAAGGAGTAGACATGGCACTGACCGTTGAAGAACTCGCAGCTCAGATCCTCGCCGCCGAAGACCTCGGCATCCTGAAGGTGACCGTCAAGGAGTGGGGCGGAATGACCCTCGGCATCCGCGTGATGACCGTTGGCGAGCGTGACGCTTACGAGCGGGAATGGATCGGCAAGAAGGAGACGGGCATCGACAACTTCCGCACGAAGTTCCTCGCCCGCTGCCTCTGCCATCCCGAGACCGGCGAGCGGCTGTTCCGTGACGAGAAGGTGGAAGAACTGGCGAGCAAGAGCGCGAAGGTCGTGTCGCGGCTCTTCGACAAGGCGATGAAGCACAACGCGATGAGCGAAAGCGACGTGGAGGAACTGGCAAAAAACTGAACATCCGCCCGACGCGACGGTTTTTGTTTCGTCTGGCGGGGCATCTTGGCATGACGGTAGGCGAGATCGAGCGGCGAATGTCGTCGCGCGAGCTTGGCGAGTGGATGGCTTTCACGCGGTACTACCACGCGATCCCTGACAGTTGGCTTGAAACGGGCCTGACGGTCTCGGCGATCCTGGCACCGTACAGCGAGAAGGGCAAGGCACCGAAAGCGAGCGACTTCAACCCAATCGAAGAAGCCCCACAGCACGAGGTGCAGGCTCGCGACGTGATTTTGGATTTGGCAAAACAACTTGGACTCGGCTAATGGCGAACGTGCTCTCACTGGCGATGAAGATTTCTGCGGACGCGACCGGCGTTCGGCAGAGCCTGTCGCCTGTTGAGAAGGCGTTGAATCAACTGGACAAGGAAGCAGCCAGCGTCACGGCGGTATTCAAGAAGTTTGGCAGCGAGTCTGCGGCTGCGGCGGCGCAACAGGAAAAGTTCGAGGTTCGCCTGCGGGCATTGACCGAGAGCCTCAAGGCCGGGCTGACGAGCCCGCAAGACTACGCCCGGTCGCTCGAGCAGTTGCAGATGGCGGCGAACGATGCTGCCAGCGACCTCGGGCGGGCGGCTCAGATTGTCGAAGCCAACCTGACGAAGGAGCAGCGGGCCACCAAGGCATACGAGCAGTCGATTGCGGAACTGAACAGGCTCCGCGATGCCGGGTTGCTCGATGAGACACAGTACGGCCTGGCCGTGCAGCGTTCGGCTGAATCGTTTGCCAAGGCGACCGTCGAGGCAAACAAGTACGCGGCAGCGTCGGACAAGGCCGGCGACGGCGGCACTCTCAAGTTCAACGAACTCAGCGGTGTGCTGTCTGCCTTGCCCGGCCCGATTGGCAACGTGGCGGGCAGGCTCTCGGGGCTGTCATCTGCCGGCGAGGGGCTGGCCCGCGTGTTCGGCGGCGGGCTGTCGCAGGGGATCACCAGCATCGGTGCGTCGGTTGCGGGGCTCATCAATCCGTTCACCGCCGCGGTCGCTGGCGTGGCTGCGTTTGGGGCTGGTGCCGCGGCAGTCGTTCAGGGGCTCACCGCTCTGGAGGATCGAGTCGAGAAACTAGGCAACACCGCCGACAAGCTCGGCGTGTCGTTTGAGTTCATTCAGACGCTTGAAGAGGCAGCGAACCGCAGCGGCACGAGCATCGACGCGGTGAGCGCCGCGTTCGGGCGACTTCAGAAGTCGGTGCTCGGTGTTGACGAGGAAAGCAAGGCCGCGCAGAAGGCGCTTGCCGAGATCGGCGTGACGGCGGAAGAGTTGCAGGCACTTTCGCCAGAGGAACAGTACCTCCGCATCGGCGAGTCGCTGAACTCGATCGAAGATCCCGCCCGTCGCACGGCTGCCGCTACAGCCCTTTTCGGTCGTGCCGGGGCTGACTTGCTTCCGTTCTTCCGCAACATCGGCGGCGCGGCTGCGGACATGGAGCGGTTCGGTCGTGCTCTGTCTGTTATCGACCGACGCCGAATTGACGACTTCGGTGCCGGGCTCGATGCACTTGGTGTTGCGACCCAGGGGCTCGGGCAATCCCTGCTCCTGCCGTTCACCGGCCTCGGCGAAGGCGTGTCTCGTGCGTTCGCGGAAATTACAGCGGGGCTCACTGCGGTCATCGACCCGATCGGGCAGGTGCTGGAACCGATCCTGACTCAAGTCGGTCGCGTGGTCGAGGGGCTGGGGATTCAGCTTGGCAATGTCGGGCGAATCATTGGCACGGTGTTCGAGCCCTTTGCCGTTATTGCACAGGCCGCGTCGGTCGCACTGGAGCCGCTGCTCGATGGTGTGCTGGGATTGTTCAGAGCGTTCGGCGATTCGGCAGTGGCTGTTACCGAATGGGCTGTTTCGTTCACGCCGATTGGTGCTATCGCTGCCAACGTCGGCGTCCTGGGCGAGACCATCAGCCGCGTCGTGACCATCATCACGACCGGCTTCGGCCAGATTAGCGAGATCGTCGGGTCAACGCTTGGCAGCGTGGTTGAATACATCGGCTCCGCTGTTTCGTCTTTCGCAGAGTTCACTGGACTGAGCGGTGCGTTGTCGGCAATCGGCAACGTCATCAGCAGCGTGTTCGGGTCGGTCTCTTCGATCTTCTCCACGATTGCCAACGCTATCGGCGGCACCGTTGGGCGACTGCTCACGATGGCGGAAAACTTCCTCGGCATCGACCGTGCCGCGAGCGATGCCGCCGAAGGCGTGGACAAGACAGCCGAGAGCGTGGCGACGCTGACTGCCGAGCAGCAGAAAGCTCTGGCTGACGTACAGAAGGCTATCGCCGATTCCGGCAAGGCTCTCGATGGTGCCATCGAAAAGGCTGGCGAGTTTGGGCAGGCCGGATTCGACGCAGCCCTGGAGTTCCAGAACGCCTTAGCCGATTTGGACGAGCAGGCCAACGCGAAGGAATTGAACGCCGAGCAGTACGCTCGCGGCGTGGCAAACGCCACCGCCGAGTTCGAGCGGCAGATCGAGTCGCTTCGCACGGTGCAGGAAGAGACTCGCAAGGCCGCCGAGGAAGCCGAACGCAGGGTCGAGGCAGACCGCCAGGTGGCGGATCAACTGCTAGAGCAATCCCGCATCCAGCGCGAGTTCGGAGGCGACACCGACCGGGCGCAGGCGGCGGAGAACGTGGCGTCTGTAGAGCGCGAACTTGCTCAGTTGGCGCAAGAGGAAGCGGCTCGTTCCGCATTGGGTCAAGAGGTCGCCGCCGAGGCTGTGCGTGAGCGCATCGCCCAACTGGAAAAAGTCCGAGCCGAGCAGCAAGCCATTGCTGACGGCTCAAAGGCTGCAGCCGACGCCGAGAAGGCGCGGCTTGAAGACCAGCGGGCCCGCGTCGATGAGCTCCTCGCTGCCGGCCAAGAGCAGTCAGAGATCGAGCGGCAGATCATCGACGTGCAGGAGCAGCAGGCTCAGGCGACCGCCGACTTGCTCGCGGCCCGCGAAGCCAGTAACCAAGCCGAGGCAGATGCCGCTGCCGCGCGGCTTGCCCAACTCGACCAGTTGCAAGCTCGGCTCGAAGACCAGCAACAGGCGTCGGAGCAAGGGTTCGGCGAGGGCTTCGCCCGCGCCTTCGAGCAGGTCGATCAAGCCATCGGGCAGACGATCAACCGGGCAGCTGAGTTCGGCAACGCCGGTGCCGAGGCAGCTCAGCGTCTAAAAGACGGCATCGCCACCGCCCAGGAGCAGGCCCGCGACGGCATCCTGAACAAGGAAGCGTTCGACAATGAGGTGGCACGCCAGCAGGAACTCTTCGACAAAGAACTGAAGAACATTGAGGACGCCGCGAAGCGCCGCGAGGAAGTCCAAAAACAAGTCGATCAGATGATCTTTGACTCGCTTAGCGAGCAGGAGCAGGCGCAGATCAAATCTGCGGAGCGGCTTAAGTCTCTAGAAGAAGAGAAGGCCAATGTGCAGAAGCAGCTTCAAGACGCGCAGAAGGCTAACGACAAGGACGCCATAGACGCGGCGAACAAGCGAATCGCACAGATTGACCAGGTTGCCGCCAAGGAGCGCGACATCGCCAGCGGCGCAGCCGCCCAGCGGGAAGCGTTCCAAAAACGCCAGCAGCAACTCGCCGAAGCCCAAGCCAAGCAACAGCAAGAAATCTTCCAGCAGCAGCAGAAGTTCGCCGAGGAGCAGGCGAAGGCTCAGCAAGCCGAGTTCGACCGCCAACAGAAACGGCTCACCGAACTCAACACCCTCGGCCCGCGTCAGGTGCAGACCGCCGACGTTCGGACGCAGGAAGGGCAGCAGCTTGTTCTCGACCTGTTCAACCAGCAGCAAGATCCGCAACTGATTCAACTGCGGCTGCTGAACAAGGTCATGACCCGGATCGCCACCAGCATCGACCGCGACCTGAATCGGCTCGGTCAGCCTGCCACAATTCTCTAGGGCTCGACAGATGAGCGTCGTATCGTCCAAAGAACTGCCGCGTAAAGCCGAGTACCAAATCGGCCAGCCCCGTAAGCTCACGCGAGAGTTCGTGTGCATCCTGAGCGATGACACGCCGACGAACCCGACCGCCGAGACGGAGATTTTCCAGCACCTCGGAATTGACCTCGGCTCGCAGCATCCGACGTACCCGGATCAGCGTGTGCGGACGATGAAGCTCACCGAGGGCTTCGACGGCTCCGCATACTTCACGCACGTCACGTTCGACTACGGGATCATTCTGCTCGACGAACTGCTTCATCCGACGCAGCGGTCAGCAGTGTGGGATTTCGACTCTTCGCCGGGCGAGGTTCCCGCGCTCACGTACTACGACGGCAGCACACTCAGGCCTCTGACAAACTCTGCGGGCGACTATTTCCCGGGGCTTGTGACGCAGGAATCCACGGTCGTTGCTATCTACAGCAAAAACTACTTGCAGTTCCCGTCTGCGCTGTTTCAAGCGCAGAACAAGGTGAACAGCGCTACTTATCTCGGCTGTCCGCTTCACACGATCAAGGCGCAGAACCTCAAGGTGAAGACAGTGCGGGAGGAGTTCCAGGGGGCGATTGCCAGCTATTGGCAAGCCACTATGGAACTGCACTACCGGCAGAGCGGGCACAACCTTCAGCTACCCGATGTCGGGTGGAACTTCATCCTGAACAACCAGCGGCGTCGGGCCATGGTGTTTGACGCGCAAAACAACGAGTGGGTTGCGAGCCCGAACCCGGTCGGTCTCGACGGCAACGGCGGGCTGACGCTCGGCTTGCCAGCGATCCTGAACAGGCGGGTCAATCCCGAGACAGACTTCTCGACGCTCTTCGGCACGCCTCCCACCACGCCGCCGGCGATCTAGCCATGGCAGACCTCACGCAGTTCGACGTGGGCAGCGCAGCTCGGATCGCTCGAGTGGTGCGAGCTGTCGAACGCATCGTGCCACGGGTCAGGCCGCTGATGTTCGGCGCGGCTGTGGAGCAGCCGCGTCGGGACAAGCCGTTCCGCGTCGCTACTTACGATGGTCCTTGGGGCGTTGGCGAGACAAAGACAGTCACGCTCAAGTACCAAGCCGCGACGCCTAACACGCTCACCGTGACGAACCTGTTCTTGCCGATCGAGGCTGAGGGAACGCGGGACTGTGCGGTGTTCAACGAGGGAGGCACATGGTTCCTCGGGCAATGGCAGTGGAGCGTGGCACCGGCTTTCACTGCCGTGCAGGTCACGAGCCAAGAGATTCGCTTCTCAACGATCAACGTCGCAGCGTTCCAGACCGCGCCCACGTCTTACGCCACGCTTGTGCCGTCCATGGAGGAGGTACTGTGGGGTGCCTCGCTGAGCACTGCTAGCCTCACATTCTCCCGTCGCAGAATTGGCGTGTTCTTCCCCGGCACTGCGACTACGGTGGCTATCACGGTCACCACTTGCTCCACGGCGGCTAACTGATGGCACTTATCAACCAGGGCGGTGCGTTGCTGTTGCAGGGCGGTGCGCTTGCGGGCGGCGCGGCGTGTTGCTGCGGCAAGTGCTCCGGCCCGTGCCCGACCGGCGTTACGGACTGCCCAGTAGGCTGCGGGTGCAGCAGCGGGCAGTGCGTAGAATGCGCAAGCCAGGCGTATTGCGGGCCAGGCATGTATGGTTTCAGGACGTGCCCGCCAGGATGCTGCTGCCTTGGGAATAAGTGCGTAGGCTACTCCCTTGAGCGATGCGACCTGCCATCGCAGATCACCATGACGCTCTCG
>Ga0214923_10007715_pt1 | contig 11657 bp, 10 predicted proteins | sample LL1510_MetaG_FD_177993 | JGI IMG/M metagenome (GOLD analysis project Ga0214923, IMG submission 177993) | Freshwater microbial communities from Lake Lanier, Atlanta, Georgia, United States - LL-1510 | ecosystem: Environmental > Aquatic > Freshwater > Lake | place: USA: Georgia | collected... | reverse complement strand
CCCCATTGGCGTTTAATCATTGCGGTAGCATACTTCTTTAGCCAACGATCATTCCAAACATCGGAATATGTGTCTGGATCAAGTAGACGGTAGCCCTCAACTATGATATACTCATCTTTAAGAATCTTTTCTCCCCATGCCATATCGATGTAAAGTTTGTTCACATGGCGATTGAATCGTAGTGGTTGTTTGCCTACAAACATTTCTTCAGCCATCGCTACATTTTGTAATGCCATGTAGTATGGTGCAAAAGGACCATAGTTAAACGCGAACAAATCGTTCAGCGCCATCTGATAGCGAATGTTGAAAAGATTGTTAGTTGAGTAGGAATTGCCAATGTCAAAAATGTTGATGACTGCAATAACATTCTCAGGTATATCTAAATACTTGTTTGCAATGTCTGTTTCTGTAACTTGATGCGCCAAATAAACTTTTTCGGTGCCATCGTAGTGATAGTCATGGTAAACTTGAAGTGCGGCTTCCACGCAGTCTTCAACTTGCAGATCGTCCACATTAATTTCTAGTACCGGTGCACCAAGTTGACGGAGGCAGTAGTCCTTAAATTCTTCTCTGGTTGCTGGTTTGTGAGTACTCATTTGTGCCCCTTTAGGTTAACTTCTACCATCTATTTATGTTTTTTTGAATCTACATAGCAATCCGGTGGGCCTATATAATATAAACAACTTTTTAATGAAGGTGAATGAATGAAAATTTTTAGTGTACCGTTAAACCCAAAACTGTCTGAAAAGGAATATTTTAACTTTTTAGGCTTTTTACAGAAATATAAAAACTGGATTTATGATGTGTATTTTACCTCTCGAATTGCGCCCTTTCATCAGGATGCAATGGGAGATGTGTTCAAAAATGATGGCGATTATGAACAAGCCATTTTAGCCGCTAGAAACATCCAAGAAGCACTTGGTATACCAATCAGCGCAACATTCAATAACATTCAAGTTCCACCAACGCAAGAAAACCTAGATTTGTGGATTGAAAACTTCAAGCCATACTATGATGTTGGTATTCGAATTGCTACGCTACCTCATACACATTGGGTTGCTACAGGTCAAATTCAGGAAGCATTTCCTAAGTTAATGATCAAGAATACAATTCTTAGAGATGTTCATACTGCAACTGAAGTAGTGAACCTTGCACAAGCAGGATTTCATTACATCAATTTGGATCGTGATCTTATGCGAGACAGAGATGCATTATTGAGAATCAAAGAAGCAAAAGAATACTGTCACAAAAATGGTATGCCAATTAAACTTAGCCTTCTCGCAAATGAAGGTTGCTTAGGTCAATGTGCATACATGGTAGAGCATTTTGAATACAACAATACAAGAGGCAACGATGCTCCACAATATTTTAATGCACCATCAAGCCGAGTGAGTTGCACCAAGTGGGAATATCAAGACAACGCACTATCATTAAAGACGGCTAACTTTCCACCTTGGCGTGAAGATTGGGTCGAGTTTATTGAAGAATTAGGTATTGATGTAATCAAGATGCATGGGCGCGAAGCCTCATCTAGATTACTTGAAACAATGGATATTATCAAACGCTTTGCGAATGGTGATGAAGTTCTTTTTGATCAATTCAATGATTATATTGCCGACAATAACTTAGAAGAAAAGCCTATTGATGTTTGGCGCAAGAAAATTAAAACTTGCAAATTTGATTGCTGGGATTGTCACTACTGCGATAAAATCTATGATAAGAAAGCAACGCAGTTCATCACCCCATTGGTTTCTGCAATGGCAGATATTGTTGAAAAATCTGCTACAGATAATATCATTATCAACATCAAAGGCTTAACAAGTCCTAGAGTTCAAAAGATTATCAATCGTACCGCAAAACTTGCAGGTAACTATCTTGAGATTGGTACTGCAATGGGTGCTACACTCGCATCCGCATTGAGAGGTAACACAATTAAAGCATGGGCAATCGATAACTGGTCTGAAAATATTCAACCAGAAAATGGTAATTTTCAAATGCCGAAAAACAAATACGAAAAGTTTGCAAGTGCAATTGAACCATATGTACAAGAGAATTATGTACATGCGATAGATGCAGATTTTCTTCAAGTCAATAAAGATTTGATTGATGAGCCTGTGAAGTTTATGTTCTATGACGGTCCGCACGATCATGCGTCAACAAGAAATGCAGTACTGTATTATGCAGACAAACTTGCCGATGAAGCCATTTTGATTTTTGATGACGCAAATTGGGAGGGTATTGTTTCTGGCGCTGATGAAGGCATTAAAAAGGCTGGTTTAGAAATACTGTATCATAAGAAAATTCTCAATGGAATTGAAAGTTCTAAAGATTGGTGGAATGGATTGTATATTGTTGTGGTGAGAAAATGAAAGACGAAATAGTTTTCTTTTCAAGTGTTCCTGGACTTGCGGAAGCATTTCCGATTGTTCCTGCGTCAAAGATGATGCCAACTTGGATGACAAATGCTTTTAAAAATTATAAAGATGGAAGAGAAAATAATCCATCATTAGTTCGCAAATCACATATTGCTAAATGTCCTGGAATTGTAAAGTTAATGTCATCCGGATATATTGTTCCGCTTTGGCATGATGCAGTTATTGAAGTTGACTCTACAAAAGGCAGAGGGTTTGAATGGACGATTCCAACCGAAGCATTGATTAAAGATGTGTTTACTAGCAAAGCATTGTTTGAAAGTCAACCAGATCATATATTAGAACATTTGCCTAGAACATGGAATCAATCTAAAAACTTTATGAAGATCAATACTCCTTGGTCTGTAGTCGCGCCACAGGGAGTTAAACTTCTTTTTAATCCAATTTCTTATCCAGACAATGCGCTATTTGAAGCATCAATTGGGTTTCTAGATACCGATGAATCAACCGAAGTAAACATTCAAGGTTGGTGGAATGTACCTCATGGAAATCAATTTTTTCCCGCAGGATATCCTCTGGTTCATATTATACCAATTACAGAAAGAAAATTAGAATTGGTTGTGAGAGATGCAAATCAAAAAGATAAAGAGTGGCTAGAGAAAAAAAACTATATCAATTCATATTCGTTTGATAGAACTGCTACTTACAAGAATCTTTTTATGAAGACTTTAAGAAAATATTTTTAAGGAATTATTATGGAATACACGGGAATATCAAACTTTACAAATTACAGATCAAGAGCATTAGAGACATTCATAACTGCAAATGATGTATTTACTCCAGACGAATTGGATAAGATATGTGAGATTATGTCAAGAAAAGAATTGTTCATGGGACAAGTGGCAATTGAACAAGACGAAGAAATTTTAAAAAATTCTAGAAAATCTAATATCGCTTGGGTTTCTCCTGACGAAGAAACAGTTTGGATTTTTAGAAGACTGAATAAAGTAATTGAAGATGTAAACAACAATCATTTTAATTTTGTATTGAATGGCTATGATAGTCTTCAATATACTGAATACAGCGCAAAGTATGAAGGTAAATATGATTATCACATTGATTCGTTTTTAGGTGCAAACCCTCCACCTACAATGATTGAATTTAGAAAGTTGTCTTTTACTTTTCTGCTGTCTGAACCAGAAGTTGATTACAAAGGTGGCCAAATGGAAATTTTAGTGAGTCATAATGGACCAGCAGTACCAATTATGAAAAAAGGATCAATTTTATTTTTTCCATCATTTTTGTTGCATAGAGTTGCAGAAGTTACTGAAGGAAAAAGAAAGTCTTTAGTTGGTTGGGTTACTGGTCCAAAGTTTAGATGAGGTAAAAATGGCATTTAAAGAAGACAAATACGAAATTATTCGAAACGCAGTTCATCCTGAAGTTATTCGTTTCATTCAATTAAATTTTGATATTCACGAATACGCTGGCTATACTCACAAACCTCCTAACGCTTTGCAAAGATATCCGTATGGTGATCCTCAATCACCAAACAGTTTTGCATTTTACTCGCCGCTTTATGGTGATAGTCTTCTAGTTTATCTCAGAGATATGTTAGAGCAAACTGTAAATAAAAAACTTGTTGAGACTTACAGTTACATGAGAATTTATTACACGGGCGGTACTCTAGAAAAACACATTGATAGGCCGAGTTGTCAATTCTCTGCTACGCTATGTGTTAAAAAAGACATTGACTGGTCAATCTATTTTCAGAAAGAAAATGGGGAAGAAGTTGAAGTGGAGTTAGAACCAGGAGACTTAGCCGTGTATAGTGGATGTATTCTTCCACATTGGCGTAAACCTTATACAGGTAATCGCCACTATCAAATGTTCTTACACTATATTGATGCTCAAGGAGAATTTAGTCCCAAACACAAATGGGATGAAAGACCTTGCTTGTGGTATCCTAAAACACAAATGCCAACTAGAAAAAAGTTGGAAGATTAAATTTTAAGTTTGTATGTAATTCCAAACTCAAGAGTGATTCTATTTGATTCACTCTTGTTTTCTTTTGTGTTGAAGACAAATGACGATGGGAAAACAATCAATTCACCTGTCTTTGGTTTAATCTTGTATCTGTCTAGGTTTGGTTTTGGTTGATATGGCAAGTTTCTTGTCATGCCATCTAAAGGATGATGTAAAACTAAATCGCCACAGTTTTCGTCTGCTTGAAGATAATAAATTCCATACATCGAATATTTAGAATGATGTGCTTGGTCTCTCATCTCACCTTTAGGATAAACAACATTCATCCACATTGAATCGATAACTGGCGATAAATCTTCTCTAAACTCTAATTCATTCCACGCTTCAAATGTCGTAGTTTTAATTTCATTTATTAAAGATTCAAGTCTTGCTTCGTTATGATATGCAATATTATTTGGATGTGATGACGCGCCTCCATCATCAATATTATATTTTTCGCCAGTAACTTCTGTAGACAATTCTGAAATTAAAGACTTGTCAACTTTAGTAGATAAAGTTTTATGGAAAAAGTTTACTGTAAACATTGTCTCAATCATGGTAACTCCTAAAAATCAAATTACTAATGTTGGTGTTGATAGGTTGTATTCTTGAATTACTGAATCAGCAGTTTGAGAACCCAATTTAGTGTGACCTATCATTGCTAATTCTGATACAGTTGTTGCAGATTCAATTTCAGATAATACTGAACTCACAATTGAATTATATTCTTCAGCCTCTTGAACACTTAAAGTTTTCAATCTTTCAGTTTTTCTAACATTGATTGCCCAACGCCAAACTTTTTTTGTATATTGAATGCCTAACTGATTTTCTTCATCGGTAAGATAGTATTTGACTTTTTCGTATTCAACATAGTCTTTACTTCCAGGCGGTGCTTTTAGGGTTGTATTTTCGGTACCTTTAAGTACTTTGATATAACCACGAACATTCAAATAAAATTTATAACTTCTTGTATACTCAGTATCATTTAAAATTAAATAATATACGCTCTGTAAAAATTCTGCACCTTGTGTAGATGTTGGATCTACACTCACGCCATCGGCTGCCATCCATGGCATAGAAAATTTAAATGGTAGATAACTAAACGCTGGATTTTCCCAATCAAAGGGAAGAGTTTTAGGCACAAATAGAACAATCATTTTATATTACCAATGTTGGTGTTGTTAAATTAAATTCTTCTACGATTGCAGGAGGTGCCTGCATACCAAAATATTTATGTCCAATTACATAAATGTCTTTCATTTCTGTAGAATTTACAATTTGAGTTCTAACAAGATTAACAATGCTTTCATACTCACTCTTATTAAAGTCATCAAGAGTTTTTTTAACTCTATCAATTCTCAAGTCAAATATCCAAAGAACATTTTCTTTTGTAAAAGAGAATGCTTTTGCTTTGTCTTCCTCGGTAAGATAGTATTTAACTCTGGTAAGAATTCCAGCAATATCTTCTTTTGAAGTAGTAATTTCTAATGTAGAATTTTCTGTGCCTTGAGTAACTTTAACATACCCGTTATAATTCATAAAAAATTTAATAGTTCTTGATGACTCTTCTTCAGTAAGTTCTTTATAGTCAACCGCGGAAAAATCAAAAGAATCATCTACATCTGCAACATACCCCATCATAAATGACATTTGAATTCTTGATCCTGTGTATCTAATGTTAGGGTCTTCGTAATTGAAGACTAAATTTTTTGGAACAAAAACAATTTTCATTCTTTAACCTTTTCGTGCGCTAGTAGATTATTGTAATTTTTTTCGTGTGCTGTAAAAGACAAAATCTCTGTAAGTTTAACATCTCTGTCTTTGTATGTTAAATTGAGTTGTCCAGCCGCTTCGTTTCTTAAAAATCCCATTGCGCTTTCAAGTCTAGTGCCATAGTCTGTTGCAAGGAATAAAACTTCTGCTTGATGATTTTTCTCCAACATTGCAATAGCATCTAAATTTCCTGAGCCAATTCTTCCGGCGGTTGCAATTTCCATAGCCGCTTGCTTTGCTAGTCTAGCAGTCCACAATTCTCTTTCAAGAATTTCTTCTTTAACTGGATCGCTTAAACATTCTAATAACAGAGTTCCATCTGGTAATCTTCCTTCTGGTGAGTTATTAAACTCATCAATTAATTCTAAAAATTGTTGACGCTCTTTATATAAGTCTTCAATTCGTTTGATACCTAAAGATTGTCCTCTTTCTTTTTTCTCAAGTTCAATCTGATGAAGTTCTTTTTGAAGTTCATCTTGTTCTTGCTCAATTTTTCTTTTGAGAATTTTTAGTTCAACTTCTTGTTTTCTTTTCTCAAATTCCATTGAAGCAATCGCTTCTTCTCTTTCTCTTGCTTCAACAATAAATTGTTTTAATTTTGCATATGGCGTTATTTGTGCGTCACCAACGAAGTGGCGCATCTTAAATTTTGATGTTTGCCACTCGCGGTTTACTGCATACTCTAGAAGTTCTTTTTGATCTTCCCTTAAAAAATGCTTTTCACTATTGCTCAAAGGAACCAAATTTGATTCATTTTGAGTGTGTGTTGAAATAGAATTTTTTGAATATCTTTTTGTTAATGTTTCAAAATGTTCTTTAGTTACCAATTCAGTCATGTTTACTTTCTCCAAGTCAAAAAATTAATCTCTCCAAGATTTTGTTCCAGAACTTCTTCCTGCCATAACACCGGTAGGAGTATTAAATCCCGTTGGGGTAGATGTAGATGCGGCAAAGCCCATGTAATATCCAGTATCAGTTGGATATACCATTTTATTGCAGTCGGAAACTTGTGTCGTTGCTGGTTCTAAGTTTACATAGAATCCCATGATGTATCCCCAATGCTGACCCATGATCATGTTTTCTTCGCCGTAACCTGCTGGCCATCTAGGAATTGCAGGTTTCGCTACTGTAGTATATGTAGATGTGCTGAAGTTCCAAACTCGGAAGTTAAAACCTCCTGCGTATCCGCCTTCATTACCACCATAGCCTTTGCCTAATTTTGTAGACAAGCCTTTTTGTTGTCCATTGAATCCGCCTGATGATGCACCAACAGATGCCAATGTCTCAGTTGAAAATGTAAATGTTTGTCCACTATTACTGTCTGCCCAAACATGGCCGACCAATTCATCTTGAATTGATCCACATCCCCCTCCCGTACCACCGCCTGGTCCTGTTGCTGGAATTGTTGAAGCAGTATCATTACTTGAAGTAAATTTAAAAATTGATGATGATCCACCACCAAAAATATAACCAACTGCGGCTGGTGATAATGTATTTATGACTGTCAAATCGTTTTTATCTGCCGGCATGTTTCTACCGGCGTCATGTGCAATCGCAGTCTCAGTTCTCATATTAAATTTATCGGTTCTAGCAGAACCGACATTATGACTATCAGAAGTACCAAAAGAATATGAATTATCTTTAGATGGAAAACCATCACAATACTGCGCGGCATTACCAATTAAGTCGCCTTTATTGGATACTGTATCAGTCGCATTGTTCATTGCTGTTACATTACGCCAAGGTATTGTATCTTTATAACCGCCAACAACATAACCAGTTGTAATAATTTGTTTATAGAAAAATGGTACAGATATTGCAATTGAGTATGCTCTATCGCTTACATGAAGTCCATCACCAGTACTTGCACGAACTGTGAAGTTGTATGTTCCACTTTCGTTCCAACCTGCCACAGTATATGCACCTGTGACTTGACCTGTTGATGGATTTAAAGAAAATCCTGGAGGCAAAGAACCGGAAGCGACTGAGTAAGATTCTGCACCAGTGAACCATGGGTCAACAATGTCGCGCTGACCCGTTACAGTAGAAGATGATGTGGATGCAATGGTTTGTCCATTACCACTTAAAGTTGAAGTGCCTAATGATCCAGCGGCTGAAGAACCAGGAGCATCTGTTCCAGAAACATTTGGATGATAACCACCTCGACCTGTCGCTAACGCACTCGCACCCGCAGAATTAAAAAATGGCATTTAATCTCTCCAGGCCTTTGTTCCAGAACTTCTTCCGCCAATAGTACCTGGTGGTCCAACATTAAATCCACCTGGCGCTGAGGTAGCCCCAAATCCTAAATAATATCCACTATTTGTTGGATATACCATTTTAATACAGTCTGCAATTTGTCCTGTTGATTCATTATAGAATCCCATGATGTATCCCCAATGCTGACCCATGATCATGTTTTCTTCGCCGTAACCTAATGGGTGTAATGGAATTGCCGGCTTTGCTACTGTAGTATATGTTTCACTACTGAAATTCCAAACACGGAAGTTATAGCCTCTAGCATAATTGCCTTCATTGCCCATGTAGCCTTTGCCTAATTTTGTAGACAAGCCTTTTTGCTGTCCGTCTACATCAGGGTATGCTGGTGCAATACCAGTGTTGGTTTCTGTTGAATATGTAAATTTGTTTGCGCCAGGAGTAACAACTGCGGTAAGTTCTCCTTGAATTGAACCAGTACCTGTTGCTGTCGCGGGTGATCCAGCAGTTGATGTAGCAGGAATCGTTGCGGCAGTATCATTACTTGAAGTAAATTTAAAAATTGATGATGATCCACCACCAAAAATATAACCAACTGCGGCAGGAGAAAGTGTCGATGCTACTGTTAAGTCATCTTTTGATCCTGGCATATCTCTAGTAGCACTATATGAAATTGCAGTCTCAGTTCTCATATTCCACTTTTCAGTTCTAGAAGAACCAGTAGATGCACTATCTGACATACCAAAGTTATATGAGTTGTCTTTAGATGGAAAACCATCGCAATACTGTGCCGCGGCACCGACAAGATCACCTTTGTTTGTTGTAGTATCAGTAGCATTATTCATTCCATGCACATTTCTAAATGGAACGGCACTAATATAACCACCAATTACATAGCCGATTGTAATAATTTGCTTATACAAAAAAGGAACTGAAACCGCAACTGAGTATGCTCTGTCGCTTACATGAAGTCCATCACCAGTACTTGCACGAACTGTAAAATTATAAGTAGCGTCTTCATTCCAACCTGCTACGGTATATGCTCCAGTAACCTCACCGGTTGATGGATTGAGCGAAAAGCCCGGAGGTAAACTGCCAGAAGCAATTGAATAGGATTTTGCACCAGTGAACCATGGGTCAACAATGTCGCGTTGACCAGTAACCGTTGACGATGAAGTAGATGCAATGGTTTGACCATTGCCACTTAGCGTTGATGTGCCTAGTGATCCTGCGGCTGACGATGCGGGGCTATCAGTTCCAGAAACACTTGGATGATACCCCCCACGACCTGTCGCTAATGCCGCATTACCAGCCGAATTAAAAAATGGCATTTAAGCAACCCCTTCAGATTAACCGTATTGTGATAGTTGACCAGTTACAGTCCATGAACCGCTGCTTGTTCTAATGAGTGTGATAACAACAATTTCTGTTTTGTTCGCGGTAAATGTTGGAGCAACACCACCAGCCCATTTAATTGTTTGTGAGGCACCTGCAATCTGAACTGCTGACAAGTCGTATTTTGTTCCACCTTGTGTAATGATAAGTGTCATTACTTGAACACGGCTTGATGTTGTGTCCACATTAGTGAAGTTTGCAGTAAAGTTAGCACTTGGTGTAACTTGGAATACATGTCCGTTTGTTGTATTGAATGTTGTAACACCATTACCAGTTACATCTGATGTTTTTTCTGATACCTTTGTTGTGATGAGTGTTCCACCAACATGGACACCTTTTGCGACACCAACACCACCAGCAACTTGAACAGCACCAGTTGTTCCTGATGTAGTATCTGTTGTATCGCTGGTAGAGATAACACCACCTGCATATACTGCGCCTGCAATACCTGCACCACCACCTGCTCTTAGAGAGCCAGTGGTTGTTGATGTAGATGCGGTTGTATCAGTTGTTACAAGTACACCTCCAACATATGTATTACCCGAAATACCCGCACCACCTCCGGCTCTTAGAGAACCAGTCGAAGTAGATGTAGATGCGGTTGTGTCGCTTGTTACGATTACACCACCTGCATATACTGCGCCTGCAATACCTGCACCACCACCTGCTCTTAGAGAGCCAGTGGTTGTTGATGTAGATGCAGTCGAATCGCTTGTTACGATAATACCACCAATATGTGTATTACCTGCAATACCTGCACCACCTGCGGCAATCAATGAACCAGTTGAAGTAGATGTAGATGCGGTTGTTGAATTTGTACGAATTGTACTACCAGCCCAAACAACGCCTGCAATACCTGCACCGCCTGAAACGATCAACGCACCATCGCCTGCGCTTGTTGCGGCAGTTGTGTTAGACACATGTACAACACCAACTCGTACATTCATGTAGTTGACTGCACCGCCACCAGGACCGCCTGTTGCGAAGTTTACTGTATTTGCAGGCTTATTAACTAAATCTTGGAAAATTCTAAGTGTATTATCGCTTGCATCTCTAACTGCACCAAAGTATGCATTAGCGCCTTTCTTGTATTGACCAATGAAACCTGTGTCTAGTGTATCTGCTTGGTTACCATCAGCCAAGAATAGTAGAGAGTTAGCAACTGCAAGAGTATCTGTAGAAACTGTGTTACCTGAACCAAGTAGAGAAATAGTACCTGTAATTGCTACATTACCACCCACATTCATGTTACCGATAATACCAACACCACCGTTAACTGTCAACGCACCTGTTGTGGTTGAAGTAGACTGTGTAGGAATTTCAATATGAACTCTGTCACCTGGATCAATCGTAATCTGAGTATTGTTTGCTGGATCATTGAAGCCGTTTGCAGAGAAGATGATCCTGTTGCCTGTACCGTTACCACCAGTACCGATAACCAAGTCGCCAGACTTTGTTGTACCCGCTGGCGCTTGATAAAGAATGTATGCATCATCACCTTTTGTGATTGCATATGTACCTTGATTATAGTTTGTTGCGTTAACACCGAATGATGCCCAACCTTGTTCGGTGTTACCTGCGTTATTCATCGCAATGAATTCGGCATATGCGTTTGCATTGTTGTTTCTATTAACAATGGCCATATCGTGAGGACCATCACTATCACCAACAGCGGCAACTAAGTGAATGTCTTTGTCTTCATTTTTGCTAGATAGCCAGCCTGTAACTGCACCTGCATGTAGATGACCAAGTGCGTTAACTGTGTCTACAACATTGACATTCGCGCTAACGCTCATGTTTGCGGCATTAGCCCATGTTGTTGCTGATAGGCTGTTTACGCCTACTGCACCTGATGCAGTAACGGCATCTGTGCCT
>Ga0214923_10007714_pt1 | contig 11659 bp, 6 predicted proteins | sample LL1510_MetaG_FD_177993 | JGI IMG/M metagenome (GOLD analysis project Ga0214923, IMG submission 177993) | Freshwater microbial communities from Lake Lanier, Atlanta, Georgia, United States - LL-1510 | ecosystem: Environmental > Aquatic > Freshwater > Lake | place: USA: Georgia | collected 2015-10-15 | reverse complement strand
CCACGACCGAACCAGCCAATGTTTTTCAAACTCGGCAGCGGCGGCAGCATCCGACCACACTGTTAGCAAACCCCAATGGTGTGGGTCGGCATCGCGCATAGTGAATGTGCGACCCGACCCCGTGCCTAGGGCCTTCCCGAACGATGGTGCGGTTGGCCCGAGCCGTGCAAGTTGCCATGCCCCGGTGAGCCCTAAAGCGGGTGGCACCATTGAAGTGGTCACACCCCAGACATGCAGGACTGCCCTCTGCGTCATCTGTTCCTCATCACTTGGGGTGGGGCTAGGGTCCGCGCGAACCACGACCAAGCCGCCTTATGCGCCATTACTGCGGCGCTAGAGACCCAGAGAAGAATTCCTCGCCGTTCACCAAGATGATGTAGTCCAACGTGTCATCCGGAGTTGGGATGGTGATGGGGAAGGAAGCACGGCCGGTGTTGCTGGCTTCGATGGTCACATCACTGTCGAGAGACGAAATCAGCGTGACCGATGTGCCTGGCGCGGCTCCGACGAGCGCGAGTGTGTATTGCTTTCCAGCCTTGACTTTTGTCGGAGGGAGAACCGCCACCACCCACGTGTCCATTTTGACCTTGCGTTGGTTCTGCTTCACCATCACCACTTTGCGACCATTGCCACGGGTAGTGAAGGTCGCATTGGCATAACCATCGCTGTCTGCGAAGACAAATTGGATTCGGGACCCGTAACTGATCCGAGCACGAATTCCAGGTCGCAACTGATTGACTTCGATCGTCACATCAGTCCCACGGGCGATGTTCGGTCCGACATCAGTGCTGACTTCAAGGTCAGGAATGGAGTAGCGACTCCACGTGCCCTGCACATGACCGCCATCAGCAAACACACGCAAGATAACTCGGTATTGAGTTCCAGGCATGATGTCTTCGAAGGTGCAGGTGAGAGACTCGATGTCGCAGTCGCGCCATCCGTAGTCCTTACCACCAGGCACATCCGCGGCCACCCGAGCCTGGTAGCGCACGTGTGTTGCACCATTCGAACTGCCAGGGTCGAAACTTGATGTGCCGGTGCTGCCATCAAGGACCCAGTCAGTTTGGGTCGGCACATCTGGCACGGCCTTGGAGTGTGTCTGGAAATCAACTGACTCACTTGGCTCGCTTTGTGTGAACTCATCATTGGCGACAACGCGAAGTGAGTAGTTCACGCCGTCGGCGAGGTCCGAGAGTCTGTACGAGGTTTCAGTTGTGGTGGCGGCGTCAATCCATGTGATTCCGCCATCGTCGGAGAGCTGGAGCGTGTACGTGATCGTGCCGCTACCCGAACTTGGTGCATCCCATGTGACGCTTGCAGACTTAAATGTGATTGAGGTTTCGTCAACAAGCAGATTCGTCGGAGCGTCCATCGGTGCGGGAGTATCAACATTCGTCGCTGAACTCACTGGTCCAGAGACATTGCCGAACGCCTCAGATGACATGGTGGCGACAACCACAAAGTAGTAGGTAGTGCCGGGGTCCAGTCCGGTGACGACCGCGGATGTGCCGGATGCTTCAACACTTGTTCCACCAACATCGCAGCCGCCGAGGTCCGTGACTTGACATTCCAGGTCGTTGCCGTCGGTGCTGTAGTAGACAACATATCCAGTCGTTGGTGAGGAACCATCAGCTGCAGCAGACCATGTGACGGTGACTTCACCGCTGGCTGTCACGGATGAGGTGACATCAGCGACCATTCCGGGAAGTATGAATGTGGAGACTGCATCAACCACATTTGAACCAGCAGCCTCCGTCGTGTCATTCAGCGCAATCACGCGGTATTGAGTGCTGATGCTGAGGTTGTTCACATCGTCCACAACGGTTCCGCTACCGCAATCAAGTGCATCAAAGCCAGCGCCATCTGACGCGAGCACTGCGTCAATGACAGTCATCACATCTGCCACCGTGCATGGCTTGATGTCCGAGCGAGTCCAGGTCGTAGTGCTTGCATCCACAGTGGCAACTTCCTGCCACGATGATTCGGATGGGCCTGGGCAGTCGAACCCAGCCAGGGCGATACACACCATGCCCGGGTCGATAACCGTGCGCATCTCAATGCGGTAGCCGGTCACTGTTGCTGGCGCAGTCGGCGCATCCCACGCTAGCGACACATAGTTCTCGCCGGAATCTGTGGCACGTAACGCTTGCGCATCCTCCAAAACTGTTGTCACATCCACCGGTTCAGATGGATCAGTGGTGAGGAAGGTGTCGCTCGCAATAACTTGAACTGAATACGAGGCACCACTGGCAAGGTCCGCAACTGTTGCGGAAGTATCTTCTGTGGTGGCGGCGACGCTCCACGTTGTGCCACCATCGCTGGAAATCTCAACGGTGTACGTTGTTGCACTCCACCAACTTGGCATTGCATCCCATGACACAGTGAAGCTGCGTGTTGCTACATCACTAATCGTCACATTAGACACCACGGTGATGTCGTTCGGCACAGACACTGACACGGACGTCGACGCGCCACCAACTACCTCACCGAATGCTTCCGATGTCATTCGAGTCACCACGACGAAGTAGTACGTTGCGCCGGCTTCAAGTCCAGAAATGATGGCCGTGGTGTCAGAAGTGTCATAACTCTCCGCTTGCAGCGCACACCCACCTTGTTCACTTGCGGAGCACGTCAAGTCATTCGGGTCGGTGCTGTAGTAGACGGTGTAGCCGCTTACCGGACCGGTGCCATCTGCTGCAGGACTCCACGTCAGCGCCACTGAGCCAGGGGCAATGGAATCTGCTTCAAAATCAGATGCTTCTCCCGCAAGGAGAAAGAAGGGGTCAGCAACAACGCTTTCTGCGCTGGTTGATGGGCCGAACTGAGTTAGTGACAGCACTCGGTACTCGGTTTGTGGGCATGGTGGCGAGTCGGGCAGTGTGATGCACGGAGTCAATCCGGTTATGTCGAATGAGGTGGTCTCTGCCGACACCTCGTCAATGTCTTCCCAATCTGTGACATCTGTTGAGCTGGTGATGCTGCGAGATTGGATGCGGTAGCCAGTGATCTCCGCCAGCGCAGGGGCTGGTGCGAGCCATTCCAGATGCACTTTGGTTTCGCCGATTGACCAGCCTTGCAATCCGGTCACTGGATTAGGAAGACCACTGAGTGTGTTGGCTGGAATTGGGAAACTCGTCGCGCCATCCCCGTAAGCGTTGAAGGCGCGCACCTGGATGAATAAATATGTGTCTGGCTCAATTCCGTTGATTGTGAATTCGGTTTGCGTGCCTTCAGGTCCACCAATGTCCTCCCAAGACTGCCCATCTGGGGATACGGACACGACATAGCCGTCGACATCTTCCTGAGGTGCAGTCCACGAGAGGGTGATGGATGTGAGGCTGGTGCTGTCAATTTGAACCGCGGTGGGTGCGTGGGGAAGGGCATCGAGCATGCGAACAGCGACAACAGCTGCCGAGCCATCCTTGCTTACGTTGTAAGCGAAGACCTTGAAAAAATAACCAGTTTCTGGCTGCAGATTCGTGAGGTCCACCGAGGTGTTAGTCGTGCTAGTGACATCCGTGTAGTCGCCGGAGTAACCGCTCGTTGACACCTGCACTTTGTAGCCGTCCACGAATCCAGACACGGCATTCCACGACAATGTGAGAGTGGAGGAGCGCACAGCGCTGGCCGTGAGGTTTGTGGGTGCAGTAGGGGCGGCCAAAACGAAATTAAATGTTGCGGCTGTGGTGAGTAGTGATTCGCCGATGCTGTTTATAGGGAATATGCGCAGTGCGTAACTTGTGCCGAGTGTGAGATTGTCAAGTTGGTAAGACAACGCATTAGCCCCAGGGAAATAGTCAGTTGTGGCGCTGGTTGTGTTATCCGTGACGTTCAGGCGATACCCCGTGATTGCCGAATTGCCGTTATCTGCCGGCGCATTCCACGAAACTCGCCCAGATGTGGTTGAGATGACGGTTGCAGTAAGACCGGTGACCGCGCCTGGTGTGGTGGCTGCGCTAGCCGAAAAATCGACATACGTTGAAGCGGCGCTCCCTGAAACTGTGTAGTTAAGCGTGGAGCGCATAGCAAAGTTGCCCTTGCTGGAAGAGTTGAAGCGCACGGTGTAGGTGCAGGTGCTGTTGGCGTTGATAGTTTTACTGCTACACGTGCTTGACACGGTTGTCCACGGTGTTGAAACAGATTGACCATTAGTGGGGTTCGTCATTGTCACGGCACCAGCGCCCGTGACGATTTGCTGATTGGCAGTCATGGTCACTGTGATGCTCACCGTTGTGCCGGTGCGCACGGTGCCAAGGCTGGGACTTTCAGAAGTCGTCGCAGTCACAGCGGCGGGGGCTGCGTAAGCGGGACCGAGGCCTGCGGCGAGCAGCCCAATCGCGGTGGACACGCCCAGATAGGCGCGTCGGCGGATAGATGTGGGCAGCAGGGACATCTTGGGCAGTCTCCCTAGGTCATAGTTAGTTTGAGAGTTTACTAGTCCGAATGGGATATTCCCACAGGTCGCCGGCGTCGATATGCCTTGAGGTGAATGGTTAGAACGGTGACACGACAGGCTTGATGTGCCTATGTCCGGTAGGCAGGGGTAGGCAGGGGTAGCCAGGGCTTGACGAGGTGTCAGGGATAGGTTCTAGTATTCGAACATCTGTTCGATAATGAACCGTGTCGAAACGCTAAGAAACGCTAAGAAACGCTAAGAACGCACCGATAGTCCGGAACTCTGCAAAGCCGGGCTAGGTCGGCTTAACCGCCAAGGCCTACATGGCGCTGTCTGTTGTCTAACAACACGGGTCATGTAGGTGGAGTGAGCCACGTTGGGGTGTGAAGTGGAATGAGGGGAGGCTTGGGTGGGCGAAATGCAGGAATCGCAGACGTCAGGGTTTGATTCAGTGGGTTCTGCGGCTAGGTCAGCCACCCCCACAACTCCAGTCACGGCGACTGAGGTATCCCCATGTGTTGGACCGCGTGTCAGCCTGCAGCCAGCGCGCACGACAGTTGCTTACCCAGTCCGCGCTTTTGGTAGCAGTGCTGGGGGGCGTTTGGTTCGCATGACTCAGACTTTTGATTCTGAGCGTGGTGGTTTTGTGCCGGAGACTTTTATCCGGGGTGCATCAGTGCGAGGAATGCGTCTGTTGACTTATGTGGTCACGGACATCATCGATGTGTGGCAGGTCCCCGTGCCATGGTGGCGAACCGACGCCCAAGGGGTAGGTGGTGGTGATGGCGATGCTTGTGAGCAGAGTGCTGATTCTGCAGATGTGCATGCTCAGTTAGCTCCAATGAGTCGCACGGTCTGGCGAGTTGCTGCAATCCCTGTGATTTCGTTTGCGGGCTATCACATATGCGGTGGGGTCATGGATATCGCCCATGATCCTGATGGAACGTGGTCGGTGGTGAGGGTTCATGACTGACCACGCAACAAACCACACGCACGTTCCACTAGAACAGATAGTGCTCAACAATCACATGCCATCTGCAGCCGCGGAGTTATTGCAATCTGCATGGCAATGCATGCGGTATGCGGAAAGAGTTGCTGATGCAAATCTACGATTTTCATTAGCCCATCGCAGCGCTCTGCGCGCGGCTGCAGCGGTGTTGGCTGTTCGGGCGCGAGTTGCTCCTGTGGGCGCAGCACCTGAAATGTCTCGGCCGCAAAATGCATGGATGCTTATGCAAACCGTGGCACCTGAGCTATCTGAGTGGGCTGAGTACTACCTGTCTGCTACCCCGATGAAGCAAGCCGCTGAGTCGGGAGCTCCTGTCGTCACGGCTCGAATGGCAGATGACGCAGTGCGAGATGCAGTGCAATTTATTTGGGATGCAGCGGCTATGGCATCTCGATTGAGTAGTGACTCCTCCATGTTTCAGCCACATGCTGGTTGAAGTGTTCATGTGCATGATGCTTTGAGTTGACATGAAGCCCCCATCTGAGTTTGTGCATATGCATGTTGCATCAACTTTTTCAATGAAGTTTGCGACTGCACCAGCTGAACAGATTCCTGTGATGGCAGCGCAACATGACCATCCGGCCGTGGGTTTGGTTGATCGGGACAACATTGCTGGTGCAGTTAGATTTTTACGAGCATGTCAGCGCGTTGGAGTGGATTCAGTCATCGGGGTAAATCTGGCTGTGACGCCGACATATGCTGGAGTGAAGCAACATACGGCGCCGGCAATGACTCCTGCTAAGGGTGGACGCGCCATCACTGAATCGTTACCACGCGTGGTTGTGTTGGCTCGCGGAGAGCGTGGTTGGGCGGCCCTATGTCGACTTGTTTCGCTGGCACATGCACGTGGAACGGATAGTGGAACTCCCACACATGTGTCGGTAGAGGATGTGTGTCAAGCGGCACAGGATGGCTCGTTGTGCGTTGTGCTTGGGCCGGCATCAGAACCGGCACACCATCTCATGCGTCACCGTGACGATTTAGCGATGCAAGCATTGCAGGCATGGCATCGGCTTCCTGCTTCTTCATTGTTCATTGAGGTGGTCACGCACGGTACTGAGCCCATTGCAACGCCAACGCTAGGTCACCCGGATTACTCCACTCGTGCAAATCGCAGGTTATTGGCATTTGCCTGCGCTATGGGAGTTACGACCATTATCAGTAATGCCGTGAGGTATCTGCAGCGCACAGATGCACCCATCGTCGATGTTTTAGATGGCACTCGAACCTTGACTGTGATGCAGGAACGCGATGCATCCACGGGTCAAGCGTTTTATGCATCGACTGCTCAGATGCGTGCACGCGCTCGCCTCCTTTGTGAGGGGATGCCCATCACGGCGGAGATGTTGTTGAAACAAACAGTTGAGCTTGCACGCCACTGTCGAATCACGGCAGAAGATTTGGGTTTAGGTGTGCCGCGAGTGCCGGAAATTTTTGGTGTGGACACCCATCAAGAGTTGGAACGCCGCTGCTGGGACAGGTTTCATGGGTACGAAGCCACCATCTCAACGATGAAAGTGGGCTATGGGATTGATCCACCAACCGCAGTGAGTGCACAACAGCGGCTGCGACATGAACTAGACATCATTAAACATCTTGGCTTCGCTGGTTACTTCCTCACTGTTGCGTGCATCGTTAATCTTGTTAAAGAGCGAGGTATCCGTGTCAGTGCGCGTGGCTCTGGAGCCGGAAGTTTGGTGAATCACATACTCGGCATCAGTGCGGTGGATCCGTTACAACATGGATTACTGATGGAGCGATTCCTTTCCCCCTTACGCAGTGGGCTACCTGATATTGACATTGATGTGGAGTCTGCGCGTCGCCTTGAGGTGTATGACCTCATCGTTGACAGGTTTGGTCGTACGCGCACAGCCTGTGTGTCGATGGTTGAGACTTATCGAGTTCGTCAAGCAATCCGTGATGCTGGATTAGCCTTGGGATTACCGCCAGCAGAAGTGGCCGCATTCGCCACTGCTTTCCCACATATTCGTGCACGAGATATTCGAGCTGCGCTGCGTGATCTTCCGGAATTACAAGACTCGTCTTTTCGGCGCTTGCTATCTCATCCACGTTGGCAGATGCTCGTGGAATGTGTGGAACGCTTAGATGGCTTGCCTAGGCATCGCGCCATGCATCCATGTGGCGTGATTCTTTCTGATGCCACATTGCTTGATCGCACTGCCGTAGAGCCTTCGCGCCAGGGATACCCAATGTCGCAGTTTGACAAAGATGATGTTGAAGAAATGGGCTTCCTCAAACTTGATGTGCTTGGTGTGCGTATGCAATCTGCAATGGCGCATGCGGTAACTGAGATTGCACGCACGGGAGAGCACATTGACCTTGAAGCAGTGCCACATGATGACACCGCAACTTTTGAACTCATCCAATCAACTCGCACTCTTGGCTGTTTTCAAATTGAGTCACCAGGTCAACGTGAACTCGTTGGAAAACTTTCCCCGGCGAGCATGAGCGATTTGATTATTGATATTTCCCTGTTTCGGCCTGGCCCAGTTAAGAGTGACATGGTCACACCTTTTCTTGACTCACGTCATGGTGATCGTATGCCGGATTACATTCATCCGAGTCTGCGCCCCGTGTTGGCGGAAACCCATGGTGTGGTGGTCTTTCACGAACAGGTCATTCGCATCGTTTCCGTCATGACCGGCTGCTCATTGGCTTATGCAGATGAAGTGCGCCGGGGTCTAGGCACAGTTGTAGGTCAAGAGTCTGCACGTGAGTGGTTTTATCGAAGTGCACTGTCTCGTGGTTATGAGTTGACGGTTATTGACCGTGTGTGGGAAGTGTTGCGAGCTTTCGCATCATTCGGTTTTTGTAAAGCACATGCTGCGGCATTTGCAATTCCGACGTATCAGTCGGCGTGGTTAAAGCGACACTATCCAGCAGCGTTCTATGCAGGAATTCTTAGCCACGACCCTGGCATGTATCCAAAGCGACTGATTTTGGCTGATGCTCGCGCATCCGGAGTGCCGTTGTTCTCAGTTGACATCAACGAATCTGACAGCTTTTATCGAGTAGAGGCTGCACCTTCTGGTGTTTTGGGTGTCCGACTACCGCTAAGTGAGGTGTCAGGAATCAGTGAAGCCGAAGTGCACTCCACGATTACCAATCGGCCGTATCGCAGTGTGATTGATGTGCTGTATCGAGCGGGGTTATCAAGACCATCCCTGGAATCATTAATTGAAATTGGTGCATGTGACAGTGTAGGCAAGGCAAAGGGGGTGCAGGCCGCAAGTGAATCATCCGGTCCGCCTGTGACGCGACGAGATATGTTGCTTGAAGTTGCTCGACACCAACCTGGTCGCCGCACTCGTCGCCAGAGCACCGGTGCAGTTGCCACTCTCTTTAGCGACGCGAGTGCACAAGCCGCGTTATCTCCGGTGCGCTCATATGGATTGCCGGAAATGACACCACAAGAGCAGTTGCATGCAGAACTATCAGTTGTGTCAATGGATGTTAGTTCTCACATTTTGTCTTTTCATGCTGCATTCCTTACTGCCATTAAAGCAACTCGCTCACATCATTTGCTGAAATGTCGTTCACAACAGGAAGTGCTCATCGCAGGTGTGAAAGTTGCAGTGCAAACTCCACCAGTGCGCTCCGGAAGGCGCGTGGTTTTTCTGACTGTGGATGACGGCGCAGGTCCAATTGACTTAACATTTTTCGAGGATGCTCAGCGTGCTTATGCCAGCACTGTGTTTGGCTCATGGTTGTTCTTGGCTAGAGGGCATGTGCGTCGCACTGGGGCTCGTGGACTATCCATCCGGGCAACGGGATGCTGGGACTTGATGGAGGCAGAAAAGGTATGGCGGTCCGGGGGGGTGCAGGCAGTTCGCGAATTGATGATGCCGCCCACGGTTCACACATCAGGTGCGGATGCAGATGAGGCAGCGGCTGCTCGTGCAGCAAGCCGTTCTTTGCGACCAGTGTTAGTGCATCCCAGCGGTTTCCGGCAGTCTCCTTATGCAGATGTGAAACCTGCCGGAACGCATGTGGTGTCTGGTCTACGGCATCACTTTGACGGTGGTTCAGGCGTTTAGGGTGCGATGTGATGAATGAATATCGCGAGTGCCACATCTTGCACGCCGATATGGATGCCTTCTATGCGTCTGTTGCGGTGGCGGATGAACCTTCTCTGCGTGGGCTACCCGTCATTGTTGGCCACACGGGTGGCAGGGGAGTTGTTCTCTCTGCCACGTATGAAGCGCGCGCACTCGGAGTTCGTTCGGCAATTCCGGTGGCTGCTGCCCAAAGACTTGCGCCAACTGCGATTGTGGTGCCGCCGCAGCATGAAAGATATGCGGAAGTTTCTTCGCATGTCATGGCAATTTTCCGAGACTTCACCGCACTCGTGGAGCCGTTGAGTTTGGATGAGGCGTTTCTTGATGTCAGCGGCGCGTATCGACTTTTTGGTTCCCCAGTCAACATCGCGCGCGCGATTCGTACGCGTGTTGAATCTGAACTAGGTATCACGTGTTCTGTTGGCATCTCAGTGTCGAAACTGGTGGCAAAACTGGCATCAGACTTGTGTAAGCCCAACGGTTTGCTCGTCGTCCCCGCAGACGGAGTTATTGATCTCATGCACCCCCTGCCAGTGCGCAAACTTTGGGGAGTTGGTCCAACCACAGCGCAGAGTTTGGACAAGCTAGGGATTCGAACCATCGGAGAACTTGCGCACACTCCGGTCGCCACGATTCAGCACATTCTGGGAGATAAGCACGGCGCAGCACTTATCGATTTGGCCTGGGGTCGAGATGATCGAGCAGTAGTCGTGGATGAGCCAGAGAAGAGCATTGGTTCAGAAACCACGTTTGATACTGATCTGAGCGATCCTGAGGATGTTCAAGCACACATACTCCGTCAAAGTAATTTAGTAGCGCGACGGCTGCGCACTGCTCAGATGTCTGCGCGCACCATCAGCATCAAAGTGAGATTTGAGGATTTCACGACGCTGACACGTTCGCGAACTTTGTCGGAGCCAACAGATGTGTCTCATCGCATTTACGAAGTTGCGCATGCGCTATTTGAAGCGTTACGCCTACAGCGCGTTCGCATTCGCCTCGTGGGTGTGAGAGCGACCGGACTTGTTGACGGTGGTCGAGCATCAGGTCTATTTCAAGATGCGGATGACCACTGGGCTGCAGTTGAACGTGCCGCTGATGTGGCCGCTGAGAGGTTTGGTGGTGCGCCAGTTGCTCCAGCGCGGCTACTGCGGCCCGAGTCTGGTGGCGCATCTGGTCTACCTCGGGATGGGCGAGACTGACCGTCCGTAGCCCGACTTGTAGACGGGGTGGCATCAGAACCTGACTGCGCTTATCCTTAGATGGCACGCTCTGTCCTCCGCATTTCCCCTGCGCTGAGACGTTGCCAGAAACTGGCTATCGCGGTTCACGGGAATTCCGGTGACGTCACAGGGCGCACCGGAGTCGCAAGGACTTGCGATAGAACGTGAAGGCGAGGAGGTGGCGAGATGCCGTTGTCAGAGCATGAGCAGCGCTTGCTTGAGCAAATGGAGCGCGCGTTCTACGAAGAAGACCCACAATTCGCCTCAGCCATGCAACGACCGCGAGTTCCGTTGGGACGACGAACAGCGCTGGCAATCGTTGCTGGCCTAGTTGGCCTCGGCACCATCGTTGCCGGACTCATGTCCCAGCTACCGCTGGTCGGCGTCGCTGGCTTCGCCATGCTGCTGTTGGCTGGCTCTTTGGTGCTACGACCGCGCAACTCTGCAGCCCCAACGTCGGGCGATGTGGCCGCACCTGCTGCTCCTGCGCGCTCACCTAAGCGCTCACTTTCGCAGCGGATGGAAGACCGGTGGGACCAACGTCGCGGCGAGGACCGCTGATTACTCGCCCCTGAGGTCGCTTCGACTCTCGCTGCTTCACTCCTCACGGCTCTGGACTTTTGCCGCCGTCTGACCATATTCACCGCGCCGGCCCTGCCGCGCGTCTCTCCTGCCCATGTCTACCCAGGACGCCCGAATGGGCCAAGTTTCGACGCCGTGAGGAGTTTGAGGGAGAAATTTGGCGAATATTGGTGACAAGTGGAGGGTAATGGAGTAGTTTCCCCTACGACCTGAGTCATCCAGGGCAGCCAGTGGGCTGATTGGTAGCGACTTGGGCGGATGCCGCGAGGCGACCACATGAGGCAGGGGAGGAGGAACGCGATGTTTCTTGGCACGCATATGCCGCGCTTGGACGACAAAGGTCGCGTCATCCTTCCCATGAAGTTCCGTG
>Ga0214923_10007712_pt1 | contig 11661 bp, 13 predicted proteins | sample LL1510_MetaG_FD_177993 | JGI IMG/M metagenome (GOLD analysis project Ga0214923, IMG submission 177993) | Freshwater microbial communities from Lake Lanier, Atlanta, Georgia, United States - LL-1510 | ecosystem: Environmental > Aquatic > Freshwater > Lake | place: USA: Georgia | collected... | reverse complement strand
AATCCACGTTGACGGATTCACCCACTTAACATGACCTCTATACAATGTTTCGTTAAGTGGGTGAATCCGTCAACGTGGATTTCTTGGGAGAACTCGGAGTTCTTGTCCTACGCGAACGACGCGATTTTACCTTGGTTTTAGTCTTACGCCGTGTCTTGTGGTTTTTGACAATGTTGATGTAGGCACGAACCAAACTCTTCTTCGTATACAATTTTTTAGACACATGGTCAATGATCCATTTTTTGTCCGTCGGATGAATTTTCTCATCCAACTCACAATCATCCGAAACTACTTTATTACGAATACAGGTATGAACAGCCTCTACCAAATCTTTTACGTTCATCCGATGAACTGGACGAATACCCACATTTTCTACAGATAAATCATGAGGCAACCCATGGTCTTTGCGATACTTGTTGGCCAATTTAAGTAAGGAAGGCAGTTTAGGTTTGTTTTTATCAGGTAGACGCACATAGCCTTTTTTGTAAAGCTGTTCTGCATAGTATTCTTGATACATACGTATACATGTTAAAATAATTGTAATGCGTGCTCACAGGCTTGTTGCTCACTCTTTTTTTTGATTTTATGCTTTCCTTCTCCTAAATGAACGAGTATACGTTTATGAATCTTCAAATACTCTTTTATTTTTTCAAACGACCCAAACTCTGAAAAAGGTAAGGCGTGTTGAAGATTTGTTTTCCAAATTTGTTGACCAATACACAAGTATACGCCCATATGATATTCATGACCATGCGATATTTCAATATATTCGGGAGTCACCTTAAACTCTTTTTGTATTTTTACTTGTAAGATATTCTTGTAATTGTCATCACACAATAACAGTTCTGTCCAGTCTATGTGTTGTTCAAAGACGGATTCAATGAACTGTGTTGCGTACTGAAATCCCATCTCTTGGTAATCTAAAAAAATGGCTCCAATAAATGCTTCAAATAGACATCCTAATTTTTTCAAATTGGTTCTTAAATTTTTATCTTCCGAATAGGATGACATGACATACCATTCATGAAGACCCATTTCCATGGACAACTTCCCAATCGCCTCGTTTTTTACCAAGGCAATCTTTTTCTCCGTCATGAACCCTTCTTGTTCACGAGGAAACCTACGATACAAATAGTATTTTGTAACACATTCCAGTATACCGTCCCCTAAAAATTCAAGCCGTTCGTTGGAAATGGTACGAATCGGCAGTTCTGCAACATCTTCTATCCGAACTGGCTTGTCAAAGAGGCGTTTACAATAAGAACTATGTGTAAACGCCTGAGTATACATATCCATGTTGCATAAAGAAGCCGAAATTCCATGTGCCGATAAGATAGACTGTACATTCTCCTTGGTAATGACCTTGTTGGTTGGATTGCGAGGAGAAAAGACATACTCTTGCCCTACTAATATCAGGTCTTCATCCTTGGACATGATATACTTACCTGACATGACTTTATGTAGGAAATTTAATCAAATCATCCGAATAAATGAGACCACTTGGTTTGTAGCTGGAAGTCGGTTTAAAAATAGACTTTTTGGGTTCTGCTTTTTCTACTGGAACTTCTTTCCCGAACCCATCAATGGCAATTCCTGTTTTCTTCTTGTACTCACTTCGTACATAGTCCGGAATCCAGTGAGACCAAGAAATAAACAACAGGTTGGGGTGTGTATACTTGATTTTAAATCCGTTTTCTTGTAACTCATGAATGATATGCGCCACACAATCTTTCAAATCATATCGTGGAATTCCTAAAATGAATTCGGGAACTACAAACCAACAACATTCATTTTCATTCTTTTGCCGAGAGGTAATTTTGATGCGTCCATGTATACGGTCTAGTATACGGTTGAACGTTTGTACGGTGTGTATACTGTGTTCTTTTTTGGTTTGAAATAATTCATCTAAATTAACTTTATTGGCGTAAATATCCATATTGTATTCTATTAAAGAATTTTCGCTATTTTGACTATGATAGAACATCTTGTCATTTCTTCCGGAGGACCTCATATCATTGTTCAATTGGGAATGCTTGCAGAAGCCATCCAAACGGGTATCATTGACCAAGCGAATATCAAAACCATTCACGGTTGTTCTTCCGGGTCTATTTTAGGCACCTTTTTATGCTTAGGTATTCCGATACAAGACATTGTAGATTACGTCGTGAATCGAACATGGAAAAAGTGTGTACACTATGACATTCATAATTTTTATGTCAACAAGGGTATCTTGGACAACAATTGGATATATGAAATGCTTTTACCCTTTTTCAAAGCCTATGATGTACCCTTGGACATTACCATGTCGGAATTATATCAGCGAACCGGAATTTACTTTGATATTCTTACGACAGAAGTCGTAGAGATGAAATCCATTGTGTTGAATCATAATACATTTCCTGATTTACCCATCATAACCGCAGTCAAAATGTCATCGGCGGTTCCCGTCGTGTTTCCGCCTGTTCCCTATCTGGACAAGCTTTATATTGATGGAGTGTGTCGTCGCCACTGTCCTATGGTAGAGTATCCCGAAGACAGTGTTTGTATTTTTTCCATTGATACGTCATGTCATTTAATTCCCAAATTAGAAGATGTGACGGATTATTTTCAATATATTTTGATGAAATCCTATCGTATACTGACTGAATCTGAATGTATACCGAAAGGGCGACACTTCTCTTGTGCAAACATTCCATCCGTCATGGATATTAATTTATGGAGACGTACCATTGAAGACTCGTCGTATCGTGCCGAAATGATTGAAGTGGGACGGTGTGTAGTTAGAAAAATTGAACCTATTGAGCCTTCCTTGTCCTAGTAAACAAGATGGATTACGAGATGCGTCAGCAGAAGCGGGTCTTCACCAAGGAGTGGCCGGCGGAGTGCGACCCTCCCATGAAAGCGTTTGATTACTTCAATCGCCGATTTCAGGGAGTGGATGGATACAATTGGTGGCTTCTCCCTTGTGTGAACGACGGAGGCGAACCTAAATATTGGGGGTATTGTCGCAACTCGGCCATGACCATGAAGTTTCTACACAACAAAGACCATACATCTATGCTTCGTTCGGATTCATGGGAAAGAATCGGTGTTCTCGTCCAGTCCGGCGAAACCGTGTACGAATTGTATCTAGACGAAGAGGGATACTTATTTGGAAACCATACCTCGGAGACGACCGTCGGATACTTGTCCCAGGCTCGTAAAATGTGGGACGGAACGGCGGAACTGAATGTAGATGCCCTTCGTGAACATCACGAGTTTGCTGAAGTGAAATCCTACAACCGAATGACGTTGGCAAAATAAGCCCATAAGAACAATCCAACCAGACATTTAGCAATAAAGTCCAATACATTATACCCTAGCATTTTTTCATCATGCTGTAAAAAGTAAACCACGCCATACATTGCCCATATGACAACGTAGACCCAGAAAAGTATACTGCTCGCAAGCGAATACTTTTTCATATACGTTCTATAAATGTAGGCGAACAATCTTCCAAAAAAGAGAAATCCGATGGCATTAGCAACCACTTTATTCAGATAATTACATTCGCCCAAATACCCAAACAACAACATGCTGTAGTGAAGCGCCATGGTAATGACAAAATCGGTAAGGTGAATGGCTCCCCCTCCAGAAGCATACAGCGTTGTCAAAATGAGCGACAACAACATCATGGGAGTGGTGACCGACCAATCCAAGTAGCGCAAAGGAACAATGTCTTGTTTATTCCCAGCATCCATTCTAGAAATGAACAAGGCATAAAAATACGCGGCGACGATGGAGATGCAGGTTTCCAAGTTCATGATGTTTCGTATTCGTTGGTCTTTGGTTCGCAATGCCTCAATGAACGTTATGGTTCCTGTGGTCAACAACAAAATGTAGGTTACATAAAAACTATACTCGTACATACAATAGAATGTTATTATTTATACGGTAGGAATAAATTCCCAGTTTAAATCTTCACAAATGTTCTTCCAAATAGCATCTTGTTCAATCCTTTTTTCTCGGTCTTTTAACATTGGAAAATAAGGAAGAAATTCATCTTCTTCTAACAATTCACACAATTTGTAAATAGTATAATAATAATTTAAAAAGTTCACTCTGTCTTCCGGGCAATATTTGGCATACGGTCGTTGAATTTCCATGAACAACGTACATAGTTTTTCTTCTAATTCAGGGCTCATGACAGGAGGCTTGATGCCCAATTTATCCTTGATGAAAGGTATGTGTTCATAGTATTTATTATAACCAAATTTCTTGAGTATTTCCTTGGTCTTTTTGTTGGTAATGGATTCTATAGGAATTCTTTCTTTTTTAATTTGACAAAGAATATTTTCAAGAATATCTTCAGGAATTTGAGTGGTTTCTTTAGCTTGGAATTGAGCAAGAATTTCGCGAAAATGATTGATTCTTTTGTATGCATAAAAACAAATCTCATTGGGTGGGTCTTTGTAGGAAGGTTTTTCATTTTCAATGAGTAATTGAAATTGACATGAACACTGTTCGTTGTTGCATATCATGACCCCTTCATAATCTACATGAATGAGTTCACCCTTGTTACAACGTTTACAGATGGACGTGTTGTAAATGTAGGAATCACCACTTAAAAAGGCCTCGTCAATGTTTTTTAAATATTCTAGCGAATGTGTAGTTAACGATTCCGACACGACATCTTTTTTCTTGTCCGGATTGAAGAATTGATGTAGGACTTTAACCTTGGATTTGCATTCCGAAATGTCTTTTTTGTTTTCAAAATAGGAAAAGATGTGTATACTGTTGGTCAAGTAGTATTCCAGTTGTTTATCTCTTAACGATTTTATTTTCTTCGCCACTATTTTTTGTTTGACCGGATTTGTTTCCTCTAGCAATTCTTGTTCTAATGTAGGAATAATACATGAGTTTTCATTGGAGAATTGATTCATGAAATCTGTATGCTTTGCATCCAGCATATGAATGGCCAAATCCTCTTTTTTGATTGGCTTAGACTTTAAAGGCATATAATCTTAATCCTTTAAAGTGTTTAAATTAAAAATACATGTATTGTTTCTAGGACAATTATATGAATCTAAAGCGACGGATTATACTCAATGCCATCAAAGACGGCTGGGCTGTTAAAAGAAATGGAAAGACATATGTCTTTACGAAGAAACATGATAATATTAAGGAATATTTCGAACCGGCGTTTTTATTAAATTTTATTCAAAAATACAAATAATTTTTTTCTTTAGCAATAGTATAATATGGGAGGAGGTTTGATGCAACTTGTAGCTTATGGCGCCCAGGACGTTTATCTTACGACCAACCCCCAGATTACTTACTGGAAGGTAACCTACCGCAGATACACCAACTTCGCGATGGAGTCCATTGAGCAGACCTTCAACGGCCAGGCTGACTTCGGTCGCCGTGTCACCTGCACCATCTCGCGCAATGGCGACCTTGCTTACGGAACCATGCTCCAGGTCACTCTTCCCCAGATTGGCCAGGACCTCAAGAACACAACCGGCCACGTCTATGCTCGCTGGCTGGATTTCCCCGGTGAGCAGCTCATCTCGCAGGTAGAGGTAGAGATTGGTGGCCAGCGCATTGACCGCCACTACGGTGACTGGATGCACATCTGGAACCAGCTCACCATGCCTGCCGGCGTAGAGAAGGGCTACCATGCGATGGTCGGCAACACCACCCAGCTGACCTACATAACCGACCCGAACTTCTCGGAGGTTGACGGTCCTTGCCAGGCGGATGCCCCCAAGCAGGTGTGTGCCCCCCGCAATGCCCTCCCCGAGACCACCCTCTACATTCCTCTTCAGTTCTGGTTCTGCAAGAACCCTGGTCTTGCTCTTCCTCTCATTGCTCTCCAGTACCACGAGGTTCGCATCAACATTGACCTTCGCCCGATTGATGAGTGCCTCTGGGCGGTGAGCTCGCTGGACACGACCGGTGTCAAGGTCACCACGGCCTACAACCAGTCGCTCGTAGCGGCGTCTCTCTTCGTAGACTACATTTTCTTGGACACGGAGGAGCGCCGGCGTATGGCTCAGAATCCCCATGAGTACTTGATTGAACAGCTCCAGTTCACGGGTGATGAGTCGGTCGGCTCGTCGTCCAACAAGATTAAGCTCAACTTCAACCACCCCGTCAAGGAGCTCATCTGGGTTGTCCAGCCGGATGCCAACGTAGACTACTGCAGTTCGCTAGACTCCAACCAGAGTCTGTGCAGTGTTCTTGGCGCCCAGCCGTTCAACTACACGGATGCTATTGATGCCCTCCCGAATGCCATCCATGCCTTTGGTGGCCCCAACTCGGTTGCCCACAAGACGGGTGTGTCGGGCAGCAACAACTTCTCGTTCATCACCGCCGATGGTCTGTTTGAGAGTGGTGGCGCGAACGATGTAACCGTCGGCAACGAGTGGGGTGTTCCTGACTTGAGTGCCAGCGGGACAGGTGGCTACGGCTTGCTTGCTGGCGGTGTTGGCGCGAACAACGTTCAGGTTGAATCCTCCGTGTCGGATGCCGGGACATTCGTCCTCGCCGAGACTGCCCTCAAGCTCCACTGCTGGGGCGACAACCCGGTTGTCACCGCCAAGCTTCAGCTCAACGGCCAGGATCGTTTCTCGGAGCGTGAGGGAAGCTACTTTGACCTGGTTCAGCCCTTCCAGGCGCACACCCGCACCCCGGACACCGGCATCAACGTGTACTCGTTTGCCCTTCGCCCGGAGGAGCACCAGCCGTCGGGCACCTGCAACTTCTCGCGCATTGACAATGCCACCCTTCAGCTGATTCTCTCGAACGCGACCGTCACGGGTTCGGCTACAGCGAAGGTGCGTGTCTATGCCACCAACTACAACGTTCTCCGTATCATGTCGGGCATGGGCGGTCTTGCTTACTCCAATTAAATTATGGGCGGTTCTATTGTATCTAGCAAAACAAATTATAGAAATATAATTTGTTTATTTTAACTTGTATATATATGGAGTTTTTATATAGTGATGATGCTTTTTCCATTTTTATTTTTGTAGTGGTTACCATTGTTATTTTTATTTTGGCACTTAACATTTTGATGGGACTCATTACCTATTTGATGAACGGTGAAGAAGTCTATGTAATCAAGGGTATGGTTCCTGGAAATGTATCCACCATCGTTCAAGTTGACCCTAATAAAAGTGGTACGGTTCCCATTGACCGTTCTGAAAACAAGACTGGCATTGAGTTTTCATGGTCGACATGGATTAACATTTCCGATTTGGATTTGACAAAAACCACCTACCTTCATGTATTCAACAAGGGCGAAAAAACCTTTGCTGCTACCGGATTGAACAGTCCCAATAATGCTCCGGGGGTATACTTGAAATATAATTCCAGCACGAAATCCTGTCAGCTCCATGTCCTCATGAACACGTACAATACAGGGTCATCGTACTACGATGAAATTGTTGTCCCCAACTTTCCAGTTGGCAAATGGGTCAATGTCATCATTCGGATTACCAATAAAAACTTTGACGTGTACGTCAACGGAAGTCTTGCCATGCAACACAAGTTGGTCTCTGTCCCTCATCAAAATTATGGCGCTGTCAATGTAGGCTCTAATGGAGGATTCAACGGATATATTTCAGATTTAATTTATTTTTCGTATGCCTTGTCGCCCGGAAACATCATGGCCATCAATCGCCGTGGACCCAACTTGACCGTAAATAGCGATACAGCGTCCTTGAGTTATGCTCCCAATTATTTATCGTCGCAATGGTACTCCGATAATATTCAATAATACTATGTATGCATTAAGTCGTACACGCATCACTCAAAACGGAATTGTTTATTTGGTACCTTGTTTATTACTTCCCTACCTGGATGAAATCAAGACCATGTTGACCACAAACTCTGTCAATACCATTTTTTTAGAGGTAGCCACACGTCATAACATTGAGTTGTTGATAACAGCAATGACACCAAAAAGAGTGTGTAGAACTGTACGCCAACAACCTCCTGCGGCACCATTCCCTGTGTATACAGCTCAACCGGTGGATTTTTTCATTCTAACCTCGTACGCAACCAATTATGATACGGGAGCTATTTTACCCAACTACAGAAAATATACTCAATACGCTCGTTTTATCTCCACCTTTAACGTAAAAACAGAGTCGATGACCTACGCAGAAATGAAATCCATCACTCCTCCCTTGTCGTCCTTGTTCAAGGGTGTATTTCCCAAAACAGCCATATGTACATCCATTGATGATTCTACCATACGAGATTTTGTCGGCATCATTCTAGAAAACTATGATAACAAATTGGTCTTTTTGCCATGTATTCACGACAACCTTTTGTATTTATTCACTCCTTTAGGGGTTAAAATAAATGTATACTTTAAAAGTATTGGTTGTGGTCTGGATATCAACAGTTCTAGTGTTCTTTACAAGTATACAGGGTCAACCGATTTGAATACAACGACCTGATACGATTCATAAGGAAACGGTAGAGATACCGTACGATAGACCTCAAATCCATATTGAGAAGCAACCGCAAGAATGGTTTGTTTAGGTTCCATGTAAACAGGACGAGTTATCGTGTAGGTTTTGTCCAAGGTAGCCTTTTCACGAAGGGAATTGTGGAGATACATGGATGTATACGTGGAGCTTGGACGAGACCCGTAGTCCCATGAAAGAGGAATATGAACAAAAAAGAGTCCTCCCAATTCCAACCACTGATGTACGGTGCGAAACATGGATGCTTTATCCTGAAGGAATGCCATGGTATAATCCACACAAAGTACGTGGGACAAGGATTGTTCTGGAAATAAAAGAGAGCACGTATACTCTCCTTGAGTATACGTATGAGGAAACAAGTCCTTGGCATGACGAACCATATATTTGGATTCATCTACTCCCGTAGTATACAGCCCTATGGCATTGAGTTCATTGACCAGATGCCCCGTAGATGACCCCAAAACAACTCCGTGATGAGGACGAATGACATTTTCTTTGACCAATTGAGCCTCTTGTTTTAGTTTCACTTTATCCAAGACATACTTTTCTACGATTTCCACATACGGTTCGTCCAAGGGAGTGATGACAACAGGAGTTGAATTGGCAACCGAGTCTGGAGTTGAAAATATGATTAGAATGGACAGGATGATAAAAATGAGCAACAAAATATGTCCTAACATAATTAGGTAGTATATAATTTATGTGTTTTTTAAGTGTAAAACTTAAAAAATGTCTATGATATGGATATCATTGAGGACATACGTAAACAAGACCAATTCAAAACAATTACCTTTTCCAAATATCAAAAAGCATCGGTAAAAAAGGAATGGATGAATTCCATGATTAAATCCAACGTAGAATCGTCTTGTTATTGGACGACGGAACTCATTTGTAGTGGACTCTTTAGTGATTTATGGGAATTGATTCTTCTTTTTTACGCAAAATACATTCATTGTGGAAACCCTAAAATTCCGGCTTATTTGGACATGCGATTTGATACGTTTAAACAAGAAGCAAGTAAAGCAGATGAATTGACCTTGAGAAACAACCTCATCATTCGCAAAATATTTGTAGAAATGGTCTGTATACTTTGTAAATCTCCGAGAAAACATAGCTATGATTCCATTGACATTGGAAAGGATACTAGTTTGGTCAAGAGTCGTCTGTTGGCTCCTACCATTGAATTCAACAAGGCTTTTAAACCAACTGACCCCAAAGAATTGTTCATTCCCATGAATGAATTTGGATACACGTTGCATACCAAAAATTGTGTGGCTGCGTGTTATTGGATTGAATGGATGCTATTGTTTTTGGCCAAACACAAGTGTGTTGCAGTAGAACGTGAGTATTGTGCGAAATGTAAAACCGATGGTATTTGGTTGGTCTGGGAAATGTTGTCGCTCTACGCACCCAATCCTATTTCTAAAAAAATCATGGAATCCCTGATACATTTATTTTGTATCGCGTATACACCGTCCGTCAAAGAAAAACGAAAGTTTCTACTGTATTATGCCGTGTCTCTCTGTTGTGATACCATCAGTATGGACACCGACCTCATCCAAGACAAAAAAATCATTGAACTTGCTTACGAAAAGTGTTGGCTCATGTACAAGGACATTCGTAAACATGAAATTTCTTAATCGGTCATGATACGCTGTATACACCAGGCTCCGACCATGACCCACATGGAAGTAATGGCGTTGGCACCCGACTCAATGACCCATCGCAGAGCAATACAAGGAGGTGTTGTGACCATGAACGGCGACATGAAGAATCCTTTGAAAGTAGGTGGAGCGCAGACGACGGGATAGAGATTGGTTGCCGCATAGTGCATCACAATCCAGCATGCATACAGGGTGGCCACGCTTTTGACCAATTTCATTTACTGTATAGTATTTCAACGATTTAAGTAGATTTCAATTTATTTAATGTTGATTCAGTATATGGAATTAGCTATACCGTTGATTGGTTTAGGAGGCCTTTATTTAGTGGCCAATTGTAAAAAACCGGAACCCTACGTCAATTCGTACGTTTCTCCTGCCACTTTCAAAAAAGAAGAAAAAGGAGACGTGTTTATTGATTTGGCGGGACGCGAAGTAACTACTACAGAATACACGAATCGTATGGTTCCCTTTTTCGGAAAGACGAAGAATATAGGCACTTCTCTTACTAACTTTAATCAATCTGAAAATGTAATGGATACATTGACGGGTACTGGTTCTAACCAGTTGCGAAAAACAGAACATGCTCCTCTTTTTAAACCGGAAGAATCCTTGCAGTACACCTACGGTGTTCCCGTCCAGACGGATTATTTACAAGAACGAATGACCAAAAGCATGAGCATGAACAGTGTAAAACCCTTCCAGGAAGAACGTGTTGCTCCAGGTCTCAACCAGGGGTATACTACGACAGGAAGCGGAGGATACAACTCAGGCATGGAATATAGACATACCTGGCAAGACAAAACGGTAGATGAGTTGCGCGTTGCCAACAAGCCCAAAGAATCCTATTCGTTGTTAAATCATGAAGGTCCTGCTCAAACACGTGTACAGAATTTAGGCATTGAAGGAAAAATGGAAAAACATTTACCGGACAAGTTCTATGTCAACAGTCCAGACCGGTATTTTGTTACCAAGGCAAGCGAAACTGCTCCTACAGTACGCTCCATTCAAACAACTCACAATGAAACCCGAACGGAAACCACCAAGGCCTACCACGGTATTGCCGGCAACGCAGGCGTATGTGCTCCCATGAAACATGGAATGTATCGTGCGGATACACGTCAGCAATTGCCGGCACAAGATGTGTTGCCAGCGGTGGCTCCTATACCCCAAAACAACCTTTCCTCCATTAATTATCAAATGCTCCCCAACAATCGGTCTACTATCAATCAAGAGCACATGGGTGTCATTGGAAGTTTGGTCAGTGCTATTACAGCACCTATCAAGGACATGATTAAACCTACTCGTAAAGAGGAAATTGTAGAACTCACTCGCATGGGGAACATAGGAAGCTACATTCCCAACGCTCCTGTTCCCGAGACAAGTGTGCCGAATACCATCAAACAGAATACCATGTTTAGTCCGTTGGAAATGGGAGCAAGGCCCTTTGTCAAGGTCACGGACGGCGCGTATACTATTTCGGAACATCAACCCATCTCTAATGAACGCGACACTACCAA
>Ga0214923_10007711_pt1 | contig 11661 bp, 6 predicted proteins | sample LL1510_MetaG_FD_177993 | JGI IMG/M metagenome (GOLD analysis project Ga0214923, IMG submission 177993) | Freshwater microbial communities from Lake Lanier, Atlanta, Georgia, United States - LL-1510 | ecosystem: Environmental > Aquatic > Freshwater > Lake | place: USA: Georgia | collected 2015-10-15 | reverse complement strand
AAACAAATCTGGAAGGAAAAGGCTTTTAACTAAACTTGACCTGACAGACACTTCCGAAAAACCGGCAACTGTCAGATCAAGTCTGAGCTACTACACCTAAAGATACTGGATTTTAATTCAAACCCTGAGCGTTCAACGGCTCATCGCCAAGGTCTTCTGATATCTCATCAAGTTCATGTAACTTGGCTCTTGTAGCATCTGCTAGTCCTTGTAATTCTTGATAATATTCAGCAACAACTGTTTTTGTACTATCCTGTGTCCCAGCTGTTAATCTATCGACAGAGGGGGTTTCTAAGAAAATACTCTCGCAAATGTTCAGCACATCTGCCAGCATTGCTTTTACATGAACCCCGTTATAGCTTGTAATGTGCGTCTCTCCCTTACAACACTGAAACACCTTTTTATAAGTTTCTCTAAGATCATTAAGCTTGCGGTTAACCAGTCTTAAAAAAGATGGAGCTGCCGAAGAATCATCGATCTTAGGGAGTGAATTTACCTCGGCATCCAATTTTTTAATAAATGCTGATATTTTTCGAATTTGTTCTTCACTTTGGGAAAAAAAAAGAAAATTTTGCGTGGCTTTCGCCTCTTTTTCTTTTCTTCCTGCGATCCATTGATCTTGCTTTAAAGCAATATCATCTAATATCCAACGGACTTCCGCATGATACTTGGCTAAAGATAAAGCGAGCACCGACGGTCTTTCATCAGCAGCAGATGCTGATGCTGATGCTGATGCTTGCGGGGCCTCCAAATTAGCCAAGAGTTCATCAAACTTCATCACTTCTCTGATCCCTGTTTGAACCCCGGTTCCTGTTGTATAGAGAGGATTTTTTCGAGCATCGCCCATAAAAAATATCACGCTCGTTGTTTCCTCTTCATCTGTAACACCAGTCACTTCCAAGGTAAAATTAACATCACCTAAATTGATATCAAATACAGAGAGTTTTAATTGTGCCATTTTTTGACCATAAGCCGAATCATCACAAGGTATTTCCTTCATTCTTGCAATGACGTCTCTGGGTAATTGATCCCCCATTAAATCAAGAGCATAGGCTTTCCTTTGCTCCGTATCCTTTAAATTTTCTGGCATTTCAGCGCCAATGTAGACCACGTCCCCAGCCGTATAAATTTGAGAATAAGGTCGAGTGTGGCTAGTCCAACCGTATCTTTCTCTTAAAGCACCCAGAGAAGTTGGGTCAATGACACGCTCATCAAGCCATTTATCAGCAGGTAAATGAACTTTTTCTGGGCCTTCATCCCCTGGATGAACTTTCATCATGTTGCACATCTGGGGAGAAATTCCCTCGGGTAACTTAAACGAGGCAACAATATGTTTGGTATGATGGAGCGGCTCTTGAGTGGTTTCAAATAAGATATCTTTTTCCCCAAGAGCTCTCGCGACACTTCTTTTAGCGCCATCAGCCGCAATCAAATATTTATAACACAACGCCTTAGAAACAAACTCACCTGGATTAAGTCCCAATTTTTCACCATTTTGGCGTAGGGCTTGAACAATAATCATACTTCGTTTTTTTTCTATATTCAGATAGTCAGAGCTAACTGCTGTCGCGGGGATTTTCGGGGTTTCTATAATATCACATGCTCCGCCCCTATTTTTTTCCAAAGTAGCGTAAAATAGTTTTTCAAGAGTACCTGTCGTGATGTAATACCCATCATTTTCATCTTTTATTATTGCACCATCAGCAGTGTATTTCCTCATAAAATCTGGACCAACCATTTTTTCGATATAGTCATACACATCTTGCTGTAACCAAAGGACTTGTTGTCTGATACCAAGCTCATCGATTCGATCGGCCAATAAGGCTATTTTTTCTCCTGGTTTACAATGTGATAAGGCAGTAATAGCTCCCAGTAGACCTATAGGCCCCCCTCCAACAATCACTGTGTGGTAGTAAGGAACATGATCTGTTTGTACGACCTGATGGCTTCCTCTTTCATGCTTCATTTTTAGCTCTCATCTTTAATCAAGAGATTCATATAATATATCAGCACAAAATGACAATTGTTTTGCCAGTTGGTTTGTATCAGAAAAGTCTTGCAATCGCCATTTACGATGCCACATTTAAAGAGGTCGTGTCTTGCGTTTTACTTTAATCTCATACATGTTCTCATCGGCATAGCGAATCAAGACCTCTGCTTTTAACTCGTCATCGGGATAAATAGCACAGCCATTTGTATATTATATCACTCATTTGAGACTCGATCGTTGTGCACTGAAAGCCTCTATGACCGGGAGGGTTTCAGGTTTTACCCCCTGCCAAATAAAAAAAGCTTCCGCGGCTTGCTCTACTAACATTCCAAGACCGTCGGCTGCTGGCGTTCCACGCTGCCTTGCATCATCAACAAAACGGGTTGGTTTTGACAGATCATAGGCCAAGTCATAACAAAAGGAGGCTTGACGGATTAGCCCATCTGGCAAAGTTAACGGTTTTCCTGAGAGAGCAGCCGATGTGGCGTTGATAACGACATCATACGCTGACTTTTTTAAATGAGCGTCCAGTGCATCAAACGTCATCAAAGAAACGTCTGGAAACTCGGATTGGAGTGCAGAACGCGTCGCAATGGTGACTGTTGCAGCAGAGGCCGCTAATAAAGGACCCACGATTCCCCGGCACGCCCCACCACTTCCTAGGATAAGCACTGATTTGTTCAATAGAGACACGTAACGTTGCAAATCCTTGAGCAACCCCACGCCATCGGTATTATCTGCATAAAGTGCGCCCTCGTTCATCCATAACATGTTTGAGGATTTGGCTTTGACACAGCGTGCGCTTTGGCGTTCACTCATTAAGTACGCACGTTCCTTGCCAGGGGAGGTTATATTCAGCCCTTTTCCTCCCTGGCTAAAAAAATCGATGACTTGCTCCTCGAATCGCGCATCATCGATTTTAATTTTTTCATAAGTTAACGAGCAGCCGGTTTGTTTAGAAAAGTACTCGTGAATAATAGGTGACAGACTATGAGCAATGGGATTGCCCATCACCGCATAACGGGCAACCATGCTTTAATCCTTCATACTTTTCAATACCAGTTCTTTCATATCAGGTGACAATTCTGCCGCCGCTAAACGCTCTAATTGTTGCTTGATCAGTGTTTGACGAGTAGTATCCAAGCGTTGCCAGCGACTAAAGGGCGTGGCAATGCGGGCCGCTACTTGTGGATTTAATGGGTCTAATTTTAAAATCATCTCGGTTAAGAACGCGTAACCACTACCGTCGATGGCATGAAAATGGCGCGGATTTCCTTGCACAAAGGTGCCAATGAGTGCCCGAACTTTATTGGGATTTTTAATACTAAAATCTTTGTGAGATAACAAGGCCTTGACCTCATCCAATGTTTCTGGCAATTCGCATCCAGCTTGGATAGCAAACCATTTATCCAATACCAACTCCTCATGGCTCCATTGCTGATAAAAACTATCGATCGCCCCTTTTCTTGATTTTTCTTGTGCACAATTAACCAGATAAGCGAAACTAGCGATTTGGTCCGTCATGTTGCCTGCTTTTTTATATTGCTCCTCACAAAAAGGCCGTGCGGCTGATTCATTGGCTTTCATCATCAAACGCAAACAAACGTTACGCAACTTACGCCGGGCGTAAGCTTTTTCATTCATGGCATTGTCTTCTTCCTTCCACAACCGTTTGTATGTCGCTTCAATGACCGGATACAAGGCACGCCCCAATCCGATTAACAATGCTTCACGAATGTCTTCAACCCGGGTGACATCGATGTCTTTTAAGTTGACTGCCACGTCTTCAAAATTAGGCAAGGTTAACAACTCGGCTCGCAAGGCTAAATCCAATGACTCATCAAGCAATACATGTTCATAGGCATCAAGCAATGCCTTTGGCAGCTGCCATTGAGCCGACGATTGCAGATAACAATCGGTTATGCATCTCAATGCCAATACCAAAGCGGCATCCCATTTGGCAAACCCATTGGTTTCAAAACGCATCAAAGCCAATAACTCCTCTTGACTAAACTCGCGGTGCAAAATAACCGGGGCTGAAAAATCTCGCAAAATAGAAACCACCGGTTTTTCATTGATCCCCTCAAAGCGAAAGACTTGTTGTGGCTCTTTTAGCTCCAACACCTCATTTTCCAAGGGCAATGCCTTGCCATGCTTATCATACAATGCGATGCGTAATGGAATATGAAATGGCTTTTTATCGCTGCATTCCGGTGTTTTTGGACAAGATTGCGTGAACGTCAAGTTCAACAGATCACCATGATGCTCGCTGATCATGGTGACTATCGGTGTTCCTGCTTGACTATACCAACGTTTAAACTGGGTCAATTCTCGGCCAGAAGCATCCTCCATCGCCGCAACAAAATCGTCGATGGTTACGGCATTGCCATCGTGCCGTTCGAAATACAAATCCATGCCACGACGAAAATTCTCTGTTCCTAACAACGTTTGTTGCATGCGAATGACTTCAGCACCCTTGTTATATATCGTGGCTGTGTAAAAATTATTAATTTCCTCATAAGAAGCCGGCCGAACTGGATGGGCCATGCTGCCGGCATCCTCAGGAAATTGCGTGCTGCGTAACGCTTTTACATCGAGAATGCGATTAACGTCCCTAGAACCCATGTCACGGGAGAATTCTTGATCCCGAAAAACCGTTAACCCTTCTTTCAAGCTTAGTTGAAACCAATCCCGGCAGGTGACCCGATTACCCGTCCAATTATGAAAATATTCATGACCAACCACCCCCTCAATGTCTGCAAAATCTTGATCGGTTGCCGTTTCTTTTTTTGCCAAAATATATTTGGAATTAAAAATATTCAAGCCTTTATTTTCCATAGCGCCCATATTAAAATCACTGACAGCAACTATCATAAAAATGGACAGATCATACTCACGACCAAACTCCTCCTCATCCCAGCGCATGGCACGTTTAAGAGAAGCCATGGCATGCTCACATTTGTCCTCATTGCCAGGTTCAACATAAATTTCCAAATCCACTTTTTTCTTGGATCGGGTGATAAACTCATCCTTTAACACGGCTAGATTGCCTGCCACTAACGCAAACAAATAGGACGGTTTTTTAAACGGATCCTGCCACAAGACCCAATGCCTACCATCATTTGTCGCACCTTTATCTATTAAATTTCCATTGGACAAGAGCATCGGGTATTTCGTCTGGTCGGCACTGATGCGTGTCGTATACGTAGCAAGCACATCTGGCCGGTCTAAGAAATAAGTCATCCGCCGAAAACCCTCGGCCTCGCATTGGGTACAAAAAACGTCTTTGGAGCGAAATAACCCAGACAAGGCGGTGTTCTTATTTGGATAAATTTTTGTAACGATTGTTAGCTTTGCATCATCCGTGCATTTAGGGATGATTAAATCGCTGCCTTCAATACGATACGCGTCTTCGGGGATTTGCTTATCATCTTGATGAATACTGACAAGCTCTAACTCATCACCAAACAGCACAAGAGGGCCTGAATGCGCTCGGTGTAAATGCATACGGTTCGTCACCAGCACGTGGTCTTCATACAAATCAAAATTCAAATCAACCGTCTCGGCATTAAACGCTGCTGGCTGATAATTTTTAAGATACGTCGTCACATTAGACCCCATCGTCTTTCCCCTTTGAAATAAATAATCATTATCGTGTTCCAAGGCTTTGAATTTCGCCTATACTGAAATCAAGACACCAGTGTCTCTTTTTTACTGAAGAAATGCAAAAAAATACAACATAACAGGACTCAACTGATATAAAAATTGGTCGATACAATAACCAAGACAAGAAAATTCCGCCACGTTATTTATGCGACGGATGATAAAAGGGGATGAGCGATGAACACTGACGATTTTTTGGCAGGCTATAAACGCCGCTTTGTGGAAAATCAAGCCGAGGAAATGAGTCTTAACGAGTACTTGGAGTTATGTAGTAAAGACTCTAGTGCTTACGCAAACCCTGCCGAACGCCTCTTAATGGCTATTGGTGAACCTGAGATGCTCGATACCCGACATGATCCGGTCCTTTCTCGTCTTTTTTCCAACAAAATTATTCCCCATTATGCGGTCTTCAATGACTTTTATGGCATGGAAGATCCGATTGAACAGATCGTCGGCTTTTTAAAGCACGCAGCGCAAGGATTAGAAGAAACCAAACAAGTTCTCTATTTACTTGGACCGGTGGGTGGTGGTAAATCATCGTTGGCTGAAAAACTAAAAGAATTGATGCAAAAAGTGCCCTTCTATGCCATCAAAGACTCCCCCGTGCATGACTCCCCTTTATCCTTATTCAACGCCGAAGAAGATGCCAAATTGCTGTTAGAGCGCTACCATATTCCAACCCGATGCTTGCGCTATATTTTATCTCCGTGGGCCATCAAACGATTGCATGAATACAATGGCGATATCAATAAATTCCGAGTAGTAAAAATCAAGCCCTCACGCATGAAACAAATTGCCATTGCCAAAACCGAGCCGGGGGATGAAAACAATCAAGACATTTCCTCGTTGGTCGGAAAAGTGGATATTCGTAAATTAGAAGAATATTCGCAAGACGATCCTGACGCTTATAGCTACTCTGGCGGCCTTTGTCGTGCTAATCGTGGTTTACTTGAATTTGTGGAAATGTTTAAAGCACCCATTAAAGTCTTACACCCTTTGTTAACCGCGACTCAAGAAGGCAACTATAACCCGACAGAAGGTTTGTCCTCCATTCCCTTTGAAGGCATTATTCTTGCCCACTCCAATGAAGCCGAATGGCAAACGTTTCGTAATAATAAAAATAATGAAGCCTTTATCGATCGCATCAATATTGTGAAAGTACCTTATTGTTTACGTATCGCTGAAGAAACCAACATTTATAAAAAATTAATTGAAAACAGCTCGCTTGATCAATCCCCTTGTGCACCAGGAACCTTAGACATGTTGGCGCAATTTTCCGTATTAACACGACTTAAAGAACCTCAAAATTCGAGCATTTATTCCAAATTGCACGTGTATAATGGTGAAAGCTTAAAAGACACTGACCCTAAAGCGAAATCGTATCAAGAATATCGTGATTTTGCCGGAGTTGATGAAGGAATGAGCGGCATTTCTACCCGATTTGCTTTTAAAATTTTATCCAAGGTTTTTAACTTTGATCATGCTGAAATTGCGGCCAACCCCGTGCATTTGCTTTATGTTCTTGAACGTCAAATTGAGCAAGAACAATTTCCGCAAGAGGTGCATGAGCGATACCTAAATTTCATCAAAGAGTACTTATCTCCCAAATACGTTGAATTTATCGGCAAGGAAATTCAAACCGCCTATTTAGAGTCCTACTCTGAATATGGCCAAAATATTTTTGACCGATACATCACCTATGCCGATTTCTGGATTCAAGACCAAGACTATCGTGATCCCGATACTGGCGAGATCTTTGATAGAGCGGCACTCAACACCGATCTTGAAAAAATTGAAAAGCCTGCCGGCATTTCCAATCCTAAAGATTTTCGTAACGAGGTGGTTAATTTTGTGTTGCGGGCTCGCGCGAATAATCATGGCAAAAATCCAAAATGGAATAGCTATGAAAAATTACGATCTGTGATTGAAAAGAAAATGTTCACCAATACCGAAGATTTGTTACCAGTGATCTCTTTCAATGCCAAAGCCTCTGAAGATGACAAGAAAAAACACGCGGAATTTATCGCTCGAATGGTCGACAAAGGCTATACCCCAAAACAAGTCAGGCTCCTTTGTGAATGGTACTTGCGTGTTCGCAAATCACAGTAAGAAACTGGGGTTTTTATGACACAATTTATTGATAGACGACAAAACATGGGGAAAAAGAGCACGGTAAACCGGCAGCGTTTTATACGTCGTTATAAAAATCAAATCAAGCGTGCCGTTTCTGATGCCATCGGTAAGCGCAGCATTACAGACATTGATAAAGGCGAACGAATCAGCATTCCGGCCAAAGATACCTCCGAGCCGCAGTTTCATCAAGGTTCTGGTGGGAAAATTGAACGCGTTTTGCCTGGCAATGATGTCTTCGTGTCTGGGGATCACATCAGCAGACCGAGCCAGAAAGAAATGGCTGGTGGCGATGGAGAGGCAAGTAATGCGGGTAGTGGAGAAGATGATTTTGTATTTCAATTGTCTAGAGAAGAATTTTTAGAGTTATACTTTGAGGATTTGGAATTGCCTGATCTTGTAAAAAAAGAATTGGCTCGTATTCCCACCTTACGAACCGTTCGCGCAGGAGTCACAACAACCGGCGTTCCCACCAACATTAACGTGCTGCGCTCCATGCGACAAGCAACCGGCCGCCGGATTTCTCTTGCAACCCCTCATAAGCGCCAATTGAAAGAACAGGAAGCCGCACTCTTAACGTGCTTGGCTAAAGAACCGAAGACGAAAGAAAATAATGACGCCATTTTGGCGCTACAAGAAGAGATTCTCCGTCTTAAAAAGAAAATTGAGAAGATACCTTTTATCGATACCATCGATCTACGCTACAACAATCGTGTCCGAATTCCTTCCCCATCCACCCAAGCTGTGATGTTTTGTATCATGGACGTTTCAGGATCGATGGATGAGCCTAAAAAAGACATTGCTAAACGATTTTTTATTTTGCTCTATCTGTTTCTTACAAAAAATTATGCCAAAATCGACTTGGTTTTTATCAGACATCATACGTCTGCAAAAGAAGTTAGTGAAACGGATTTCTTTTATTCCCGTGAAACCGGGGGCACAGTGGTATCAAGCGCGCTAGAGCTTTTATACCAGATCATTGAGCAACGCTACCCCGCTGATGCTTGGAATATTTATGTGGCTCAAGCGTCTGACGGTGACAATTGGAATGCGGACTCCCCTTACTGCTTAGACTTATTGCAAGAAAAAATCATGCCGCTTTTACAATATTTTGCGTACATTGAAATCATGCCTCGCCATCATCAGAGCCTTTGGGAGGTTTATCAACTGATTCATCAAAAATACCCCAATTTTGCAATGGAAAACATAGATACTGTCGTTGATATATACCCCGTGTTCCGTGAATTATTTAAAAGGAAAACGGCATGAAAAGAAAACCACTATCAACAGGTGCTGAATGGACCTTTGAACTGATTGCCGCCTACGACAAAGAATTAGCACGGCTTGCTAAAGATTTTAAACTAGACACTTACCCCAACCAGCTCGAAGTCATTACTGCAGAACAAATGATGGACTCCTACGCCTCGGTTGGCATGCCCATAGGTTACAATCATTGGTCTTTTGGAAAACATTTTGTTGGGGTTGAGCAACGCTATCAACGCGGACAAATGGGGTTGGCTTATGAACTGGTCATCAACTCCAATCCTTGCATCGCCTACCTCATGGAAGAAAACACCATGGCCATGCAAGCCTTGGTTATTGCTCATGCGTGTTATGGTCATAATTCATTTTTCAAAAACAATTACCTGTTTAAAATGTGGACCTCTGCCGATGCCATTATTGATTATTTAGTCTTTGCCAAAAATTACGTGGCTGAATGCGAAGAGCGCTACGGCATTGACGAGGTAGAAAATGTATTAGACGCCTGCCATGCGTTAATGAATTATGGCGTTGATAGATACAAACATCCGACCCCACTATCCATTCAAGAAGAAAAAATACGCCAGCAAAACCGCGCCATGTACTTGCAAACACAAGTCAACGAATTGTGGCGAACGATTCCGGTGGGAAAGACCAGTCCATCGGAACAGGAAAAAAATCGCTACCCCAGTGAACCCCAAGAAAACATACTGTATTTTATCGAAAAAAATGCTCCCCTTCTTGAACCATGGCAACGAGAAATTGTGCGCATTGTTCGTAAAATTGCGCAATATTTTTATCCGCAAGGACAGACGAAAGTCATGAATGAAGGTTGGGCCTGTTTTTGGCATTACACCTTATTACATGCGCTTTATGATGAAAAATTAGTAACCGATGAGTTTATGTTGGAAGTCTTGCAAAATCATACCAATGTGATCATGCAACCGCCGTATAACAGCACACAGTTCAACGGAATAAATCCTTATACGTTGGGTTACCACATGATGCAAGACATCAAGCGGATGTCAGAGTATCCGACAGAGGAAGACAAACAATGGTTCCCCCATTTGATAAAAAATCATTGGTTGGAGAATTTGGATTATGCCATGAGAAATTTTAAGGATGAAAGTTTTATTGCCCAATATTTATCGCCGCACCTGATACGTGAGCTTAAGTTATTCCACCTCATTGATGATGATCAAGAGCCCGAGCTACTAGTCCATGCGATTCATGACGAAAGAGGCTACCAGACCATTCGTGAAAAATTAGCCATGCAATATAATTTGGGGCATATTGATTTGGATATACAAGTCCACTCGGTTGATTTGAAAGGTGATCGCTCACTAACCCTTCATTATACCCAACAAAATAGAGTCCCATTAGGCTCATCCACCAACGATGTATTAAAACACCTGCACAGCCTTTGGAAATTTCCTGTCATCCTGAAAACCACGGACACCAATGGCCAAATCACAGCGGAATATCAATACCCACCGCCCCCTGCAAACCAAGACCAATCGGAAAAATAAATAAGAGAAATTTTCTTCCATCTAGGCATCTCACCATACAATTTTAGGGCAAACAGAAACCAAAGAAACAAAATTTTCATCGAATACTTACATTTTAAACATTAAATTGATAACATTCCCGCCGGTATGACAAGCCTTATATTTAACCACCAAATGGAGAGTCTCATGGGTCCAGTACTTCAAGCAATCTCACGCGCATTCGAGTCCCTAAAACAAGAAGTTGATGCCGCAAAAATTAATGCAACCATAGATAGAAATGTGAAAGACCAGCCAGAACAAGACAATATCAATAGAGCTCAAGAAACCCTGCGATTAGCAACATTAAAGATTACCTTCCTAAATACTGTAATCGGAGACTCAACATTCTTACCGGAAGATCAAACTGAATTGGCTGAGATTAAAAACAATATTCAGAAATGCTCCGAAGAGCTCCAAAAATTCTCAAATTTAATGAAAGAACCAACCATCCTTGAAGATTATGACGATCTTGCTAAAAAAGCCACTAAAGATTTCGAGAACAAGAAAAAACCCGGAACAACAAGAGCCTCGCAAGAAATACATAAAACTATTTTAGATATGTTAAAGCTCCAAAATCAGATGAAAGACAGTCATGCAACTAAAGAATCGATTACCAGCTATAATGAAGAAATATCGAATTTTAGAAAAAAACTAAAAACAGCTCAAGATGAGCTTGAAAAAGCCCGCTCAAAAAAACCCGGGTCTACAACTTCAAAGTCAAAACCTGAACAACATAAGGCGGCCGATAAGCTAAAGACTTACGCAACACTTCTCATTCAACATCTTGAAGCATTTCAAACCGCTTTACAGAAGCAACCAACATTGAAGACAACCACATGGACTAACGATATAGCTACGGCTTCAGAGGAGGCTAGCGCAGCCAAAGCTGCTGCAGAGAAAGCTGAAGCAGACAAAGCCCCTGCAGACAAAGCTGCTACAGAGAAAGCTGAAGCAGACAAAGCCGCTGCAGACAAAGCTGCTACAGAGAAAGCTGAAGCAGACAAAGCCGCTGCAGACAAAGCTGCTACAGAGAAAGCTGAAGCAGACAAAGCCGCTGCAGACAAAGATGCT
>Ga0214923_10007710_pt1 | contig 11661 bp, 10 predicted proteins | sample LL1510_MetaG_FD_177993 | JGI IMG/M metagenome (GOLD analysis project Ga0214923, IMG submission 177993) | Freshwater microbial communities from Lake Lanier, Atlanta, Georgia, United States - LL-1510 | ecosystem: Environmental > Aquatic > Freshwater > Lake | place: USA: Georgia | collected... | reverse complement strand
TAAGTTTGGGCACATCCTGATAAATCGCTAGACTTTCCAACGCTTTACTTTGCGCCCGTAGCTCAACGGATAGAGCATCTGACTACGGATCAGAAGGTTCGGGGTTCGAATCCCTGCGGGCGCACAACGAGTAGTCAAAAAATTTTAAACCGTGTATCGTTAACAAATGAAAATTTCTAAATTAATTTTAAAATTTAGTTATAAATTACCTGCTAATTATTACTGTATTCTTTTCAAATTATTTAATATATATTTGAAATATCCAATCAAATTAACAGGTCACAATCGACAGATTCAAGTTAGTGATTTACATACCAACTATCGAATTTTTAATTCGCGACCAAGGCGTATTATGAGGTACTCCAATGGAATTAAAACACTGTGCGACTCAATTTTAAAATCATATTATTTGACAGAATTAGCCTTTCCGGATAATGCAATTATTGTTGATATTGGTGCGAATGTTGGAGAAGCAAGTTTTGCGTTGTTAAAAAATAAATCCACATTAAAAATTATTGCGATTGAACCTGACCCTAAAGATTTTCAAGATTTAAGTAAAAATTTAGAATTTAGTAATTCTATTTTATTGAATTTAGCAGTTACTGATTTTTCCGGGAATATAGAACTGTTCTTAAATAATGATTATGGCGATACATCTTTTTTTTATACAGTAAACTCTGGTACGAAAATATCCACTCCTTGCACCACTCTTGATCATATTTATGAAAAATATGTTAAAAATGAAAAGATATTTCTTATTAAATGTGAAGCCGAAGGTTTGGAACCAGAAGTATTACTAGGAGGAAAACTTACACTGTTGAATTCAAAGTATGTTTGTTGTGATACAGGACCTGAAAGGAATGGGGTATCAACCTTTGATGAGGTCCACAAAATATTGACTGCTCTTAACTTTAAACTTATTTCCGGAAATAAAATACGAAATCTTTACATTAATACAATCATATAAATGTAAGTGTAAACATTAACTAAAACTCGTTTTTTTATAAGTTTAAAAACTCAAGAATTAGTTTTGTGAATTAAAAAAATAAACGTGAGACAAAAATCATTAATCCAAAACTAGGTAAAAGCAATTATTTCTAAATAAGATCAGATCGATGTGCTAGTGGATTTTCAGGTTTTAGCTTGAAGTCTTCTCTTGATATACTTCCAAACTTGTCTGCACTTGCCATCCAATTAACAAGAAATCGGAAACCACTTTCAACCGGTGTACCTCTGTGCAAAAGTCTAGTGTCTATAACATAGATAGTACCGGCTTTACCTATCGCTTTAATCTCATTTAAGTTCTTCTTATTTAAAACTTCATTAATTTCTAAGTCGGAATATCTACGACCCGTATAAAATTTTCGTGGAAGAATGTGAGAAGGGATTGGAATAACAGAAGTTGGGCCAGATTCAAGTTGCACGTCACTTAAAAGCAAAAAAAATTTAATAAAATTCATCCCATCTCCAGCATCAAGGTGCCAATTTTCTGGAGTTAAATTTGCTTTATCTGAAGTGGGGAAAGAGTACCAGCAACGAAGTGAAGAAATTCTAGTTGGTGCCCCAAGGTAGGAGTCAGAAATTTGTTTCCAGAATCCATCCAGAATTAAGTTTTGAATTCCAGTGTTTTCAAAAACTTGCTCTGGTAAAACTGAATACATATGATCCAAACTTGAATCTGGATTACTTACATTTTTTGGGTTTATTAGAAACCTTGCATTTTTATTTTTTCTAGAAAAAACTGGTAAGTTTTTTAAATTATCAAGTTCAAATTTTATTTTGTCATCTCGTAAATTCCCTACAACAGAAAAACCAAAATGACGCAATTCGCTTACTACTCTGTCGATGGTTTCACTAGAAAACAGATTAGAGTTATTTGGAATTTGGGATTTTGAGCTTGTGCTAATGATTGATTGGCGAATTTTCCCTCTGGTTTTATAGTTTGCTAAGATTATAATTTCTTCAACATTTTTAGGTATTTTCCCAAATTTAATATACTGATTGTAGTGTTTAATAAATTTCCTTTTTGCGCCAAAGGAAATTAATTTGAACACAAAATTATCAAGATACGGTAAAATTTTATCGAATTTCAAGATAAAGTCTTCTCGTAAAACGGTTCTAATCAAATAAATCAAATTTTACCTCCACACTTGATATAATAATTTACTTTAGTATACTTCACAAGTAAATGAATATAAATGATATATTTATACTAAATACATTAGTGTCCAGTTTTAGGCAACTCGGACGGGCTGGTAGCCTTAATTCACTGATTAACCGTACATAAGTTAATATGAGCGAGGTATCTCTCAAATGATCAAATATTCTAAAAGTTCAGAAGATATTATTCGTATAAAAAATGACTACTCTTTAAGTAATACTAAATATCTTTCGGAGGTTATGAAAATAAATTTAAAATATCTAGAACAACCGCATAGAAAATTTTGCAAAATATGTAAAAATAATCTTAGATTAGACATTGATTTTATTTCTCATAAAGTTCCATATCAATTTTGTACGAAGTGTGGTCATTTAAATGGGTTACATGAAGAAACTCATGAATTTTTACAGTGGCTTTATTTTTTAAACTCTGGCCAAAATTATGGTAACGATTATCATGGTCAATCTTAAATCATGGTTTCAAAGGATTAAATCGACAGGTGAATTAGGCGAATTTATTTACTTTATCAAAAAAGTGCTATTTTTCAAAAGACAAATTTAAGATCAGAAATTTGAATTAACGGTTAGACAGAATTAATTAAATTTATTAATTCAGATATTGGATTTAGGTTTGCGCAGTACCAATTTAAGAGATTTTCATCATTGATTGGGTTCAAATAAGATTTATCAATTAGCATAAGAATTTTAATAACTTCATCATACGATTTAACATTAAATATACTTTCAAAATTAGATATTCCCAAATAATGTTCAGCCTGATCTAAAAATTTTGATGTCGAATATTTCCAGTTTAAATTCAGAAAACTTGGAATTAGACAAGGTTTATTTAAAATACAAGATTCAAGGATCATAGTTGAATATAAGCTAACCAATAAATCTGATTGCATAACAAGCTCTAATCTGTGTTTATCATTTTCATTTTTTGAAGGTATGTCTATCTCTACATCATTTAACTTGCTGATGTCAAAACAATTTTTCTCAATTTTTGCACTGTAAGGATGAGGTCTATAAATGATATTGAATTTAGAATTAAGTAATTTTTTATGTAAATTTATTAATTTTATAATCTCTTGAGTAATGATTAAATCGTGCTCACCATCTCCAGAACCAATTATTAAGATTCTTCTAGATTGACTTGTGTTAACTGAAACTTCATGCTCTGTTGTATTTACTGACAAGAATTTGTTTCTGAAGTTATGAAAATCTATAAATCTAATGGAGCCTATTTCTCTGGTATTACCTCTATAATTATGAATAGTTTTCAAATGATGACTTGACTGTTTACCCCAAGTCGCAAAGTAGTCAGGGTGCTGGAATAAAATAGTTTTTGACGACAGGTTATCCCAGTTTTCCTGAATAGAAATAGTAGTCACAGAATTGACCTTTGCTTGCCAAATTAAGAAATCTTGTTCGTAACTTATTCTGCCTCCATGCATAATAAGAATACAATCTAAATTTTCCATAATATTTGGTTCAAGAAAGTCTTTCAATTTAAAAAATATAATCATTAATAAGTTTAAAAATTTGATTCCAAGTAGATTTCCACCTGCTCTTACTGCAATTCTCTTTAAAAAATTTAATCTTAACTTACCATATATCATAAAAGAAGAATAAGTATTTGCCTGCATCTTAGTGCCTATCATATTATAAGCTTTCATTCTAAAATTCAATGTAGATTCTCGATTTTTCCAAATTAAAGTGAGATGGAAAAAAGAGTGGAATTTTCTTGCAAGGATATCAAATTTAGAATTTAAAAAGTTTTTTTGTTTGCCAAAACTTTTATCATAATTAATTTTATGTATTGTATAAATACTAAGAAATTCGAGGCTATTTAAATATTTATCAAATTCGGTATTTGATTTCTTATTTAGGTAAAGAGCTCCTATACTTTTTTTAATGGTATTCCCTTTTTTCTCATGGTTAGAGCGTATGTTATCAGGTAGTTTTCGAACATTGTTTAAAAATGACTTTATTTTGTTAAAATACGAAAAATTGACTTAGAATAAGGTCATGAACCATATACGGACAAAAATAATTGCTGAAATTGGAAATAGCCACGAAGGAAGTTTAGGAATCGCCCTAAGTATGATTGATATGGCTGCTCAGGCGGGAGTTGACATTGTAAAATTTCAGTTCCATCTGAGCGAGTTTGAATCGACAATACATGAGCCTTTTAGGACAAGAACATTTAATCAAGATAAATCAAGACAAGAATACTGGGATCGTGTTGGATTCACACTTGAAAATTGGAAACTGATTAAACAACATTGTGATAATCGGAAATTGGAATTTTTATGTTCGCCTTTTTCAATTGAAGCAGCAAAACTTCTTTTTGAGAATCACTTGGTGAAACGTTGGAAAATCGGATCTGGTGAGATTTCAAATTTTGACATGTTGGATTATGTATTTAGCACAAATTTAGAAGTTTTGGTATCTACAGGCTTAGGAAAGGAATCTGATATTTTAAATCTTGTTTCTTTCGTAAATAAGAATTTCAATTTTAATAAACTAATTTTGATGCATTGCGTAAGCCAATACCCAACAAAATTCGAAAATTCTGCAATGCAATTAATTAATCACCTTATTACAAACTATACTAAAAGAGTTGGTCACTCTGATCATTCAGGAAGTAAATCGACAGCTTACTACGCATTAACATTTCCAATAGAGTATCTTGAAGTGCATTTGGCACCAAATAAACTATTTTTTGGTCCAGACACAAGTTCCAGTTTGACACCGGAAGAACTATCCGAGGTAGTTAATTTTAGAAATGATTTAATAAAAATAAAGAAGTCAAATCTCACTAGGGATCAACTTTTTGACTATTCTAAAAAAACTGCAAAAATTTTTAGAAAAAGTTTGTATTGGTCTTCAAATTTAAACAAAGGCCAGAAAGTTCGTCGTTCTGATCTAATTGTCAGGAAACCGTGGAAGGGGTTAGATGCTTCTAATTTAGGGAATTTGTTGGGGAAAACTGTGATCAGAAAAGTAATTTCAGGTTCACCAGTGAGCAAAAGTGATTTTGCATGAATTCTAGGCCTAAAATTGATTTTGTTATAACCGCACGACCAAGCTGGGCACGAGTTAAAAGGTTAATTACAGAATTTGTTTGCATTGAAGGAAGTGATGCTGCGAGAATAAGTTTACTAGGTGCGGCTATTTCTGAAAAATATGGAGATATAAGCAGTCAAATGCCACCTGAAATTAATGTGAATAGTTTTGAATCCTTTAATGGAAACGACAATTTATTTATGGTCGCAAAGTCGTGTATTGACGGAGCTAGATCATTAAGTCAGCATTGGAATTCTAATCCTCCCCAATCCGTATTCGTAATTGCTGATAGAACTGAGACTCTTGGAGTGGCTGTAGCTGCAGCGACAATGCAAATTCCGTTGGTACATCTTCAGGGTGGAGAAATTTCTGGATCTATTGACCATAAGATTCGAGAAGCTAATTCAAAACTAGCAGATCTACATCTGACAACAAATAGTACTTCAGCAAGTAATCTTGTAAAGTTAGGAGAAAAATTAGAGGATATCGTAGTAATTGGTTGTCCTTCAATAGATTTAGTTTTAGAGAGATTGAATTCTTTAGAAAGGCCTCACCCTAGTTCTGAACTATATGGAGGAGTTGGTGAAAATTTTTCAACGCGAAATCCCTACGGCATTATTATGTTTCACCCGGATACTTTCAATGTAATTGAAAGTGAGCTTTGGGTAGATTTAATTCTAGAAATGACTCGCAAAAGCGAATTAAACTGGTTCTGGTTTTGGCCTAATGTAGACTTTGGAGGATCAATTATATCAAAGAAGATAAGATCAAAACGCGAATCAAATTCTCTTATTAACATTAGATTTATTAAAAATTTATCTCCCGAAAAATTTATAGATCTGGCTATACAGGCGAAAATAATTGTGGGTAATTCTAGTTTTGGAATTCGTGAGGCGAGTGCCATTGGCTTAGCAACAATAAACTTAGGTCATCGCCAAGTAGGACGTGAAAGGGCAAGCAATGTTTTGGATATTTCCTCCCCATCAGATTTGCGTGAAGCCTGCATTGAACACTCCAAGAAAAGATTCGAAAGATCTAAAATTTATGGAGATGGCAATGCCGCTAAACTTGGAGCGATTGCTTTAAATAAATGGAATCCTAAACTTAAAACTAATCAAAAATTATGAAGAAAGTACAGATACTTATTGATTCTTCCCACAAGAAGTGGGTTCTTGGAGGATTGTTTACTGAAGTCTCACACTATGATCCAGAATTTTTTTTAAAACCGCAAATAATATCAAACGTTAAGAGTTTTAGATTTACAATAACTTTTTTTAGGGTATTAAAACTTGTATGTCAAAGACGATTATTATTATTTTCTTCAATAACCCCACTTGAAAACTTTCTAAAAATATCAAAATTTAATACTAATAAAAAAATATTGTGGTTTACGCATATGTATGGAGAGATGTCAGAAAAAACTATTTTTATTTTGGATAAAGCTGACTTAATATTTGTACATTCAAGTCAAGACAGAGAATTTTTAATTAGTAAAGGAATATCTTGCCCAATAATTCCCCTGATCGGAGCGATAAATCCAAAATTATTTTTGAATCCAAACTACGATGGAAAAAAAGTAGCTTTTATTGGTTCGGCAACAAAAAGAAAAAATGTTGATGTTTTTCTGCAATTTGTTAGTGAAAATCCTAAATTACAATTCAAAGTTATAGGTCGAAATTGGAAGAGACACGATATATGGGAAACATTGACCAAGTATAAAAATTTAGAATATTTTGAAATTAATAGACAAATAAATGCCGAAGACTTAAAGGACTGCTCTCATCATTTAATATTAAGTAGTAAAGAAGGGGGACCTATTTCTTTAATTGAATCTGTAGCTTCTGGATTAATTCCTGTAATGACTAAAACTGGAATTGCTCTAGATTTCCTTTATGAATGTGACTACTTGAATCAAATTTTAGATTTTCCAATTAATTTTTCTGAAGTAAGGAGAAAATTAGAAAAAGTTTACTCAATAGATCATAGAAGTTTAGCAGCTAAAAAAGCTCTCGAATATTCTATTTCTCGTTTTAGCTTTAAATTAAAAGTTGAGATAATGAACAATTTGCACGGCAAAAATAATGGATTGAATCAATCATGAAAAAAAAATTTAGACATATGGCTTTAATTCCTGCACGGGGCGGTTCAACTGGAATAGAAAATAAGAATTTACAAAAAATTGGGCAGAAAAGTTTAGTTCAATTTGCATGGAATGATTGTTTATCAGCTTCATTTTTTGATTATATATGTTTGAGTACTAATTCTAATGAAATTGCAATGGATATTTTTCCAAACTTCAATTTACAGTCAATTCCCCCTAATTCAGTATCCGGAATTAAAAAAAACTGCTTATTACATAATAGGAGCGACTTGCACTCGCTAAATCATAGTTCTGTGTACGATTTAATTCTTGAATTTTCTAAGAATAAAGAATTATACTTTGATTTCCTGTGGTTGATTCAGCCCACTTCTCCATTTAGATCTCTCGAAGAATTCTATGAAATAAAAAAGATTGCAGAAAGTGAAAAAGACTTCACAAGTATTGTTAGTGTTAAAGATGTTTTGAATAATCATCCAGACAGAATGTTTGAAATTAAAAATAAAAGCCTAAAGAAGATTTATGATAATCTAGATAATAGTCTACCAAGACAAATTTTACCGAAAGTGTATATCAAGGATGGCGGGTACTATGTATTCAAATTCCAAATGTTAGCTAAAGGAGTCTTTTTAGGAGATAAAATATTACCTTTTATTAGACCTAATAGTGGGAATGTAAATATAGATTCATGGGAAGACTTAGACTATGCTCGTCACGTCTATAACTTTAGGCTTCAGAATCCTTAGAAAGTTGAAGAATTGATAAAATTTTAAAGCAGAAAAATGTATAAGAAAGGATTCGAATATTATAATTCAGATAAGAAAATATTTAAATCAGAAGATTAATAAGTTGATTACAAAGTTCTTACACTCTTTGGTACATAGAAGTGGGATTATGATTGATGTTAGAAATTTATTTTTAGAGTCCAGATTTAAAGAATCAAAAAAAGAAGACTTAAGGAAAATAACTGCCTTTATTAAAATAATTTTGAATATGACGACAGCCGTGCCTCTTAAATTAATAGGAAAGTTAGATGAGGACGGTAGTTATCCAATCGCTATTATAGATAGACTTAAAAAAACTAGATTAATATCAATTGGTGTCGGAAATAACATAAGATTTGATGAATCAATGGCTTCAATGGGCGTACAGGTATGGCTTTACGATCATACTGTTAATTTGAAAATTAAGAAAAAATATTTTTCGAAGATGCAATTTTTTAAAATTGGACTTCACGGCAAAGATAAATTCCCTAACTGTCTAACACTTACTGAAATAATTAATCAAAGTGGCAATGCTAATTTATACGATCACACTATTTTGAAAATAGATTGTGAGGGAAGTGAATGGGATGCGTTATTAGAGACTAATATTGATACTCTCGTTGAAATCGATCAAATCTGTGGTGAGTTCCATGAATTAGATAAAATTGTGGATCATGAAAAAAGCGAAAAATATTTGAAAGTTATCCAAAAATTGAGTGAGATTTTTGTTATAAGTTATATTGCAGTTAACAATTATACTCCAATGGTTAAATTGGATAACGGATTAAATTGGCCATTTACAATAGAGTTGCATCTACTAAATAAAAAATTATTAAAGGATTTTAAACTCACCGAGATTATGCCACGATTACCTAGTGAATTGGGGTTTAAAAAGTCTAATTGGCACCTCAAGGAAAACCTAAATCTGGAAAATTGGTACAAAGAACGTAAACTTTAAAGTTTTGAGAATCAGGTTTTTACCTAACTTACGTCATATATTTTTTTTATTATTTGATAAATAACAAATTTGTATTATTTGTAGTAGAATTTCAAGTGATGAAGTCTGTATATTTTATGTATGAAATAGAAAAACGAGAATTTTTATCACGAATGTTTATTGTCACTGAAATTTTGGCTCACATCAATTCACCAATTAATATAACAGTTTTTCAACACACAGAAATTCAAAAAATAGCACTTTATCGCAGACCTGGAATAATATTCCTAAAGTCCTTACCTGACTCACTTTATCCAGTTATTAAACTAATGAAAAAAAGAGGATTCAAAATAATTTTATTTCAAGAAGAAGGAATTCATTATTTGACTAGCCAAGCTAATACATTTGAATTTTCACCCCGTAGTTATAAATTCATTGACGAGTATATGGCTTGGCATAAAGATGATTCTAAATTCGCTCAACGTATGCGGGTCCCAGTAAATAGGATACATATTGTAGGAAACATTAGATTTGAATTAGCAAGAAAGTTCAACGAAAAGACAGAAAGAATGTTGAATAATTCACCAAGATTGTTAATTTTGGAAAATTTCACTACAGGTAATATTTACAATAACTACAAAATTCGTCTTCCTACGCATTCTAAAATAGAATCTCACACTATTTTTATTGAGCAGCAAAAAAAACTGAAATCAAATATTAAGAAAAATATAGAACTTTACGGAGAACTGTATAAAGCCTTGAGAAGAGAAGGTTTCGATTTTAAAGTTCGCAAATATACTCTGGGATTAGATACATTTCGGAATAATATTTATAAAAATGAAATTGATAAAAATATTAATATTTTGAAATCATTGCAAAATAATGATATAGTTATACACTATGGTAGCACTGCTGGATTAGAAGCAATACTTAATGGAAGTATAAGCATAATGCTTGAAAATTCAGAAATTAAAAATAATGATAATCGGATTAGAAATGTTTCAATTAAGTTTTATAATGTTCCTGATATAATTGATTTTCTGAAAAAATTAGACAGATTAAGTTTGATAGGTCTTAATAAGAAGCAATTAAGAAAAATGAATTCGGAATATAAAACTAATTTTAGTGCCTATGAGCCATCTAAATTCATTATCAAGACTATTATCTCTGCGCAGAATAATATTAAGAATCAAAAACTTACTTTTTATACATTTTATGTTTTTATCTATAATATAAAGTTATGGATGTCAAAGTTTATGTTTTGGATAAAAGCTTTTTATGATGAGAAATTTATTGGATTATCTAATGTTAGAGTTTTAAAAGCCTCTAAAATTTCACTGGAACTTATAGAGGATTCTCTTTGTCTAATCAATCTCAATAGTTCTACATTTAATTTTAGAATTAAGAAAAATAGAAAAGAAGTAACTTTTTACATTAATTAATTCATAAATAAGTTTTCTAAGTTACTATTGTTCACACATTGTTTAACCAGCTATATGAAGTCTTACGTTTAATAACTTTTTATTAATTCTATTCGCCATTTTTTGAATTGCAAGCCTAATGTCTAGAATATTTAGCTTAATGTAATTAGAGTCTCCATCTAAGATTGTATTCACAATTTATTATATAAGAATATTTTTCAATTTATATTTTATTATATTTGGTTAAAGTCAGCCTAATTTCAAAGTAAATTTAGAATTATCAAATATCTTAAGTTTTTAATTTCAAATTTCTAAATTTGAAAAATTAACTTATCCTGATTTAGTATTTAAAAACTCTAGTTTGAATTCAAATATTATTGGGTCTGACACTTTCTTTATTTTAAAAATAAATCGTTGTTTTTAACTATATATTAATATATCGCAGTAAACTAAATAATTTGGGGTCTTGAGTACTTCTAAATTTTTTTCTGAAATTATATTTCAGTTTAATTCAAATTAACTAACTTTGACGCGATAGTAAGTATAGGATTTAGGTACTTACTAATATTTGCAATTTTACGTATAAGTTAATTAGTAATTTTGATTTTTTGCTTTATGGTGTCGAATGCAATTAATTATTGCTGAGATTATTGATCCGGTAATAAAAAAAGCTCCTAAAAAGTAAGAAATATCTTTTACCCAGTCTATTGAGCTAGAGTAAAAACCGGTGAGTGTGATCCCAACTCCCCATAGAAAAGCACCGAGGGCATTTGCAGATAAAAACTTGAAGTAATTCATCTTTACAGTTCCAGCAATTGGTGGCACAAAGGTTCTAACCCATGGAATATATCTAGCAATTACCACTGACCACCAGCCATATCTTTCATAAAAACTCTCAGATCTTTCGAGCATTCTCATCATTCTTGGGGTATTACGCCGATACAAATATGGCCGGCCCACCTTTCTACCAATTACATAACCAACCTGATCACCAATAAAGGCCGCTAAGAAAACTACTGAAATTAAGATTACGATATTTATATCATCTCTAGCTGCAGCTACTAAACCTGCACTAAAAAGTAGTGAATCACCAGGTAGGAAAAAACCTATTAACAGGCCTGTTTCGATAAAGATTATTAAACCAATAACTAAATAAAATAAAAATGGCGCTACGGGGGATAATTGGGTATCAAAGGATGCAGCAAAATT
>Ga0214923_10007709_pt1 | contig 11668 bp, 10 predicted proteins | sample LL1510_MetaG_FD_177993 | JGI IMG/M metagenome (GOLD analysis project Ga0214923, IMG submission 177993) | Freshwater microbial communities from Lake Lanier, Atlanta, Georgia, United States - LL-1510 | ecosystem: Environmental > Aquatic > Freshwater > Lake | place: USA: Georgia | collected... | reverse complement strand
GCCCAAATAGATAGGCAATGACAAGTGGAAGTGTCGCAATCGACATTCCGGCCATAACTGTAGGGATATCGAGGCTATATCGGCTCTGAAATCCGGTAATGCCGACCATCAAAGTCTTTTTCTCGTTGTTTTGTAAGAAAACTAAGGCTAGAAGAAGCTCATTCCATGCCCATAGAAGATTCACCACGGCCAAGGTCGCTAACGGGGCACCCGAGAGCGGCAGCACAATCGATTTAAATGTCTTAATTGATGATGCACCATCGATGCTCGCTGATTCCAGAATTGACTCGGGAATTGATTTAAAGAAATTGGTGAGCATATAAATCGAGAACGGCAGCATTAAGCCTACATAAATCAGAATCACTAGTCTCAGGGTTGAGATAAGTGAGAGCTCAACGCCAAGTTGAAAAAGTGGAATTAAGAGCACAACAGGTGGAACGACCATCAGTGAAACCATAACTCCGAGGATTGTCTCTCGTCCTTTAAATGGAAAGCGTGCAAAGCCCCATGCCGCGAGCGCTGCTAGAACTTCAGTGAGAATTACCGCACCGGTGACAATGAGGAAAGAATTCAGGAGCCAATGAGGAAAGTTATCAGTCCAGGCTGCTCGATAACCCGCAAAATTTGGAGAGAGCGGAAGTCCAAAAGGCGATCGTAAAAACTCACCTTGTGATTTAAATGAACCGGCAAACATGATGTAAGCAGGAATGAGCGCCGTTACCGAAACAAAAGTCAACAGTAAATATCGAAAGGTTGCTTCTACCTTTGAACGTTGAACGCCGCGATTCTTTTTCATCGGTTAAAGGTTCCTGCGATTGAGCGGCGTTGAATTCGGAAGAATGCAATCATAAGAATAAGTGTGGCGAGAAAGAGGAACACTGCGGCCGCTGCAGCAAGTTCGGGAGCCTTGTTCTGAAATGCAGATCGGTAGATATATAGCTCGCTCACCATAGTTGCGTTGCCTGGTCCGCCTAGCCCATTAGACATCACATACACGTAGTTAAAGACCCAAGAGACCATTGTGATTGCCTCAATTACGCCATAAAAAACAATGGTGTTAAGAATTGCAGGTCGGGTAATTGAAAAGTGAGTTCGCCAGAATCCTGCGCCATCAATTCGTGCTGCTTCATATGTTTCGTTAGGTAGCGAAATTATGTGAGCAAGCATCAAAATAACGCCGAAACCTACCTCTTTCCAGATGATTACAGAGGACATCGTTCCTAACGCGATTGCAGGATCACCTAGCCAGTCTTTCACTAAGAAATCAGCACCGATTGCCTTGAAGAAAATATTGAGCGCTCCGTGAAGTTGATAAATCTGGCCGAAAACGACAGCTACTACTGGAATTGGCAGAACGTATGGTAAAAAAACGGCCGAGCGATAGAAGCGCATTCCTCTGCGAGTTTCAAAGAGCGCTATTGCAATGATGAAGGCTAAAGCGATTAGTACCGGCACTGCCAAGAGGAGTAATCCGTTATGTTTTAAGGCGGTAAGAAATATAGGGTCTGTTATAACGATTGAAAAGTTTTCAAAACCTACCCAATCTCCGTCATATCGAAAAGATTGAATGAGAACGGTAACTACTGAGTAGCCAAAAATAAAGAGAATGACAAGAGCTGCTGGAGCTATCCAAAAGAGGGCTTCTCGGGACGAACGAGCAGGCCGTTGGCGTTCTTTAACGCCAACGGCCTCTCTCTTAACTCCTATTAATTTCACTTAGCCCAGGCGGTGAAATTATCTACGAGTTTGCGATCTGATTTACGTAGTCGTTCCATGACAGCTTGCATATCTGCCGCTGCATCTGCTGCTTTGACAGTTCCTTTGAGAACTAATTGAACATTCTTGAAAACAGCATCAGCATCAAGTTGTGCAGGAATGAAGTTCTCTAGGTATGGAGCACCATTGAGCGCTGACTCAAAGAGAGCCTTGGTTGATGCGCTCTCTACCTGAGAGATATCAAAGCGATCATCCGCAGGCATGGAACCTGTGGCTGCGTACCATGCGTTGAGACGATCCGTGGTGTGTGTGAATTTGATGAAATCAGCAGCAACTTGTGGGTACTTGGACCACTTTGTGATTCCAAGGGTTTGTGAGGTTGTGCCCATCTTGCCTGCTAGAGGTCCATCTGACCATGCAGGCATTGCCATGATTGTCACCTTCTCGTCGCCACCAGCCTTCTTCACGAAGTTCGGTGCATCAGGACCTGCGGTAATTGTCATCGCTGCTTTTCCATCAACAAACTTCTGTTGCGCCTGATAGAGCTCGAGTGAATTGATGTCATCGTTCCAGCATTTACGATTCTTAGATTCTTCCAACTTTGTCCACCATGTTGCATGTTCTGGGTCAGTGAACTTTGTAGTTCCAACAACGGCATTGATTACATCGGTCTGTGATTGGACTGATTGGGCTCCTAGGATGGAGTAAATCCAGCCACCGAACCAACCATCTTTCACACCACCTGCGATTGTTGTAATTTTCTTCGCGGATAAAGCGTCGCAGACTTTCATAAGATCGTCCCAATTAGTTGGAACAGCTAATCCATTGTCGGCGAGAATATCTTTACGTACTAATAGTGGGAATGATGGGTTTACATACCAAGGTGCTGTCCATACTTTGCCTTGGAAACCTGATTCAACTTTCGCGTTGATGTAATGAGAAAGTTCCTCTTCACTCAAGTAGTCAGAGATTGGCGCGATATGGCCATCCCATCCTGGTTGTTGAGAGTAAATACCACCCCAGAAATATTGAATATCTGGACCAGATTGTGCGGCAGCTGCTGCCTCAAATGCGGGTATCAAACCATCGGTCGTTTGGAGAACATGCTTAATAGTCACATTTGGATGTTCTTTTGTGTAGAGAGCGATTGATTCTTCTAACCACTTCTGAGCACCTGGAGCTTCTTGTTCGCCCCACCAAGAAATGTTAAGAGTAAGATCTTCAGTTGGGAGCGCGGCTGCGCTCTCAGTTGGAGTGCTCTCTGCACTTTTGTCACTAGAAGACGAACAGGCTCCAAGTAACAGCGCCAGAGCAAATGCTCCGATTGCAAATACTTTCTTTGACTTCATTTTCCCAAACCTCTCTTGTTGGAAAAGCCGTACCAGGCCGGCGGACCATCGCAGCATTTGTGAAGGCCTGTGGATATCTTCCACCTAATTTGGGTTGAAATCAACGGCTCAATTGATGAATTTAAGAAAAACCAGATGCTTATGACGGAATACAAATTCACCTGAAGTTCAATGGTTATTCTCGAATCATAGTTTTCCAGAAACGAATCAAGTTGTTTCTGGAACCGTATGATGAGTGCATGAAGAAAATCGCCCTCATAGCGCACGACAAAAAGAAGAGCGAGCTGCTCGCATGGGTGTTAGCCAACAAAGTCGAACTTGCCACCCATGAGCTCATTGCAACAGGCACCACTGGCGCGCTAATTGCGAAAGAGAGTGGATTGCCGGTCCAACTTGTTGAGAGCGGACCATACGGTGGCGATATTCAAATTGGGGCAGAGATGGTTGAAAATAAAATTCATGCTCTTATTTTCTTTTGGGATCCTCTTGAGCCTCAACCGCACGATCCTGATGTGAAAGCGCTACTACGAGTATCGGTGTTAAAAAATATCCCAACCGCTTCAAATCGTGCGACGGCCGACTTATTAATTCACTCTAAATTTTTTAACTAAATAAAATTCGAGATAGAAAAACTTGGGGCCGACCAGGGGACTTGAACCCCTAACCACCCGATTACAAGTCGGGTGCGCTACCAATTGCGCCAGGTCGGCAAGGCTGTGAAGCGAACAAAGTCTAGTCTAGTGGAAAATTAATGTTGGCAAACCTCGCAACGCCTCTGGCAGAACTCGCCAGCACCAACTCAGGCGGCGGTGAACGTGGCCTTGCCTATTTTGCCAACTATCTGATTGACCTTTTTGCCATCACCAACTTTGATTGGTTTTCCTGCTGCATCAACTAGCAACTTCTTCTTGCCATCTACATATATTGGTGATCCAGAAGAAGTCTGAATGGGGTTTGCATTGCCATCAAAAATCTGGCCGTTGAGCGCCACTTTGATTGCCTTGCCATCTGGCCCGAGTACATCTTCTTTATTAATCCGAATCGATAATTGAGTTGCTTTCACGCTAATTGTGATTGGTTTGCCAGAGAGATTTAGTACCGGCTTATTTGCAGAATCGATTATCTGGCCATTTGCATCTAACCGGCAAGGTTTGCCAGCTCGGTCCAATAAAAATTCACCATTAGGGGCGAGGAGCATTCCGCGAGAGCTTAAAGTGACCGGGCGTCCATCGCTGCCAGTTATGTTCTTGCCTGCGGCTGTCACTAATAAACCGTTATATCCAAATTGGAGTGGTTGACCATCACTGCTTTTAATTTGTTTTCCATCAATAGTTGATGCTTGAACTCCGACCGCGCCTACATACACCGGAGCATTAGCGACTAAAACTTTCTGGCCGCTGTTGGTTAAATACGGCTGCCCCACCAATGGTTTTCCGTCAGCAGCAAGAGCAATGCTTCCCACAGAATCTGCAAGCGCCTCAGCTAATACTGGTTCTCCAGATGCACTCTTTAGCACGACACCTTTTGCATTGAGAACTGGTGGAACATAGACAATCTCTCCATTGCCGGCTTTAACTACTTTCCCAGCGCTATCTAACAGTGGGAGCGCAAGAACTGGACTTCCGCTGCTGTCGTATACCGGTTCGTCTTTTCCAAAGGTAATTAACTTAGTCATCACAACTTTATCGCCATCAACCACTGGCTCGCCCGCGCTATTTAGCACTGGTCGAATCATGATCGGCAGGCCGTTCTTGTCAACAAAAACCGAAGCGCCATCTTTGAGAACTGGCGCCGTTGTTAGCGGTTTTCCATCGGGGCCAGTTAATACTTTGTCATCGCTACCCAAAACATTAAGTAAAACAACTGGTGCTTTCTTTTTACTCGGACTCCCGGGCACAATTCGATCGACATAAATAATTTGACCTGATTCGCTCTTTGCAAGGGATGATCTGACTACCTCTCCCTTATCGTCAACAACAGCCTTACCTGATGAGCCAAGTACTGGTTGAAGAACTAAAGCTTTACCATTTTCATCTGTTAACTCAGCGCCCTTTTCATCTTTAGCGACAACTGTTGCAACTTTATTTCCTTTTGCATCCACTACCTCTTGCCCTTCGGTTGCAGTTTTCGCCACTGTAGCAATAGAAGCAATTTTTGCCTCTGCCTCAATCAACTTCTGTTTAGCTGCCGAAGCTGCATCTGCTTGTACCGCTAATTCGGTAATTTTTTTATTAGCTTCTGCGAGGCGAGAGTTTTGTTCTTGAACTTGTTGCTCATAAGTTTTTACTTGTGTCGAAGCTTTTGCTTCAGCGCTCTTTACCGCATCGTTCTTTTGGGCAAGTTCAGCTTTTAGCGCAGCAATCTCTGCTTGTAGATCCGCAATCTGTTTATTAAGCGTGGCGATTTGCGTTGCACTTGTGTCTACCGGAGCTGGTGCTGGGGCCGAGGAAGTTGTTCGATAAGGATCACTTGTACTAGTTGATCCAGAAGATGATGACGGGTCATACGGCGTCCAAGTTCCGCCACTTCCACCAGTACCACCCGTGTAAGTGCCGCTACCACCAGTCCAAATGCAACCATCCGGATTGCTGGGATCCGGGCTCCAGGGACCATCACACGTTGCAGTTGCAAATGCGACTTGAGCTGAGGAACTCAATAGCAGGCTCAAGAGTGCAGCAGTGACACCCGACTTAATGGATCGCATGGTAGAAGAGTAATTCTCCAGCGAGCTAACTCCAAGAGTGAAGTAGGGAAAAACCCTACTTTCCAGGTCAGGGCAGTTAAACGGTAGGCGTGGAGTAGAGAACTTTCCCCTTAACCTTAATCTCAGCCTCGACAAGATACTTCTTAACTGCGGCAGTATTAATGGTCACACCCATGCCTGGTGCATCAGGAGCTTCAATCATTCCATCAGCCCCGACTTCGATGCGATCAAGTGTTAACTCTTGGCAAAGAGTCTTTGGCTCCATTGGGTATTCGGTGATGTTTGATTCTTTCAAACCTGCAAATGGTTGTAGCGACGAAGAAAGTGCAGATTGTGATGTGAAGGTGTGATTGACATATTGCACACCCTTAGATGTCGCATATTGCGCGACTCGATAAGCATTTCCGATACCACCAACATATCCGGTGTCGATTTGAATAAATCCAACTCCACCGTAATCAATTAACTGCTCTGCTTGGAAGGCGTTGTGCGCACCTTCGCCACCGGCAAGTTTCACCTTTGGAGTTCGCTTTGCTAACTCGCCATACTCTGCAAGCGCATATCCATCAAAAGGCTCCTCATACCAATAAACATTTGCCTCAGCGAGCGCAGGTAAACGTTTTGCTGCGGCATCAATGTCATCTTTGAAAACTGTGCCGGCATCAATCATTAAATAGCCATCTGCACCAATACCTTCGCGGGCAGCGTGAATATGCGCCGCATCATCTTCAACGGTGGTTGTGCCAAATGGGCCCCAGCCAAACTTGATTGCTTTGAAACCTTTATTTCGCATATCAACTGCCTTTTGCTTTGTTTCAGCAGCGGTATCGCCAAAGAGCACTGAAGCATAAGGAAGCTTCCGCTCATTATTTTTATATCCAAGAAGTTTCCAGATTGGCTCTTCCTTAGCTCGCCCTAAGCAGTCCCACATTGCAATTTCAATTCCTGAAATCAGAAGATCGCTCTGCAAGAGACCGTAGAAAGAGTTTTGGCGAACATTGCGATATACCTGGCGAATATCCTCTGGAGAATCAAGGCGTTGTCCAAGGACAGAATCAATCACTGGGTGGCAACCACTATGTGACATCGGCGTAATCCAACTGGTGATTCCAACCATTGGTGAGCAAACTGCCTCGCCCCAACCTACGTGACCATTAGATGTAACGCGGCAGAGCAAAGAATCTTGGCTTCCATCTCCAATATCTAAAACTTCGGGCATGCGAAGGTAGAAGAGATCAACGGAATCAATTTTCATCTTGGGAAACCTTTCGTTTGAATCTGCTCGGCTAACTTAACTTTACGGGCGCGCTGTGTTTTGGGGAACGTCCATCGCCTGAGGATACTCCACGAATTCTCCTGGACATCCATGGAATGAGAAAGGTAACGAACCAACGAAGATCATCGTAAATTTTCGCTAGTAACGAACGGCGTGGAAGTGGTGGCAGGTCACTTCGCCAATTCGGGTCGTGCGGACCACCAATTTTTGCCAACACTCCTTGTGCAACCCGGTGGTGCCCAAATGGGTTGAGGTGGAGTCGATCCTTATCAAGAAATCTTCTACTTCCAATCTCAGGATCGGCAGTAGCCTCAATAACTATTGCGCCAACTTCTTGAGCCATCTCTCTTACCACTTTATTAAACTCACTAAAGCGTGCATGCCAGATATCCTGCATCTTCCCTGACTTTGCCACTCGCTCGATTGCAGTAAAGAGCATCAATTGACATCCTGTGGCGGCAAGCTTTCGAACCGCCGCCTTATAAACCGGTAGTACAAGATTTGGATCGTAACTGGGGCGTAAAAGATCATTTGCTCCGGCATGGAATGAAACTAAGGTTTGAGCTCCTTCAATCCACGGCAATGCGACTGGAACTTGATCTTCGCTAACTTGTCCAACTAACTTTCCGCGAACTGCAAGGTTTAGGTAAGTGAAGTCCGAAGTTTGCGTTGCAAGGGCTTGAGCAACTCGATCTGCCCAACCTCGATATTGATCATTAATTCGCTCATCTTGCATACCTTCAGTGAACGAATCACCGAGCGCGATAAAACGAGTGTAACTAGCCATATCAACTCACTTTTACTACTTGTTAAGCTTTCTCTTCTCTGATACTGAATATAGAGCGATAGCGGCAGCCACGCTAGCGTTCAAAGATTCCATCTCAGATGACATAGGAATGGAAACGACAAGATCGCAACTCTCCCGCACTAATCGTGAGAGGCCTTTGCCTTCGCCACCGATAACAATCACCAACGGTTCATCGGCGACGGCCATTTCAGAAAGTGGCACATCTCCGCCAGCATCAAGACCAACCACAAAATAACCCTCGCTCTGTAAATCGTGAATCGTTGCCGTCATATTTTTAATTTGAACTACCGGAGTACGTGCTGCTGCTCCAGCCGAAGATTTCCAGGCAACTGCTGTCATTCCAGCAGCTCTCCGCTCCGGAATAACAATCGCACTGGCACCAAATGCACAAGCGCTCCGAATGATCGCGCCGAGATTCCGTGGATCGGTTACGCCATCCAGCGCCACCAATAGCGGAGTACCTGAAATCTTGCTTATCACTTCTGCAAGCGGTTTGAACTTATACGGCGCAACGCGAAGGGCTACGCCTTGATGCGCTGGATATGGATCTAACTCTTTTCGATTGATATCAATAACTTCGATTCGAGATTGCCGTGCCAATTCCACAATTTCATTTATTCGCTCATCAATGTCAATGCCGCGGGCAACCATCACACGCTTCACTGCAATACCAGCGCGCAACGCCTCTAAAACTGGATTTCGACCAACGATGACATCATCGTGAACCTCAAATTGGCGACGTTCACGATCATCGCGGCTCCCTCGCGGTTCACGACCTGCGCGTCCGTTACTCGTCTCTGCAGATGATTGAGGTTTACGAGTTGAACTTTTTGCCTTGCTCGCAGCAGCGGCTTTACGTTTTGCCGCAGGATGATAAGGACGGTCAACAGCTTTTGGAGTGGGCCCTTTACCAGCAAGGCGACTTTTGTTGTTTCCACCTGAGCCAGGTTTTTTTCTCGCGACCATTATTTACTCCACCGTGGCCCTTCTGGGGTGTCTTCAATTGAAAGACCCAACGAGGTGATGGAGTCCCGAATTCGATCTGCGCTTGCAAAATCTTTACGAGCTCGCGCAGCTTCGCGTTCATCAAGGAGAACTTTGACCAAACCTGACACTACTTCACTGAGACCTTCGTCGTTGTGACTCCATGTTGCATCCCATGGATCGCAACCTAAAACTGCCAATGCTCCCCGTACTTCAGAGGCACGAGCCGAAAGATTCACTAAATCTTTTGCGGCGGCAGCGTTATTACCCTCACGAACCAATTCAGAGATAACAGCAAGCGCAGCAGGCACAGCTAAGTCATCATCCATCGCCTTAGCAAAACTCTGAGCGATCGCAGAATCAGGTACTTTGCCAAGTTGTGCTGCTGAACGCTTAAGGAAGCTTTCAATCCGTCGGAAATTGATTGCTGATTCATCAAGAGCATCTGGTGAATATTCCAACATTGAGCGATAGTGCGCGCTTCCTAAGTACCAACGAAGTTCAATGCCGCGAACTCGTTTTAATAATTCATAAATGCGGAGAGTATTTCCAAGAGACTTACTCATCTTTTCACCAGCGGTAGTTACCCACGCGTTATGTAACCAGCGTTGCGCGAATGGATATCCTGCGCCATTTGATTGGGCAATCTCATTTTCATGGTGCGGGAAGATCAAATCTAACCCGCCAGCATGAATATCAAATTTCTCTCCGAGATAAGCCTGTGCCATAGCTGAACATTCGATATGCCAACCAGGACGACCACTTCCCCACGGTGTGGGCCATGACGGCTCACCCGGCTTAGCGCTCTTCCATAACGCAAAATCCTGTGGATTCTTCTTTAGTGATTGCGTTGCTTCATCACCATCAGGGCTGGATTGCAGATCATCAATTTTCTGTCCAGAGAGCGTGAGGTACGCATCAAGAGAGCGGACATCAAGATATACATCGCCATTTGACACTGGATATGCCTTGCCACGTTCAATCAATCGAGAGATTAATTGAATCATTTGCGTGATGTGGCCGGTGGCCCTCGGTTCATAAGTTGGCGGTAACACATTTAGCTCAGCATAAGCAGCGGTAAATACCCGTTCATATTTTTGTGCCAGCGCCCACCAAGGCATCTCTTCATGGATGGCGTTATGGAGAATTTTGTCATCGATGTCGGTGACATTCCTAATGAAAGTTACCTCGTAACCACTTGCTATCAACCAGCGGCGCAAAATATCAAAATTGATACCACTTCTAATGTGGCCGATATGAGGTGGAGCTTGCACGGTCGCTCCGCAGAGATAGATACCAACTTTTCCAGATTGAATTGGTGTAAATGGAGTGACTTCACGAGTAAGAGTGTTATAAAGATTAAGACTCATATTTGCTTCACAATCAACGCAGTTGCAATCGCGGCAATACCTTCGCCCGCGCCTGTGAAACCTAAACCATCAGTAGTTGTGGCACTTAGCGAAACTTGGGCGCCACCTAGAGCTTGCGATAACGCCTTCTCGCCCTCGTCACGGCGAAGTGAGATTTTTGGTCGGTTGCCAATAACTTGCACAGCAACATTTTCAATTTTGTAGCCATCTGTAGAAAGTCTCGTGAAAACCTCGCTAAGAAGCGCGGTGCCACTTGCTCCTGCCCACTTCGGATCTGAAGTTCCAAAAACCGACCCTAAGTCGCCCAGATGTGCAGCTGATAAGAGCGCATCGCAGATTGCATGTGCGGCAACATCACCATCAGAGTGCCCTTCAATTCCATACTCATCTGCCCAAGTCAATCCAGCAAGGTGCATCGGCTTGGTGGCAGAAAATTTGTGGGCGTCGAAACCAATTCCCGTTAGATGCGTCATCGCTGACCTACCAACTCTCGTGCCCATGCGAGATCATCGAGCGTTGTGATTTTTCGGGCGCGAATATCTCCGGCAATTACTTTAACTGGAATGCCAAGTTTTGAGACTAGGGCGGCATCATCTGTTGCATCATCTCCAGATGAATGCGCAGCAAGAATCGTTTCAAGGGTGAAACCTTGTGGAGTTTGGACGGCACGTAGCGAATCGCGCTCTGGACTAGTAAGCACGTAACCCTGATTATCTACGACCTTGATGGTATCGATAACTTCAAGGGCTGGAATTACCGCTTGCTCACCTGCAAGAAGTTGACTCACTACATTTTCTGCGAGAGCCACTGGCGCAAAAGCTCGCGCGGCATCATGAATCAAAACATATTTGATTGTCTTAGGTAGAGCTGCAAGCGCCTTCGCAACGCTCTGGCTTCTCGTTGCGCCACCAGTGACAATATGAATGTGAGAAGAGTGTGAGGATCCACTAAATATCGCTCGAAAACTCTCTTCGAATCCAACAGGAGCGGCGATCACTATCGTTGTTGAGATTCGAGCAAGATTTGTCACCGCTCGCTCGATGAGTGTAATCCCATCGACTTCTACGAGGGCTTTAGGAATACCGATACCAAGTCTCTCCCCGCTACCTGCTGCAGGAATGATTGTTGCGGTTTGTGAGTGGCTCATTTGATGAGCCAATTATGAGGCGAGCACCTCGTCGAGAATGCCTTCTGCCTTTACTTCATCAGTCTTCTCGGCGAGCGCAAGTTCGCTAATTAATATCTGTCGAGCCTTTGCCAGCATTCGCTTCTCACCAGCTGAGAGACCACGGTCAAGGTCGCGACGATATAGATCACGAACAACCTCAGCTACTTTGATGACATCGCCCGATGCAAGCTTTTCTAGATTTGCTTTATAGCGACGGCTCCAATTTGTTGGCTCCTCGGTATATGGCTGACGCAAGACGCCAAAGACTCGATCGAGCCCTGCGCTATCAACTA
>Ga0214923_10007708_pt1 | contig 11673 bp, 16 predicted proteins | sample LL1510_MetaG_FD_177993 | JGI IMG/M metagenome (GOLD analysis project Ga0214923, IMG submission 177993) | Freshwater microbial communities from Lake Lanier, Atlanta, Georgia, United States - LL-1510 | ecosystem: Environmental > Aquatic > Freshwater > Lake | place: USA: Georgia | collected... | reverse complement strand
GTGTGCTATGGAACCAGTTGAACTGTGAAAAGTAAAGAAGTAGATGCTAAGACAATAGGTAATTGTTGCATTCCACGGTATATATATTCTTTCATTCCTGTTATAATACCAGATGCTGATGTCAGCGACATTCTACTTTACTGGATAATTAATTAGATGGAGCACAAACATACATTGGTTTACCTGTTACTGGTTGTATCATTGGTAAATTCAAGATATTAATTCCATCACGACCAAAGAGTGCCTGATTTTGAAAGACTAATCCCATGCCAACTATATACCCTAAAACAAGAGAAGTTAAAATAGAGCCAAATGACTCACAACCATACGTATACCGGAATAGTACCATGGCAAGCATAAAAGTAAAACTCAAACCAAGAGCTATATTTGTTCTTACACCAATATCGCCGTTGAATGATTTAACTTCTTTACCAAATTGTTGCATTGCGTTAATTAAATAAGAAATTACTCCACTAAAGAAAAATATTACTGGTGACGGGAACATTGAGGGAACCCCAATTGCCTCTAACAATGATATTCTCATTCGATTGGGATATTGAAATCCAGGTTCGCAAATTCGTTGTAGAGTATTTGTGCTTCCACCAAGAGGTGATATACTTCCCATTATCATTGCGGAAATTCGTTGAATAAACATTAGTTCAAACATAGTAAATAAAAGAACCGCATAGGATTTGCTGAGGCTTATTGCTGATAAGATAGCTGTTCCTAAGACAATGCTATCCGGAAGTATTCTAAGTGACTCTAAGCATACTGGTAAAACAAAATTGCTAAATTGATTAAAATATTCTTTAATTCTCTCGGACATAAGGCCTATCTAACATATTCCTATAAAGCAATGGGCATTCCTTCTTATTATAGAACTCTCATTCAACGCATACCTCATGCTATTTTAAAGAGAGCACCAGGTGGCGTTACCACGCCTAAAACACTTGTAGTCGACATGAATTGTATGATTTATCATGTTCTAAAAGAACCAAAGATGACTGCTACTCCTTATCCTGGAGAAGTTGGTAAGTTAGCTTGGGAGCGGAAACTTCAAAGTGAAGTATGTTCTTATTTGACACATGTTTGGAAGTCGGCTGGTTCACCTTCTAAGACTTATGTCGCACTAGATGGTGTGGTTCCTTATGCGAAAATTAAGCAGCAGAGATTTAGAAGATTTAAGGGTGGTTCCGAGCCTCACACCCCAAATCTTGGAACATTAGGTCAGGGGGCAAGTGGTGGAGCATGGGGTGCAGCCCCATGGGATAAAAATGCCATTACTCCAGGTACGCATTTTATGGCAACTATGGGTTCAAGTCTTAAGGAAGCAGGCAAAGCCCACGGCTGGATTATCAGTGACACTGATGAACCAGGAGAGGGAGAGCACAAGGTTCTTCAATGGCTTCGTAAAACACCTTTAGAGAAGGGGTCAGTTATTGTGTATGGACTTGATGCGGATTTAATCTTGTTATGTCTTATAGCCGGAGATAAGCTAGGATCTGAATATCCAATCTATTTGCTAAGAGAAGCCATGGCATTTGGAAAACTTATTAGGACTACAGGGACAAACGATCAAGTAGAACTTTGTTTTTTTCAGATTTCTACTTTAAAAGATTCTCTCCAAAAACAACCATGGTCTAAGGAGCAATTCTACGATTACATCTTTGGAATGTCATTTTGCGGAAATGATTTTTTGCCTACTGGTCTCTCTTTAAGAATTAGAGATGAAGGGCATTCCATTTTGCTCTCGGGTCTCCAAGAACTTTGGCAAAATGGATTAAATTTAGTGACAATTGATTCTGAAATAAAACCTAATCCTCGTGGTCTGAAAGCCTTTGCTCAATGGATTTCTAAACAAGAAGAAAGACTTATTGTGGCTATGATTCATAAAAAGATGACTGCCAGACTAGGAGAAGATGAGGCTGAAAATCTACCATTAAGAGAGCAGGCCGAGAGACATCTAGTAAATGAAATGGGTCAGGGGCGGATTTCTCTTAGATCTGACTGGCAATCAACATATGCCAAGTTAGCCTTGGGGGAAGATTCTGTAGAACAAAGAAAAGCCAGAGTTCAAGATTACTGGAAAGGATGGTGTTGGATCTTAGATTATTACCAGGGTAGACCGGTTGATCTAGAATGGGTCTATCCAGCAGGATATCCTCCTACGTGGAAAGATTTGGTTACATTCTTTGAACTTCCGGATTTTAATGAGCCATGTATCAAAAGAGTTCCTCTACAGCCTCAGGAGCAGCTAGCACTAGTGCTACCAATGAGTAGTTGGGGTCTGATGCTCAATACCCCATTTCGAGATTTACCAACAAAGGTTCCACAAATGTGGCCTCAGGGATTTCATCTGGAGACATTTGGAAAACGCTTTGGATGGGAATGTGAACCAATGATTCCTATGTTAACTCCTGGGCGTCTAAGATATGAGAGCGCTAAATAATATTAACGTCTAACACGTCTTGTTTTTCTCTTACTTCTGGTTTTTCTTAGCTTGCGTCTGCCTCCAGCAGATGTGGTAAAACATTCAAGCGCATCAGTTTTAACTTTACTCTCTGGAGCAGACCTACCAGAAGCATCTTTCAAGTCTCTGTAAGCACCTGGTTGATAGCTCAGTTGGTGTTGAACACTGTTAACTGTAACAGTTAAAAGATAAGCACTATTTATCCCGTCATATCTAACGCTAAAGGTATTTTCATTATACCCCTTCGCCTTGAAACATTTAGTAAATGATTCTATAACCTGGGCTGTACTTCTCACTGGAAATGATGCCATACTTATACTTATACTTAATAGAATAAAATGGATCTCCTAAATATACCAAAGTATTCAGTAAAGGATATTTTAATTTTAGCAAGAGAAGCTGGTTTACCTGAAGCGTGTGTAATTGCTATCGTTAATGAATTGCTGAGTTCACAATCTAAATTATTAGGGTCTGAAGACCCTCCATCAAGAGAGGCTATGCTTGAAGTGATGAAAGAGGTGGGATATACAGAGTATGAAGATAAGATTGGTTTTAAAGAAGGAGGAGCAAAGAAAACAAGGAAAACAAGAAAACAGCATAGAATGCGGCGCAAGACCTAAGGATTCAATATAACTATGTAGTAAGAATGGGAAACAATCTTTCATTAGCAGCACAGATACCTGATGCTCATGTGAGAATCTACAAAAATATCCTACAAATCCAATCAATCCAAACTCGTGTACAGATGCTGGAAACTCTTTTGTCAGGACAGGAATATGTGGCAAGTATCAAGCAAGCTGGAATCTATGGCCCAGTACTTTCTTACTTGGCTTCAGTTCGTCGTGGAGAAACCTCCTTCCTTCCCGGTGAAAAATCAAATTCAGGAAATTCCCAAATTCAAAATTCCAGAGACGAAGGAAGATTTAAGAATTCCTTTGTTGTCCGAAATTCAGAATTGAAAAATTCAAAAGAATTAATTCACAAATCCGGAGAATCAGGAGATCATTCTAAAGCCATCACTTTCTTTTCTCAATGTCTCCAAATTCTTGGTTTAGAGGAAGAAGTTGCTCTTAATGAGGAAGCGCTCAAGAAAGCCTATAAAGTTGCCTCACTTAAGGCTCATCCTGATAAGGGAGGCTCAGAGAAAGCCTTTGACCAAGTAACTCGGGCTTACGCTTATCTCGGGGAAATCCTCCGGCGAGTGAGAGGTGGAAGAAATGAAATGGTGAATGTTTCAGAAGAATCTCCTGCCCGCCTGGCTTCCTCCCGGGAACAATCCTCGGAGGGATGGAAAATGGCAGAACCAGTAAAACTTAATCCCAAGAATCTCAATTTGAATTCCTTTAACAAAGTTTTCGAGGAAACCCGGCTTCCCGATCCAGATGGAGATGGCTATGGAGATTGGTTGAAAGATCCAAATTCAGATTCCCAGAATTCCCACAATTTAGGAAATTCCCAGAATTCCTCCAATTCTAAATTCAATGGAAAGTTCAATCGTACAATTTTCAATGAAGCTTTTGAAAATGAAATCAAATCTAGAAATTCAAATTTGAATTCAAATGCAAATTCAAATTCCGGAGGAGGGAGGTCTCTGGCAATTCGGCAACCCGAGGCACTTACTCTTTCTCCAAATTTGGGAATTGAATTGGGGAGAGAAAGGCCGGAGGATTTCACTGGAGCAAATCTTGGAGGCCTGAAATTCACAGATTTGAGGAAAGCCTACACTGAAGAGTCAACCTTTAGCCATCAAGTCTCAGATGTCCGAGTGCAAAATCGTTCTTTTGATTCAGCAGCCCAAGAAAGGAAGGCGGCCCCAGCTCCTCTCAGCAATTCAGAATTGGAGCAAATTCAGGAAGCCGAGAGGAGAATGGCTCAAAGGCAGACCCAGCAGGCCGTACGAATAACCGAGGAAGATAGAAGGATAAGTGAGCATTTTGCTAGAATGCAAAGATATGTAATTACTAATCAGTAGAGATGAAGGACTGGATGATTTATGGATCAGTAGCTCTAGTAACTCTGGCTGCCATAGCAATTGGAGCAACCATGAGTCACAAGATGATAGGGGTTAATGCTTTTGAGGCAACTGACTTGTTTAAGAGAGGTGCTGGAATGCCTGTAATTTGGGTCTTTCTTGATACCTCAATTCCTAATTCCCGAGCCTACTCAGATTTTGGTTCCCGGTCATCTAGAGCACTCAATCTTCCTTTCCTAAATTTGTGTTATGAGTCCATTGCTAGACAGAATTCCCTTTCTTATAGAGTTCAGGCAATCAGTGGTCTCTCAGGTTTATCTGAACTTCTTGGTGGATGGGATCAACTTCCTGAAAAGTTAAAGAATCCTCTTGTGACTTTGGAGCCAACGGACTATTCCTGGATTAGAGCATCTATTCTGGCAAAGTTTGGAGGTCTCTGGGTAGCTCCAGCGACAATTTGCATAAAGCCTTTTGGTCCAATGCCTGAGATACCAGTATTCTTTGGTACAGATTCCTCAGAAACCTTTGTGGGAACAGCAGGGACTGCTGTCCCTAATTTCCAAGTTGCTTGGTCTCCTAAGCCTGATGATCCATTTTGGACTGCCTGGGAAGCTATATCTAGAAAGCGTTTGAATACCTCTGGTGGTGGAGATACCGCAAGAGGAGCAGATAAATGGGAATTCTTAGCTCTGGCAGCCAGATTTCCAAATATTGATGTTCGACCTTTGGCTGAGGTGGGGAGAAAGGGGTCTGCGGGCAGGAGAATTCAGATTGAGGACTTACTTGCCGCAGGCCAAGAGGGCGATTTACCTTTTGAGATTGGACCTAATGCCGTCTATGTTCCTCTTCCTTGGCCTGAACTCAAGGATAGGAGGGCCTTTGGTTGGTTTCTGAAGATGTCTGAAGACCAGATAGCAGAAAGCGATCTGGTCATCACGGATTTATACAGAATGGCTGGAGTTATATAAGGGTTTAGGACTAGATTCTCTATATAAAAAGAACTCTAATCTCTTCTCCTTGAGCAAGTATCCTGGGAGTAGCAGGGTGCATTTGATATACAGTGCGTTTCTTTCCCATATGAAGTCTCTCGTAACACTGAAGTTTAAACCCATGATGGGGTAGAACATGCCGGAGCAAAGTAATAACTCGTCGAGAATCTATTTCATCAAAATATCGTTTTGCCTTACATGGTAAATAGAAAGGTTCAAGTAATGGAGCCCATGAGTCCGTAGTGTCTAACTTTAGTTCGTTTGCCGAGAATAACTTTGTATCAGTTATTCCCGTAAAACCAAGCTCTTTTAACATTTGTAAGACAATTTCTATGTCAGGTTTTTCTCGGAAAAGTTTACTCATTCTGTTTTATAGAGTTATTCAATTTCCAGGGTTTAATTTCATTACATACTGTCATTAAATCTAAGATAGAAGACCTTGATTGTGAGTGGTAAATCCAGCTTTTAATTAAAAATTGCTGAATGTTATACCAGGCACGATGATCAACAACGCTCATTATAATAATATTATGCTCTAATTCAAATAAGATATCTTCAAAAGAGTATCCAAGTTCCCAAATCTTGTACATTTGTTGCTGCGCTTGTTCCCACTGTGAGTTCATTAATAAATAAAGTAAATCTTTCATTGAGTTCCAAATGTGAGGATCAAAGGATGATTTGATTTGCTCTATACTTAGTATTTCCCAGCCATTTAGTTTTTTCAGACTATAAAGCATTTTAGCCATACTCTGAAATTTCATAATTGAACTAACTGATAGTAAAACCAGTTCAGTATAAGCTTCTTCCGTGTAAGAACCCTCTGGAAATCCTTCTCTTCTTAAAATTTCAGTAAAAATTTCTTTATTGTTTGATGGTTCAAGAAGAATAATATGGCATCTAGATTGTAAAGGAGCAATAAGAGATTCTTGATTCTGACTAATAAAAATAAATCTAGTAATATGATTATATGTCTCCATAGGTCTTCTTAAGGCTTGTTGAGAGATAGCAGGTAATGTGTCACAGTCATCTATAATAATCCATCGGTAGACACCTTTTTTAGGAACAATCCATCTGACATGGTCATTTAGGATTTGTCGAAATGTATGAATTCCTCGATCCTGATGAGAGGAAATTTCCATACAATACTCTGCTTCTTCTTTCTTAGTAATTCCAGACTTTTTGAAATATGCTTTAATGAAATCCTTGGCAATTGTGCTTTTTCCTGTTCCTGGAAATCCAACAATGAAAATGTGTGGAGGATTATCTAAGCATGAATCTAATTGTTTTATAGCCGTTTCTATTCCAACTAAGGATGTGTTAATCCTTAACATCTGTTCTAATGTTAGAGAGATGGTCTTAGACCCTTTACGCACAAGTTAGGTTAAAGAATACGTCTTTATAATTATAGAAACATGGGAACTTATAGTTTTTATATTGGAAGTCGTGGCTCTGCGGCAGACTATGAGATTGATTGGGAATCTATAGATACTGATATCTTGTTTAAATCTAGTGTCTTAGAAAGATGTTATAAGAATTCTAAGAATCTAGAGGAAGTAGGAAAAGAATTTAATGAAACTAAACTTTTTGGCTACTTAGATTATGATTTAATTGGTGCTATATATGAATTAAATGCTTGTCTACTACCATTAGAATTAACAGAAGAGAGGCCAGTCTTATATTATGAGTGGGAGGGAGGTAATATTGCCTATGGTCTTCAATTTGATCATGAGAATGATAGTGTAAATCAATTATCGTTTGATTATGATCATCTTGTAAATCAACGTATGACAACAGATGAAATTTATAAGGTGATTAAAGGCCTTCCAGATTTGGAGGGATGGGGATGGTCTGATTTACTTGAGTAAACATAGCCTAAAGTATTTGACCAGATTCTTATAAGATGAGCAAGAATCTTTACTCAATTCTTGGTGTAAGTAGACAGGCTGAAACTTCTGAGATTCGCTCTGCCTACAAGCAACTAGCAAAAGAGCATCATCCAGATAAGGGTGGAGATCCAGAGAAGTTTAAGGAACTAAATGAGGCTCATGAGGTTTTATCAGATGATAGTAAGAGAAGACATTATAATATGACAGGCAGTATTTCTCAGGAGGATCATTCTAATATGCAGCAAAGTCCATTTGGAGGAATACCTGCGTCAATGTTTTCTCAGATGTTTGGTGGAATGTTTCCTGGGGCTGGTATGTATCAAAGAAAGCAAGAGGGAAAAGGTCCAGGAAAAAATCAAGAAATTCCTTTACAGTTAGATGATTATTATAAAGGGCGTGAACTAAATATTAAACTTGGGCGCCAATGTTTTTGTAAGACATGTAAAGGATCGGGTGGTTCTTCAACAAAGCCTTGTGATCAATGTCATGGAAGGGGTATGTTAAATCAAATGGTTAATATGGGACCCATTCAAATGATGGCACAAACTCCCTGCCCTCCATGTAATGGAAAAGGTCAACAAACCATTGGTAAATGTCAGGGATGCCAAGGACGTGGAATGGCACATGAGGAGAAGAATATGAAGATTAATGTGGAACCGGGTATGATGCCAGGAAATACAATTGTATTTTCGGGAATGTGTTCAGATCATCCATCTTTTACTGAGGCAGGAGATGTTACGGTGATTTTAAAGGAGGCAGATGAAGAAAATCCAGATGTTGCGCAATGGTCTAGAGAAGGATCAAGATTAAAGGCAACTGTAAATATTAGTTTAACAGAGTCATTACTTGGAACAATAAAAATATTGAAGGGGCATCCTGGATATCCTAATGGACTTCCTATTGATATTGCGGTAGGCACACAGAATATGTGGTCGGGAACATTTCCAGGCCTGGGTATGCCTGTTAGAGGCACACCTAGATATGGTGAGGCTGTTATTACTGTTTTACTTGTGCCAACGGCCGAAGAACTTCAAGCATTAAAGACAAATGCGATTCTTCTAAAGACTTGTTTGCCCAGTTTACCACCTGCGCCTGGATCAGATGCAAATGGCCCGGTTTCTCTAAATCAGGGCAAATGGACAGCTTAATTGAATCCCTTAGGAGATTCATCTATTCCATTGGTAGGTGATACAGTAACTTTCTTTGGTGTCTCCTTTGGTGATCCCTTTGTTGAAACATTTGGAATTATTGTTATAGTTCCAGATGTAGGATTACATTGAATACATCGGTAAACACAGTTTTCTCTGTCTATTAAAGCAGCTTCCTTGTGTTTACACATCCACTTGGGTCTAGGGACTCTCTTTCTCTTAGGACTCGGGGCAACTAAACCTTGTAATGGGTTTTTGATAATTTCTGACATCTGCCATATGGCTATTTATCTTCTTTATAAAGACGATAAAAAGACATTGTATGTTTTTGTTAAAAAGCACAGCTTATGCCTTTGGCACAAAGCACAGCTTATGCCTTTGGCACAAAGGCATTAGGGTTTCTAGCATCTGCCCACTCATTATGTAAGGCCGCTTGTTTATCAAGGCCAGCAGGTAGAAGCATAGAGTTTTCAGATAGAGGAGCTCCTGCATGAGAACCACCTCTATGACTACGTCTTGAATGCTTCTTTCCACGGCTATGTCTGTGACTACGTCTACTACGCTTATTACGTCTAGAGCTCTTTTTTCCACCACACTGCTTTCTACGCTTACCACCATCCTGCATTCCTTGAATCTGAGCCATTGCTGTATCAAGAGGGCCTGTGCGAGTTGCTGCGATCATGGGGCCAGATAAAACACTGTTTGTAACTGCCGTAGGATATGCAGCTGCACCACCATATTGTCCCTTGTGCAGGCTGAGATACTGAGATCCCTGGGCCATAGAATCCCGTTGGGCCATATTCATACTAGAATCATTGAGGGGTGACATACCGCCGGACCAGCAACGGTTTCTTCTGGATCTATTGGATCTGCTTCGATTCTTCCGGCTTCTATTCTTACGAGAAGGCATTCTATTAAAGCGCGCTAAAAAAAGTTCTCTTGCTAAGATAGAAAATGCCATCTGAACCCTCTTGGTCTAAGAAGATTTCTAGCTCTAGTGTCTGTACTTGGTTTTATATCTTAGCAATTGCAAACTTACTCTTTGGAACTGCCGGAATTCTTTCAGCACTTTACTTAGTATCTAAGGGCAAGGAGAATCTATTCGGTATTTTGCTAGTTGCTCTAGCTGCTACTATAGGATTTACCAATTCTTGGTTTTTGTTTCTGGTATGTAACCGGGGTCTTCACGTATAGAACCTAGGTTCTATGACTCCTATACCTAGGTTCTATGATTCCTATACCCAAGTTCTATTCATCACTAATCATACACTTTTTTGCTTTTGAAAACATCTGAGGAATAGTAAGAATATCTTTCTCTTCCTTATCTGTTACTGTATACTGTGGTTCCAAAAGAACTGGTTCCACAGTCTTTGCCTCAACCACATAAATCTTACAATCTCTGCGCCTTTTTGCTGCTCTCTCAGCAAAGTCCATATAGAATCGACTTCTCGGGCCTTCAAACACTAGAAGAGCAGTAGACTGCTTTTCTACTTGACTATCTCTTAGAATACCTGCTTTCTTTCCATAATTCAACCAATCTGATTTTACAAAATCATAGTCTATTCCCTTTCTAATAGCCCACGCTTCAATATACGTGCTTGTAAGATGTTCCTCAGGAAGAAGAATCTTATCAATTCTACCCAGATCATCCAAGATGGGATTAAGAATCTCATTTTGCAGGATCTGCTTAGTTAAGGAATTTCTTGCTCCAATAACTCCAAGTATCTTTGGCATACCTTTATTTACCAAAAAATGCTGTTCAACTTTTTCACTAGCTAGCTAAAGGCTTATTCGCCAACAAGGTTGGCTTAGTGTAAGCAGAGCCTTATTCGCCACGAAGATTGGAAGCCTGAATCTTACGCTTCTGAATCTTGCCGCTGACCAGATAAATAGAGTTCTCAGTCATAATGATGAAGTCATCACCTGCCTTGTAAATCTTCTGAATATGACTTGTAAATTCCTCAGAATTCTTTACTAGCATCTTATCTCCAGAAGTAGCATCCTCTCCTAGGAATGCCTTTCCATCAGCAGAATCTACAAAATAATCTAGCTGAATTGGCATATCCTTTTGAATAGCAAGCTTGGCAGCGCTAACTAAAGTAGCAGCTGAAGGCACAGACTCAGTTACCACTTGCGCTTGTCCTTGCGTATTAGTTGTTACAAGTGCATTCGTGGGGGGAGGTAATGACATGTCTGCCGTAGAAAAGGAAAAGTGACAAAGTATTTTTACGCAGATTTTACTTTGTTTTAATTGTTTCTACTGGCGAAGGAACAAACAGAATTTCTTTATCATGTGTTGCTAGAATCTCATTGAAGAATTCATAGGCCTCATTAATCTGATCCATTTCTCTTGCCCCTGTAATAATAATTTTACCAGAACTAAATGGACTGATAGTAATACGCTTACACTGACCGTCACCATCTCCTGAGCCCTGGCCATTACAAAGTGTTTTACACTCACAAATCCCTGGTCTTAGAGGATTTCCTTTCTTATTATAATAGTATTTCGTGTTAACACCTTGGTAAATAGTGCTCTCATGAGATGAGAACAAATTATAGACATTACTTAGAATTTTGTGCAGTTTATCTTGGTAAATCTGTCGATTAATACTGTAATCACTATTAATCAGCTGAATACGGAATTTTGTCAGAGCAGGTTGCTGAACTTGCTGTGTCTTAATATCAATAAATATCTCAGGGTCTTTTGCAGAAATCTGGTCCATAACAAACTGTATGACTTCCTGGCTAAACTCAGCAGTAGGAACACCGGTCATTTGAATTCCACCATTCGCAAACATCTTAATATTTACCTCCTTCCATCCTCGGCCAGGAAAGGTCTTACGCACTACAAGAGTAGCCTGATTAAAGAATGTCTTCTCTGTGACCTTGCGCTTAGTTAAAACATCCCGTGTTGAAGATCCTACAACCTTGGTCTCATATTCCATTTTTAGAAATCCTTCTCCAGGGTATCCAAAGGGAATTGCCCATAAGTTAAGATTATCAAAGAGTCTTCCTAGACGGATACCACAGCCTACATGACATGTCGTCACCATTGTACTGATTCTTAAAGGAGAACATATTAAAGCCATAATACTTAAAAGATTTAAGTTGCCCATTCATTTTTTATAGTTCGTATTTTTGTAATGAATAAAAGCAATATATGTAATATATGTTATCAAAATTAATAGAGCATGTTGAGAATGCCTTT
>Ga0214923_10007707_pt1 | contig 11673 bp, 10 predicted proteins | sample LL1510_MetaG_FD_177993 | JGI IMG/M metagenome (GOLD analysis project Ga0214923, IMG submission 177993) | Freshwater microbial communities from Lake Lanier, Atlanta, Georgia, United States - LL-1510 | ecosystem: Environmental > Aquatic > Freshwater > Lake | place: USA: Georgia | collected... | reverse complement strand
ACGATGTAGCTCTTGCCGGTCGAGATGTTGACGTGACATTGGTTACGGCAACCGTTGACGAGAAACTAAACGAGAAGGGCTACATCGTTCCAGGACTTGGCGATGCCGGCGACCGTTTATTTGGTGTTGTTTAACGAAGATCTAAATATGCACTTACTCCAGGAACGCGAGAGAATGAGTAAGTGAACGAAATCAACACAGACTTATTAGTGGTAGGAGCTGGACCTGCGGGTTCATCTGCTGCAACTTATGCAGCACGCGCTGGCCGCCAAGTAGTGTTGATCGATTCAGCCACGTTTCCTCGTGACAAACCATGCGGTGACGGTTTAACTCCGCGTGCAATTGCTGAACTTAATGCCATTGGATTAAGTGACTGGTTATCTGGGCGAGCTCGAAACCTTGGATTACGCGCTGCCGGTTTTGGTCAAGAGTTATTGCTTCCTTGGCCAGGAGGCTCACTACCTTCTTATGGTGGCGCGGCACCCCGCATGGAACTTGATGAACAAATCATGTTGATCGCCAAGGCTGCGGGTACAATTGTTCTCGAGGGCCATAGCGCGACAGATGTTGTGATGGATTCCGGAGCAATAAAGTCTGTGATTGTAAAAACTGAAACAGGAAATGTCACGATCAATGCCAATTCAGTAATTATTGCTGATGGTGCGCGTTCGCAACTCGGTCGCAAACTTGGTCGCGAATGGCATCGTGATACGGCTTACGGTGTTGCCGCTCGTGGTTACATAAAAAGTGAGCGCCATGACGATCAATGGATATCTTCACACTTGGAATTACGTGGCGACAAAAATGAAATTCTTTCTGGCTATGGCTGGATCTTTCCGCTTGCAAATGGGGAAGTGAATGTTGGTGTTGGCACGCTGGCAACTAATAAGCGACCAGCAGATGTAAACCTTCGCGCATTGATGAACACTTATGCGGATCAACAACGCCAAGACTGGAAGTTGTCAGGTGACATTCGTATGCCTTGGTCATTTTTGTTACCGATGGGTGGCGCAGTTTCTGGAATTGCTGGCAAGAATTTTATGTTCATCGGTGATGCTGCCGGTTGCGTAAATCCGCTGAATGGCGAAGGTATCGATTACGGATTAGAAACCGGTCGACTAGCTGCGCAGATGTTAGAAACCGAAAACGATTTCACAGTTGCCTGGCCAGCCGAACTACGAACTCATTATGGTTACGCATTTTCTATTGCACGACGTCTTGCTGGATTGTTAACGGTTCCAGGTTTGTTACCTAAAGCGGGACCAATAGGAATGCGTTCACGCACAATCATGAAACTTGCATTGCGCGTGATGGGCAATCTAGTTACTGAAGAAGATTCTGATGCGCTTGCTAAAGTTTGGCGAACTGCTGGGCGCTTGTCAGTTAAGTTCGACGATCGTGTGCCATTCCCAGCGGCGGACGTGCGGGTTTAAGAGGATTCTGCAGGAAGTTTCTTCCTACGCCTAACGTTCCACACAGAGATGATTCCTAGAGACATCGGGAGTAGCGCCACAAAAATACCGTTGCCTTCACGAAGTGAAATGCCAATCAGTGCGCCTGACAAAATTGAAACCGTTGAGAAAACGTAAGTAACTATTTCAGATACCCGATTTCTAAACCAAGAACTGATAAACGCAATAAAACCGGAACCGTATACGGCCAGAAGTATGACCGTCACCAGTAGTGCCAAACTTTCCATTTGGAATCCTCTCCTGTGGTATCAGAGTAACCCAGATTGGTTTGAATTATTTGAATTAAGGGAGACGAGAGGAACCGTCGTTCGCTCTATTCGCGGGTAAGGCATTCTGCAGGTAGTCACTCCGATTGCAAGTGATCGCCAGCGATCACGCAATCCGCTCCCAAATCCTCACTCGTCTATTTCCGGACAGACAAAAACCCCCACCCGAAAGGGTGAGGGTCTTTTGTCTGCGGAGACGAGAGGAACCGTCGGTGCTTCGCACCTCCTCCCAAATCCCCTCATTGTTTTCCAAGCAGAAAAAAGACCAGTCGGATATCCCGACTGGTCTTTTCTTCTGCGGAGACGAGAGGAACCGTCGTTCGCGCTATTCGCGCGAACTCCTCCCAAATCCTCACTCGTCTATTTCCGAACAGACAAAAACCCCCACCCGAAAGGGTGAGGGTCTTTTGTCTGCGGAGACGAGAGGATTTGAACCTCCGAAGGATTTGACTCCTTACCTCATTAGCAGTGAGGCGCACTCGACCGGACTATGCGACGTCTCCTCGAACCTTTAGATTAACTGGTTTTATTGGCTTTGGCGAAAATCCGAGTTTGTGCCAATTGCCCCTGCCCGCAAAGATTGGGACATGTCTAATTTCGGTGTTTCTTCGTCAGTTGCCAACCTAAAGCGGGTGGCAGTTCGCCCACCTACCCGCGATGCGGATTACCAAGCCGCGCATTGGCTGGGTGCACCCGAGCAACTTGACCTTGATGCTCTCCAAGCTGATCACTCAGCTTTTGTTGAACTGCTCCGCGAACTTGGTTGTGAAGTCGACGTTCTTCCAGAAGCTCCGGGTCAAGCAGATGCTTGCTTTGTTTATGACCCAGCCTTTACAACGCCAACTGGAGTCATTCAGTTGCAAGGTGCGAAAGAAGCGCGAGTTAAAGAACCAGCAATGTTGGCCGGAGACATTAACGCACTCGGCATGCCAACAGTTGGGGTACTTATCGGCGAAGCAACCGCAGACGGCGGTGACATGTTTTGGTTAGATGACAAGACTGTTGCATTAGGTCGCACGTATCGCACCAACGAAGCTGGCGAGAAACAGTTGCGGGATATTTTTGCGGCTGAGGGAATTGAAGTGCTCTCATTTCACATGCCACATGCAATGGGTCCTGAGTATTGTTTGCATCTAATGAGCGTTATTTCACCGATTCGTGACGACTTAGCAGTTGTTTACGAACGTGAAGCTCCAGTTACTTTGTTACAAGAGCTTGCCAAGCGTGGCATCAAAACCATCTCAGTACCTGACGAAGAATATATGTCTCTTGCTTGCAATGTGTTAGCGATCCGTCCAGGCGTAGTTGTGATGCCTTCAGGTAATCCAATTACTGCGCAACTGCTTCGTGATGCAGGAATTGAAGTTCACATTTATAAAGCGGATGTTATTAACCGTGGTGAAGGTGGGCCAACTTGTTTAACGCGTCCACTATGGAGAGAAGATTAAAGCGAAGCGCTCCGCAGAAAAACTTCTAAAGGAAAAGCTCAGGAGCAGGAATCGGTCAATAACGGTTTTCCGATCGTTAGATCTTGGAAAACCGAATATGACTTGGGGATGACGCGGATGGTCTTTGACGTAGAAGGTTATGCTTCGGGGTGCTGTTGGCATAAGCACCCATCATGTTGATCGCGACTGCGATCAACGCGAGGGAGGGAACCGTCGCTTGCTAACGCAAGCTCCTCCCAAATCCCTCTGCGCTAATCGCAGTAATACGAAAACCCCCGCGCACCGGCGGGGGTTTTCGTATTACGCGGCGAGGGAGGGATTTGAACCCCCGGAGGCTTTTACACCTCAGACGCTTTCAAGGCGCCCGCATTCGGCCGCTCTGCCACCTCGCCAAAACCGTTTCGAAAAACGATCAAACGTAAGGTTACGCGAGAAATGCACTGCAGTGAAACTGGCGCCATAGCGTAGGCTTTTAGCACTAGCGATTCGCTAACCGGGAGTGCAAAATGTCAGTCAAACCAGTCCGTCAGGTAACACCGCCAGCAACTCGAATATGGCTAGCGGGTCTAGGTGCTACTGCGCTGGCCGCAGGTGCGAACGCGGGCTGGCTCTGGATCTGTGTGAATTTATTCAAATGGGAGATCGTGGTCCCAGAGGCATTTCAAAGCACGGTTTACGTAACGGCTTCGGTACTTCGAGTGACACTTGCAACCGCGATTGCTGGAATTGCAGCAACATTAGTTGCCGTTGGATTGGCCAAATTACTTATTGGGCCAAGAATTTGGTTCTTAGTCTTGGGCCTAGGTGCTGGCTTTGGTTCGGTATACAGCGCACTAACTTTGGCAAACGTTTCTTTCTCAGTGAAGTTTGCACTCAGTGTTATGCACATCTTGGCAACATTTTTAGTTGTGCTACCAATTGGTGAAGCACTAAAAATTCGCGATTCGGATCTACATCGCGCTGATGTTAAATATCATGAGCATCTTGCTAGCAAGAATTCAGATGACGTCACTTTTATCGCAGGCGCTACAGCATCTGCTTCCGCCTCAGCTGCAGTTTTCGACAACTCCCCACATTTAAATGACACCGTCATTGCGCCACTAGATTCACCAACGCCGGATGTAGGAGGATTTTCTGATGGTGGAGGATTTTCTGACGGCGGTTCTAGCGCGAGTTAGAACTCGTTAGCAATTCGACGAGCTAAGTAAGGCGAAAATTCGCCGGCATATTTTTTGTGCAGCTCTGGAAGTTGCCAATCTTTTCCAGTTACAGTTCCACGACATGAATCGTTTCCACAGCCACAAGTGAATTCGTCGTAATCAGAATCGTCACAAGTTGCATAATCAAAAGTAAGTTCTTCGCCTACCGCTATATCGCGACGGGCTTTCAAAATCGTGGCGCCCATTAGTCCACAACTTGGTTCACAAGAGTGATTGAAGCAATCGCCTGGTTCGCGTTCTTCGCGGGAAACTAAATACTGATTATCATCAACTTGAATTGCACGATGTTGCCGTTCTAGTTCTAATGTCGCCAAGACTTCCCGAGGTATGGACCATCCGCCGAAACTACCAACAGTTTCGCCTTTACTGATCGGCTCGATTGCAAAACTTCCCCAACCTTTATCTCCAGCTGAGCGAGCTTGCGCTTTTGGAGTCAACCAGTTCATGTCCAATGAATTACCTCTTGTCTCTGCCTTGCGGGCAATCAAATGCAGAACTGATGCTATCTGTAATCAACCTAGAGATACCAATTCCCAGATGAATTTTTGGTACACATATTCCTCTAGGCTTAAGTCATGATCGATTTAGCAGCGCTGCGCCAAGACCCAGAAGCCGTCAAGAAATCTCAGGCTGCCCGCGGCGAATCCGTTGAATTAGTTGATCAAGTTATTACTGCTGATGCTGCTCGCCGAACCGCTTTAGGTGAATTTGAAAGCCTGCGAGCTAACCAAAAGGCAATCGGTACCCAGGTGGCAAAAGCAACTGGCGATGAAAAGCAAGCGCTTCTCGAACAAACTAAGACTCTTTCGGACCAAGTCAAGGCTGCTGAGAATCAGCTACGCGAGCTGGATGCAAACCTTGACGCTCTAGTTCTTGGACTTTCTAACGTTATCGATCCAGCTGCGCCAGTTGGTGGCGAAGATGACTTCGTTGTAATTAAAGAAGTCGGTGTGAAGCGAGATTTTGCTGCAGAAGGTATTCCAGTTCGGGACCATGTCGAAATTGGTGAACTACTCGGAGCGATAGATATCGAACGCGGTGCGAAAGTCAGTGGTAGTCGCTTCTATTACTTAACGGGACCCGGTGCGATGCTTGAGCTCGCACTTGTTCAGTTAGCTATGAACACTGCGCAAAACAATGGTTTTACTCCAATGATTCCGCCAGCACTTGTAAAACCTGTTGCGATGGAAGGTACAGGCTTTCTTGGGCAAGCTGCCGAAAATGTTTACCGTCTTGAAGCTGATGACATGTATTTAGTCGGAACTGCTGAAGTTCCGCTTGCTGCATATCACATGGATGAAATCCTTGAAGGTGATTTGCCTCGTCGCTACGCCGCGTTCTCACCATGTTTCCGCCGCGAGGCTGGAAGTCATGGCAAAGATACTCGTGGAATTTTCCGAGTGCACTGGTTTGACAAAGTTGAAATGTTTTCATTCTGCCCAGTCGATGAAGCCGTTGCTGAACACGAACGGCTATTAGGTTTCGAAGAAGAGTTTTTGCAGGCTCTGGAAATTCCTTATCGTGTGATTGATGTTGCTACTGGAGATCTTGGTTCAAGTGCAGCTCGTAAGTTTGACTGTGAAGCTTGGGTGCCATCGCAAGAGCGTTATCGCGAAGTCACTTCAACTTCTAATTGCACAACTTTCCAGTCCCGCAGATTAAAAATTCGGTCACGTGGCAAAGATGGCGTGGAACCAATCGCAACTTTGAATGGAACACTGTGTGCTGTAACTCGAACCATTGTTGCGCTGTTTGAAAATCACCAAGAAGCAGATGGCTCAGTAAGAATTCCAAAAGCACTTCAGCCATATCTTGGTGGCGCAAGTCATTTCAAAGTGAAGTAATTAATTCTTAAAATCAACAAGCCTCCAAATACGAATGCCCCGCTGAATCCAGCGGGGCATTTGTTTAGGTTTACTTAGACACCAGCAACCTGTGGCAGATTCGCTAGGCCAGCGGCTAGGCGGGCTTCTGAGAAATCTTCATCAACCATGCGACCGCCAAGGAAAGCATCATAGGCAGCAAGGTCGAAGTGACCATGTCCACAAAGCGCAGTCAAGATAACGGTTTCTTCGCCAGTTTCCTTGGCCTTAAGTGCTTCCTGAATCGCGATTGCAATCGCGTGAGTTGGCTCTGGAGCTGGAACGATTCCTTCGGTGCGAGCGAATTGAACTGCTGCACCGAAGCACTCAGTCTGAGCAACTGCTTGGGCATCCATCAATCCAAGTTCGTAGATGTGTGAAATCAGTGGAGCCATTCCGTGGTAGCGCAAACCACCAGCGTGAATTGGATCTGGAATGAAATCTTTTCCAAGGGTGTGCATCTTCATAAGTGGTGTCATGCCTGCAGTGTCACCAAAGTCGTAAGCGTAAGTGCCACGAGTAAGTGATGGACATGATGCAGGTTCAGCAGCCAAGATACGTGGACTGATTTTTCCAGCCATCTTTTCGCGTAGGAAGGGGAAGGCAAGTCCACCGAAGTTAGAACCACCACCGGTGCAGCCAACGATAAGTGTTGGCGTATCGCCAGCCTTTTCCATTTGCAACAATGCTTCTTCACCAATGATGGTCTGATGCATTAACACGTGATTCAGAACTGATCCAAGTGCGTAACGAGTTTGTGGATCTTGCACCGCAACTTCAACGGCTTCAGAAATTGCAATACCAAGGGAGCCATTTAGATTCTTTGGATCTGATGCAAGCATCTTGCCAACTTCAGTTAGCTGTGATGGTGAACGATGTACTGTGCCACCGAATGCCTCAATCATTAGTTTGCGGAATGGCTTGGCATCAAATGAAGCACCAACCTGGAACACTTCACATTCCATGTCGTAAAGCGCGCAAGCAAATGCCAGAGCAGTGCCCCACTGGCCGGCGCCAGTTTCAGTTACAAGTTTCTTGATGCCTTCTTGGGCGTTGTAGTAAGCCTGTGGCACTGCAGTGTTTGGCTTGTGTGAACCAGCAGGTGAAACACCTTCGTACTTGTAATAGATACGCGCAGGTGTACCAAGTGCTTTTTCCAAACGGTGCGCGCGGAAAAGCGGACTTGGACGCCATTGGCGGTAAACATCTAGAACGCCGCCGGGGATATCGATGTATCGCTCCTGGCTGACTTCTTGCATGATCAATTCCATTGGGAATAGTGGCGCGAAATCTTCTGGCCCAGCTGGTTGATGAGTTCCAGGATGTAGTGCTGGCGGCGGTGGCGCTGGCAGATCCGGAACGATGTTGTACCACTGGGTAGGCATCTCGTCTTCGGTCAAGGTGTATTTGTGGGTGCGAACTTCGTCGCTGATCTTGGCCATGATGCTCCTTTATGAAAAGCCCGTAGGGTTGAGTACGGGTAGTTGAAAACTCTAGCGAGTTTTGGGCCCATCTGACTAGGTCAAATATCAGGGAAGTTGGTAACAATTGTGACGCGGTTAATTGCCAGCGACCTTGATGGCACATTCCTGCAAACCGGTGGCACAGTTTCCCCGGAAAACGTTGCTGCCATTGCTCGGGCTCATGCCAATGGCCTAGAAACCATGTTCGTAACAGGTCGGCCATCCCGTTGGATGCGCCAGATTCCAGAGATGACGGGGCATGAGGGCCTGGCCCTTGTCTGCAATGGCGCATTGTTGATGGATTTGAAGACCCAGGAAACTATCTATGCCGACCTAATGAACACGGATGCTGGTCTAGAAGCTGCACGTATCCTGCAAGAACTTGATCCAGATATTTCTTTCGCAGTTGAACTCGATCGCCACGATGTTTCATTCTTGGTTGACGACAAGTACCGGCCACGCTGGGAAGTTAAAGTCGCGCCACCTGCGACTGACGTTGAATCCATGTTTGCAACGGAAATTGTTATCAAGCTATTAGCACGCCCAAGTGATCGAGTTCAACAAAATGCAGATGAGTTCCTAATCGAAGCCCAAGCTGAACTTGAAGGTCTTGTAGATGTAACTCACTCAAACTTTTTAGATCTCATGATTGAAATGAGTGCACTAGGCGTAAATAAGGGAACCGGACTAGAAAAGTTTGCAGCCACCAAAGGTTTAACTGCGAATGACATCGCAGCAGTTGGTGATATGCCAAACGATGTCCCGATGATTGCTTGGGCAGGACGAGGTGCTGCGGTTGATAATGCTCACGATTGGGTTAAAGAAGTAGCAACAGAATTTTTGCCATCTAATGATGATCATGGCGTTGCGGTATTTATCGATCGAATTATTGCAAGTTAATTATTTCGCTTGCGTAAGTTTTCCAACCAAGTTTGCGGATCAACCGTTGATTTTTTAATTTCAGCTAATGTGCCGTTGGCACTTGCATTGTCATGTCGTGGATATGAACCCAAGAATTTAACATCAGCGCAGATTTTACGAAGCTCGATCAAGGCATCACCAAGATTTTCATCATCAATGTGTCCAACACAATCCAAAGAAAAGAAGTAATCGCCGAGTTGTTGTTTAGTTGGCCGAGACTCTAAACGTGACAAGTCAACGCCACGAACTGCAAACTCAGTCAAGATATTTAACAAAGCACCAGGTTGGTTGCGATGCATGAACAACGACAAAGTTGTTTTGTCATTTCCAGTAGAAGATTGTGCATGGCCTGGTTTACTTACTAAAACAAATCGCGTCCAAGCCGAATCGCTATCACTAATTCCTTGCGCCAAAATTTCTAAGCCATAATGTTTTGCTGCGGCGACAGAACAAATTGCGGCATCGTAATTTGCACCACTTGCTAACTCTTCAGCTGCTGCCGCGGTAGACATTGCCGGTAGCACATGCACACCTGGTGTGTTTTTATGCAACCAATCAACACATTGGGCGTGCGCATGAGGATGTGTCGCAATTCGCTTTATTTCTGAAATTTTGACTCCAGGCTTTGCGAGAAGTGCAAACTCCACTGGGATGGCAATTTCATCAATGATCTCTAATGACTCACCATGGCCTAATTCATCCAAAGTTGTAGACACTGAGCCTTCAACCGAATTTTCAATCGGTACGAGCGCACCAAAAACTGTTCCAATTCGCACCATGTTGAGTGCTTCGCGAACTGATTCTGCTGGAATTAGATCTGCCCCTTGGGCGATCGGCATTTGTAAAAACGCAGCCTCAGTAAAGGTGCCCTTGGGACCTAAGTACGCGAATGAATTTTTCATAGAAACTCAAGATTACGCCGAATCTGGTCAGTTGGATAATTTCAGCAGTTGCATGAGTTAACCATTCTTGGAAATGGGTAACTTAACTGAGAAAAATTCTGACAATTCAACGAGGCGTTCCCAAATAACGGGATGGACTGTTAGGCCAGACTCACGGCGAATCTTGGTATTGATGGCAGTGCTTTCCCCTGGCATCCGGATTTCTTTAGCTCCAGGCTCAAGCGGAGTTAGTTTTAAGTGAGTCGCAAACTTTGCAACATCTTTTTTGAAATCATCCAACGGACGCAGCTTTTGAATATCAATTCCAATTGCAAGCACACCTTGTCGAGCATCTGCGACCTCTGGACCTACAGTTCCAGCTGAACTTAGCGATCCAGCCAAGGCTTCCGCAATAACTGACAACGCAAAACCTTTTACCCCACCTAATGGAACGAGTACGCCACTTTGGTTCAGCCAATCAGTTTCGATCTCAGTTCCACGTTCTTGGGCATCAGAAAGCCTTCCGCGAGCTACCGCAGAAGTTGCCATGTCCATAACGAGATTTGGCGCACCTTCGCGAGGAACGCCAGCAGCAATTGGATTAGTTGCAATTCGTGCTTCAGCTCCACCAGGTGGAGCAACATCAATTGCACCACCACCAACGTTCATGAACATAAATACCGCAATACCTGCATCGGCTGCGTGATCGCAGAAATCGGCAAACCTTCCAGCGGGATCACAATTCTTTACTGTGACTGCGGCAATACCGTGACGGCGAGCGCGCTCAATAAGTAAGTCAGTTGCAAACGGCATCACTAAGTGCCCGTAGTTCGTTTGGCCATTAACACTAACTAAGGAACCACTGTCCTGTTCGAGAGTGGGAACAGCGGCAGGATTCACGAAACCATCACGTGCCCGATAGGCATATTCGCGAAGTCTGCGAATTCCATGCGACTCATGGCCAGCTAAATCAGAAGCCACCATTTGCTTAGCCATTTCGGCAGCGCTGACTGCTGGCGTGCCGACGGCTTGGAGTACTTCAGAGATGAAGCGGAATAGTTCAGCAGGTTCTACTAAAGTGCCATCCGTTTGCGCCATTTCTATCCCGATCCATGAGCCCTATTTCAAGGCAGGCTATCAGGCATTCGAAACCTGCCAGCTGCGCTAGAAAAGTATAGGTATGGTCAAGATTTTCGAAAAAGTACCAATTTAAGTCGCCCAAAAACTGAATTTTTCGTATTTTGGAAAGAGTTCAGGCGTTACTGCATCCCCCGTCGGTGACGCCTGGACTTTCTTTATGCCAGTTTCGGCTTTCAACGAACAATCGGGTTTGGCGCGCCAGACATCAATGTTTCTCACCAATTAAGTGAGAATTACAAGGTGGAATCAACGGTTTATCGCAGGGGTTCCGATGGCAAGGTCATCGGCACTCCCGAGGCAGACCAAAATGTTGAACACCCACGGGAACCCATCTTTTCCGTAACCACCTACCGTTCTGGTGAAATTGGTCAAACTCAAGCCCAACCTAAGTATGTTGCTGATTCGCCACAATCTGACATTGCAATGCAACCTGCTGTTGTGGTTTTTGCTCCGATAGCAGCACTAGAAGAGGACGAGCCACCAAATCCGCAAGCAAATCCAGTCGCTTCTAAACCAAAAAATCCAGGGGTTTCTTTGCCTAAAGTTTCATTCAGAAAAGGCAAGTCACGTTATCCCAAACCTGTTCGTTACATAAGAAACATTGTGCTTGCATATCTTGGTTTCTATTTAATTCTTGGTTTTCATGCTGCGAGTTCGCTCGACAAAATTCCGGCTGCAGCAAATGTAGCCATGCCGGACACTGCTGGAACCAACTGGTTGCTGGTCGGTTCTGATAGTCGCGAAGGATTAAGTAAAGCTGAACGTCAGCAACTTCATACCGGTGGTGACATGGGTCCGCAGCGCACCGACACAATCATGTTGATACATATTGGCGACAACGGAAAACCAACACTGGTAAGTCTGCCGCGTGACTCTTATGTAACTATTCCTGCACATACAGCTTTAGATGGCTCCGCAGTTGAAGATCGAAAAAATAAAATTAATACTGCGTATGGCAAAGGTGGCGCCCCGTTGCTTGTAGAAACAGTTGAACGAAACA
>Ga0214923_10007706_pt1 | contig 11674 bp, 10 predicted proteins | sample LL1510_MetaG_FD_177993 | JGI IMG/M metagenome (GOLD analysis project Ga0214923, IMG submission 177993) | Freshwater microbial communities from Lake Lanier, Atlanta, Georgia, United States - LL-1510 | ecosystem: Environmental > Aquatic > Freshwater > Lake | place: USA: Georgia | collected... | reverse complement strand
TAAAGAGCATTAAAATTAACTTCAGGCATCTTTTCAGATGAATAATAAGGAACATGATTACTCGATGTCTTAGATACTATTGCAACAATCTTAAGATGTTGTTTCCTAGTTCTACCATGTCTCGTATCTTTTCGTAGAAGGACTGTTGCACCTGGATAAACATCTTCAGGATTCACGGCCATACGTCTATCAGAATTACGTCCAATCTTATATTTCTTAATTCTGCCATCAACATCTACATTAAATTGATTCTGCTGAAATCCGCGTACACCAACTACGGTGCCCTTAAACTGTAAAGGTACATTTGAACTATTCGTTGCACGTCTGTGGTCCTTACGTCTAGTCCTTCTACCTTCAGTATGTCTGGGCATCTTTACATTATTCACATATTTTTACTAAGTAAAAGGTGAGCTTAGCTTAAACGCATGGTACGAACAAATAATATATACAAACCATGGGAATTAGAGGTCTATCAGGATATTTAAAGTGGAAGGTACCGGGAGCAAGAAGTACACTATCATGGTCGTCGTGGACAAATAAAAAATGGGCGATTGATGTCTCTTGTTTATTATACAGAGCCCGGTCGGCTAGTCTTGAACCAATTACGGTTGTTGCATCATTATTGTTCCGTATGCGCCAGGCTCGGATAACTCCAATCTTTGTCTTTGATGGTAAACCGCCTGCATCTAAGTCAGATGTTCTTGATCAGCGTAGAGGCCAACGCGACCAGGCCCAAAAGGAGATTTCTGAACTCGAACATATCCTAGATGTTAGTGCCATGTCTCACATGGACAAGGCTATGACTGAAAAACGGATTGCGGACTTAACGGCCCGTAATCCGACAGTAACCAGTTCTGACAAGGATTTGATTAAACAACTCTTATATGGTGCAGGAGTCTTGTTTGTGTCAGCTTCTGGAGAGGCCGATGATTTACTGGGTTTCTTAGCTAGGACTGGTATGGTCCAGGCAGTAGTATCCACAGACATGGATATGTTAGGCCGTGGTGTTCCCATATTAATTGTTCCTGAGACTCCTGATACTTCTGTTCTTACTGAAATTGACACGGAGATTATTCTTGATTCACTGGGTTTATCTTATGATAAATTTGTTGATGCGTGTATCTTAATGGGTACTGATTATACAGGCAGTACATTTGTTACTCGACCTCCTAACATCGCAGTTTATGCAGTAAGACAAGGAAATCCTTTCAAGGGCCTTGATATGTCGTTAATAGCATCGGCAACAGCCGGACTTAAAGGTGAAGGAGCTACTCTGGAAACACTGTTGAATCCGGTTCAGCTTGCAAAGTTTCAGAGTGGACCTCCACCGAGAGAATCTGAGACATTGGCCCGCATGGCTTCTGAATATGGCTGGCCACCAGCATGGATTCTATTTTAAATCATGGCATACTTCCCATGACTCTTTATTACGTAATATTTCCAAAAAATTAAATTCATCATTTGTAACAACTAGGGTTTCATTAAAAGAAAGATTACCAGTCCCATAATTGTATAAGACGTCTCCAATTTTTTTTCTCCAAAGATGACCATATCCGGTTACATTAAGTTTTAGCTCTAAGTCAATCGCTTCTCGTTCATTCAAAATGAAAGAAGTGTTTGAATCGGTAACTGTCAACATATAAGTTATTAATTTTAGATATTCTTTATATAGTACTTTACAAATTAATAAAAACGGTCCTCGCTCTCCAGCTTTGCTGGGGAGCATGGGACGCCCTTTTTTTCATCTCGTTTACGAGATGAAAAAAACGGTCCTCGTCAATTAACTCTGTTAATTGACTTGGACTGATTTTTATTAATTCGTATTTACGAATTAATAAAAAACGGTCCTCGCAGGGATCGAACCTGCGACTTTCCGGTTAACAGCCGAATGCTCTAAACCAACTGAGCTAGAGGACCACATATTTATATATTATACTACTGATGAGGTCCGAGAGGGTCCGAGGGGGTGTAACCCCCTTACTTGGCCACGGGCACGGCCTTCACGTAGTGACGGCTGAGGTAGGTCTGCAGGTTCAGGATGGTCAGCTGGGGGTCCGACTCCTTCAGGCTCAGAAGCTTGCGAAGGGGGGCATCAGCCTTGATCGTCTGCTTCTCCATCAGGTTGTGGCTACGGGCATAGGCCATCACTGCCTTGGTCACAGCAGAACGGCTCACCTCAGATGCCTTGGGCAGAGCCAGGAAAGAGCACAGCTCCTCAGAAATCTTCACAGGCGTGGTGAAGATGCAAGGCTTCTTGGGTGCACCCTCTACAGCCTCGGCCTTGCGACGACCACGGCGGTCGGCCTTCTTCACTACACGGGTAGCCTGCTTCTCCAGCGTCTTCAGGCCCACAAGAGCCGTCTGGAGAGTGGCCTTCAGAGCCGTTAGCTGCTCAGTCAGCTCCTCAATGCCCTTTAGGAGCACAGAGCCATCGGAGGCACTCTCAGCCTCTACTACAGGCTCTGCAGTTACAGGTGCAACAGCAGGTACAACCTCTACCTTCTCGGCCTTGGCCTTGGGAGCCTTTACCGGCTTCTCAACAGGAGCAGGAGCAGAAACAGAAGGAGTTGCAGTAACCGTCTTGGTGGTCTTCTTGGTGGCACTCATGATATTAGCACTGGAGGTATTATTGGAGGACATGGAACGCGAATAATTACCGGGGGAGTGTGATACAACCTAGTCAACTTTGGCCTCCAATAGCCAAAAGTTGCCTCAAACCTTTATGCTTATTGTATACTTTTAGTAGGAAGAATGATATGTTCCAGTGTTCGATCTATAAAAAACCGGGATCAACAATGTACCGCCAAAGTAGTTATGGGAGAGTGGTGTGGAAAACACAAGACGAGCCAAATCCGATTTATTCCAGTACAGCGACCCGATCCTGTAAAGGCCGTAAATAAGATTAAAAAGGCCTGGTCATCCTGGCTAGCCAGACGTTGTGGGCCACTCCTCCATTACAAGTCCGAATCCAACAATCCATTTGATTTCTTCTCATCAGATCCTATTGAAGAGATTCCTCTCAAAGATTTCATATCTTTCGTAGATACCGGCAAAGGCTATATCATGGATATTAAGTCTGTAGCATCGCTTCTAGAACATACCACCAAGACGGCAGAAGAGCCAACAAATCCGTTTAACAGAAATCTCTTGACTCCCGTATTTCTACGTAGGATCATCCGTCATAACGGTAAACATAAGCCTGAAGTATGGGTCTCACTAGAGGGAGTGTCAGAAGCCCAGAAACATGCATTAGCGGTAACAGATATTTTCAGAGGTCTGGAAGATCTGGGTAATTATACAAATCCTGATTGGTTTATTGGACTTTCTCCAATTAATCTTCAGCGCCTCTATATTGAATTAGCAGATATCTGGTATCACCGTGCTTCTTTGTCTTCTTTGGATCGTACCCGTATTGTTCCTAGTCCGGCAAAGGTATTCAAGTTCCCTGTTACTACAGTACTGATTATGAGACCCCGTGCTCTAAAACCACTTCTGGTAGAGACATGTAAGACGCTTATTACTTCTGCTGTGACCAAAGGAGATAGACAATTGGGTGGAATGTATATCTTGGGAGCACTTACACTTGTTTCTGATGATGCTGCGTCTGCATTTCCGTGGCTCCTGGAAATGTTCTCGCCGGGTGTGACACACGTTGTTAATGGACAATTAATGCTAGCACATACTTCGGTACTGGCTTATTAAAACTTGTAAGTCAAAAACTTGACGGTGACCGGGCCCAGCCCGGTCATTTGACCATGCACGATAATGACTTCATGTATGGCCCATGGACTGTTGATACATGTTTGAGCGATTTCAACAACAAACAAATTCTGGCTGTAACAGATCATGATGGTAAACCCTCAGGATACTGGATAATCAAAGTTAAGTCAGACAAAGACTCTAATGAGTTGAGAGAGGTCAATGCACTTCTGAAAAATCCCCCGCGGAATATGATTGAAGTACCTGAGTCAATGCATCAACGATATGGCCAAACAGAGTCCAAGATATGGTACGCAATGCGGTACTATGATGGTCATCTTACAAAGGCTAATGCTGACAAATGGTGTGAGGTAGCAGTGGCATGTATCCAATTCTTGTCAGACTTGCATACAGTACATCGCAAAATCTACATGGATTTTCGACTCGAAAATATTCTAGTCATGGACAACACATTTGTTGTCGCTGACTATGAACTCGTGACGTCGATTGAAAGTACCAAGACCAAGAATGAAGGACGGAATCGGGCCTGGTATTTCTATGCCAAGGGTGCCGAGCCCAACAAATGGCTTTATTCGTGGCGTCAAGACCTTGTTGGTCTTGGTTATCTTCTGGTAGAACTTACGGCTTCTTTGCCATTTTATGATGATTTCATGGATCGTCGCTTTGGTCAACGTGCAAATCACAAGTCGACCAAAGATATTCTTAAAGGGCGTGATGTATCTATTCGCGCCATGGCAAATCCTGTACTACAAAAGTACTTTGCACTGATCAAGACAGTGCGGTGGAACTCTTTGGAACCACCACCGACCTCATTCTATCGTGAGCTTGAAGACTTGTTTTAGACCACGCATTATAAATCTACGACGGTCTAACGTAAATCTTGAGCAGTTGCTGAAACTATTTCAGATGGAGGCGATGTTAAACCATTTTTGACTGTTGATACTCTGAAATTATATTCTGAATCATTAGTCAGTTGTGTAACTACATATGATTGTGTATCACCTATTGATGTATGACTTGATGTGGTCCATGTAGAGGCTGATGTTAGTTTATATTCAATAACACTATCATCTGCTACTACTTTATTAGTCCAAAATAATATAATTTGATTTGTTGAGTTTGGATTAGCTATCAAGTCTATTGGAGCAGGAGGATACACAGCTATAGAAGCAAAATTAGAATACCCTGATGTTGTATCATCATAAGTAAATATGTTGACAGCAAAAGTATTTATTCCTGCAGATATGTCGCGTACAATACCTCCACTGACATCACCAGAAAAAATTGATATAACTCTTAATGTGTCTCCTTCTAATAAAGATACATAAGTATGGGCTATTCGAGTTTCACGATTAGTCCAAGATAGATATACTGAACTACTATCTATAGCATATCCTGATAAGTCTGTTGGTGAAAATGCAAGAGTAGTAGCAAGTGCTTCTAGAGAATATGCTGATGTTGCAGTAGCTATGCGGAAACGATACTCTGTATTTCTAGTTAGGCCCGTTACAATATATTCATGTGCATTGCCTAAAGAAGGAACTATAGTAGTCCATGTTGTTCCATTTAATGAATATTGAATTTTTGTAACTGCAAAGCCTGTATCCCAATTTAGGCCTACGCTAGAAGAGTCTATTGCACAAGCTTCTAAACCGGTTGGAGGTAGAGGGTATGTTGTAGCACGAACAATATTTGATGGCGTTGAAGAGAGATTATTAGCTACCGTTGAAACACGGAATTTATAGAGAGATCCAGCTTGTAATCCTGTTACTAGACGTTGATTGTTTGTTTCAGTAATCGTAGACCAACTTGAGCTAGTATCCAGAGCATATTCTATAGTAGTTGTACCACTAGAATTATTGATCCATTGAAGTTGAACAGAAGAAGCATCTATAGGAACTGCAGATAAGTCAGTTGGAGGATTAGGTCTAGTATATCCTGATACGACAGAACTAGGAGCAGATTGTACATCATTTAATATAATATATACTCTAAATTGGTATGCAGTTGCAGCTGATAAACCTGTCACTGTAGCTGTCCCTGAAGAACCAGATACAAGTTGTGAGTTACTCCAATTTCCACCATTCAAATCATATTCAATCAGAGAAGGACCATCACCATCCCAATATAAAAATACGGAATTATTAGTTATAAAAAAGTCATTTGTATCAAGACTTACGCCTCTTGGAGCATTAGGTTTAGTAGCTACAGTTTCTGATTCTGAATTATCAGAAAACAAGTATTTGTATGTCTGAGCAGTAAATGTATATAGTGTTCCAGGGTTTAAGTTTCTCACTATAGCACTAGAAGCATCGGTTCCCACTATAGTACTAGAAGCATCTAGTGCACTAGTCCATGATATGCGTGTAGATTGAGGAACAGTATTATTGGACCAGTCAAGAAATATAGCTGAAGTATCAATTGCTAATCCTGATAGATTAGAAGGAGCCAGAGGTTTTGTATAACTTGATACTAATCTAGGAGCAGATTCCGCAGATCCAACAAGGGTTGTAATACGGAAATCATAAGATGTTGCAGCAGATAAGTCAGTTACAGTATACGTAGTTGCACTGCCTAAAGAAGCATGGGGCACAATAGTCCATGTACTATTTGTAAGTTTTTCTATACGGGTATCCGTAGGCGTAGCTACATTGTTCCAAGTCAGACGAATAGAAGTAGCCGATAAAGGAACTGCAGACAAGTCGGTAGGAGGAGCAACACGTGTTGTAGCTGTTATTTCTGTATATATAGTCCAACCATCTTGAGTATTAACACCAGCTACTCTAAAATTATATGTCGATGCAGATTGAAGACCATTTATAGTATATGTACTTGAAGTATTACCACCTACACTATAATCAGGTAGAGATGTCCATGAAGTACCTAACTTATATTGAATTCTTGCATAAGTTGTACTAATATTATTCCTCCATGACAAAGTAGCAGATGAAATATCTGTAGTAGCAGAGAGATCAGTAGGTTGAAGCCCATCAACAAAAGTAGGTAATTTATTATAATCTATATTATTATTAAAAACTGAATGATTAGTAGAACGAACTAACCAATTTGATAAATCTTGTGAGAATGGATTTTCTCCCGTAATAAACATGTTATTCATAATTACATCTACTAGGCCCGTATAAGATTCAGATGCAAACCATCTTGAGATATCTCCATTAAATACACATGTTTGAAAACAATTGTTCATATCCGTTACATTTGATACATTCCATCCTCCAATATCATTACCGACATATCCAGAATTGATAAACATAGAGTTCATAGATCTTACTGTTGTAGGAATACTGGTAGGAATAGGAATATCATGAATATAATTACATGCAAAATCTAAAGAAATAATACCCAAAGAGCCCCAACTCTTAATTTCAGTTAGATAATTAGCACTATCTAGATCTTTAACACCATTAAAACCCGTTAATAGACCAGAAACAGACACAGTATAGTCACCACTTAGATCATACGTATGCTCACCCGCAGATGTATCTGCCAAATATGTAGTAGCAGTATAAGAATTAGTCTTAGTATCACCCCAGTCAATAACAATGTTATCAGCACCATCTAAATAAAAATCTAATTTAAAAACATTTCTTGGTAGTTCCGTAGATAGTGTTAGAACAAGAGGATTTTCGGCCGGTAGAGCATTGGCAATGAAATCATTTCTAGATACATTTGTAGATACCAAGGCACTGTAACCACCGCCACCACGTCCACCGGACACAAGAGTTGCAATAATATTTCTTCCTTTTACAATATCAGTAAATCCACATAAACCCGCATACGGACGGCCAGGTAAGATGGGCATTTCTAATTACAAGATATAATTTTTATACCGGACCGATAGTTGCTGTAACAGTATTTGTTGGTGGATATGTTTGTAAAGATAAATCTACATTAGTAACACGTATCGTATAAGTTCCAGGTAATAATCCGCTTAATAAATAAGTTTTATAAAAAATACCAAAATCTTTTTGTTGTTGAGAGCGAATGTATGGATATTTTATCCATGTTGTATTAGCTCCAACTTGATATTCTATTAATAATGAATCGTTCCAAGCAGTAAAAGGTGTATTATCCCATTTAATCATTATTGCACTAGGCCATGTGTTTATAATTGTCAGACTTGTTAAAGGTGGATAATAATATAATCTTGCACTAACTATATTAGATACAGCTGACCTTAATCCATTTTTAACTGTATAAAAACGGAATTTTACTGTATTGGCTACTCTATCTATAATTCTGACTAGCGCACTAGATACATCTACAAAACCCGTATATGTTATATACCTATTACCACGCGGGTCAGTCTGATATTCTATTATTGTAGAATCTGGCACTGATAAATTACGCCATTTTAGTTGAACGTCAGTATTATTAATAGCAACAGCAGATAAATCTGTCGGGCCTGAAGGAAATAAGATCGCACTAATTGTATTAGATACAACTGATACTAATCCATTTTTAACTGTATAAACACGGAATTGTATTAAAGAGCCCGCTTGATTTGGAATTGTGACTCGTGCACTAGATATATCTACAAATCCTGTAAATGCTGTAAAAACAAGAGGGTTACCAGGAATCGCGTATTGAACTATTGTAGAATCTGGTACTGATAAATTACGCCATGTTAGACGAACTGCTGATGCATCAATAGCAATAGCAGATAAATCGGTCGGGGGCAAAGGAAATGTTGTTAACGTTACAATATTAGATCCAACTGTCCATCCATTATTACATCCATATACTTGAATATTATATGAGGTACCAGGTGTTAAATCTGTAAAAGTATATGTATTAGTATTTATTGCATATAGAGTTTTTGTACCATATGTTATTTTAACTTGGTTATATTGTCCTGACCATGTAATTCTTGCAGATGTTGTATCAATTGAAGAACCTGATAAATTTGTAATTCGTTTTCCATCAATAAAAGTTGGGAGATATCTATAATAAATAAAATTACTAAAAGAAGTACGTTTAGTAGAAATAACATTCCATCTAGATAAATCTTGAGTAAATGGAGGCTCTCCAACAAACATATAATTCATACTTACATCTACTACACTTGTAATAAACCATTGAGAAATATCTTTGTTAAAAAATGAATTATTAAACATATAGGACATATCTGTAATGCGAGATACATCCCATGTAGAAATATCACTGCGATTATAAAAAGAATTTTCAAACATTCTACGGGTTGACTTGACTGTATTAGGAATATTTGTTGGAATAGGTATATCAGGGATATTATTACATGCAGAATCTAAATTAATTAAACCTAGAGAACCCCAACTATTGATTTCAATAAGATAGTTTGCTCCTGAATTATTATCATAGAAACCATTAAATCCCGTAAGTTGGCCCGATATAGTTATCGTGTAAGTTCCACTTACATAAGTATGTGTAACTATAGAAGTAGAAACATTAGTAATTGTTGTATCATTTGTTGAATCACCCCAATTAATTACAGCATTGTCCGACATACCAAGAGTAAATGCTAATTTTATTGTAGTATTATTATTTACCGGACCAAGAGTTAATACTAAATTAGAATTACTCATCTATTATTTAGGAATATAAAAATACTTTGTACCATCGGGTACTCTGCCAGAATAAGTTATCTCTTTATCTAAATCAATAAAAATTGCACGATAAGTACCATTTGGATTAGAACGATCAAACCGGTAACCAACTACTTTTGTATTTGTTGGTATACCAGGGCCAGTAAATGTATAACCAACCGCTAAAAGAGAAATGGTGGGGAATCCACCGCCTATATTTGTTGATGTACTATAGTTTGCATCCCCACTATAATTATTATCTAGTACAGATATCTGTTTTTTAGTATAATTGGGCGCACCAACATAAAATTGTACTTCAGGATCTGGCACTATTGTTAAAGGAATACCAGTTTCACCAGTTTCACCAGTTTCACCAGTAAGAACAGAATCAATCTTTGCCTGTAAAAGAGAAGTCTTAGAAGAATAATCATTTCCACTTTTTCCATTCGATGCAACCGTTGCAATAATATTCTTTCCTTTAATGCGGGCAATATAATCAGAAGCGTTCATCTATTTTTACTCTATAAACTTTTTGGCCTGGGGTAACAAAGTTGACCCGTGATTAGCCAAACCGGTAGTAAGTACAATGTCTAGTATGATTCAGACACCCAGTGAGATCCAGTGCAGTAAGATTGAGTTCGGCCCCGTAAAGGTACTCGACAATGGTGGCAAGACAGTGAACCTCCGTTATGAGGGTCACAATCTGATGGTAGAGACGCCTTCAGTTGGTCTGCCATATGGTGTAAATGTGTTCGATAAGTCGGGGCCTCCCAAGTACTCTGTAGATCTGAGTTTCCGCGGTGCAGAGGAGCTCCAGAGTTTCTTCGAGCAGTTCGACGAGCGCATGATAGATGCCGGTGTAGAGAATGCACAAAAGTGGTGGAAGATGTCCAACCCTAGTCGTGAGGTGGTAAAGGCATTCTACACGCCCATGGTAAAGGTCAGTCGTGACCAGGCTGGCAATCCCAAGCCGTACCCCCCTACGTTCAAGGTCAATCTCAGGAAGCGCAAGGGTGCCGATGCAGCACAGACTGCATCCGGCTCGTTCGAGACCGAGTTGTACAATGGTACTACCAAGCCTCTTGTGGCCTTTGACAAGGAGCTTCCGGTAGACCAGGTTCTGTGCAAGCGTAGCAATGTGACGGCCATTGTGCAGTGCACGGGTGTCTGGTTTGCCGGTGGCAAGTTTGGTTCTACGTGGAAGGCGGTCCAGATCCGTGTGGATAACCAGCCGGATCAGATTCGTGGCCCCGCGTTCAGGAGCGATGCTCCCGATATCCGTGCATTTGTACAGGCAAAGCCTGCTGCAGATGCTGAGTTCGACGAGGACGAGGATAGTGCGGTTGCAGCAGTTCTCCCTAAGAAGGCACCAGTAGTCGAGGACGAGGACGAGGAGCCGGTTCCCGTGCCTAAGAAGGTTATCAAGAAGACTGTTGTAAAGGGTAAGTAAAAAATAAAAACTATTATTAGATATGGATTCTGTATTAGCTACTCCGAGTTGGGCATATGATTTTTGTTATTATTTTGCGTTTGTAGCTGCAATTGTAGTTGTTTCTACGATTTATACGTTGGTAAAATTGATGATGCTTCCTGCATTAGCTAAGAAGTTTCTCCCGATGACCCAGTTGACTCTAACAATGATTCTGTCGGCTCTGGTTGCGGTAGTTCTGACTATGATGCAATTCTGGATTTGTCGCGGTGCTCTTAAACCGAAAGAGAAGTTTGCGGTACAATGCACTAATGAAGGTGATTGTACGGATGTGATGGGGTCCCAGGGTTCTAACACTTTGTGTGCTTGTGGTAAACGCGGATGCGGAGGATGTTATATGAACAATCAGTCAGACCATGACTTATCCGGTTTTTAATTTTTAATTCAGTGTTTCAATTAGAAATGTACTATGTTTATTCAATTATTGTTGGGGGACTAGTTGGTTTTGCACTTTATACTGTTCTTGGATCTGTTCGATTCAAGAACAATACTGTACGGCTAGTTGTATCTGTTATTTTTGGTATTTCTGTGTTTACTATGCTAACTCTTCAAACTGAGGGGTTTGAGACAATTTCAGCATATGATAATGGTAAAGTGTATCGTGTTGGTGACAAGGTTACTAAAGATGGTCAGACTTATGTTATGATTGATGGTATTGGTGCTCCTGGTTATCCTCCTCCTAGGCCTACTAATTGGTCCCTTGTTCCTACACAGGCATCTACTGCTACTGCTCCTGCATATGATAATGGTAAAGTGTATCGTGTTGGTGACAAGGTTACTAAAGATGGACAGACTTATGTTATGATTGATGGTATTGGTGCTCCTGGTTATCCTCCTCCTAGGCCTACTAATTGGTCCCTTGTTCCACCACCTCCACCTC
>Ga0214923_10007705_pt1 | contig 11675 bp, 21 predicted proteins | sample LL1510_MetaG_FD_177993 | JGI IMG/M metagenome (GOLD analysis project Ga0214923, IMG submission 177993) | Freshwater microbial communities from Lake Lanier, Atlanta, Georgia, United States - LL-1510 | ecosystem: Environmental > Aquatic > Freshwater > Lake | place: USA: Georgia | collected... | reverse complement strand
TGGTAACATTCACATTTGGTCATAGTGGTCGTAAGATTAGCAACACAGATGTCTACAACAACTTTGATGACGAGAGACACGAGACGATCGAAGGAAGGCCTTTGAAGTGGAACCATTTGAGCTCAACCATGCACAAAACTGATGCAGCACTAGAAAAAAGGATGAAGAAAATGTACAAGGAAGAAGTAGGGATTGCTATCAAGGAAGCTATTAGAAAAACAGTTAGTGCAAGAGAAAAGTTTATTAGATCTCTAAAAAAATCAGGTTACGATGTTGATGCTGGTGCAAAAAGGTTGCAAGATCTAATAGCAAGACAAAAACAAGAACGTGAAAAGATTGAGCAAAGAAGAAAGGAGTCAGGGGTTGATTAGAATATTCATTGTCTATAAACCTAAATTTATCTACATCACCAAGGAAATAGATAGAGAAGTTCGTCAGAAATTTGGGACTAGCGAGATCATTTTGACATTGAAAAAGACACGAGGGATCATGGCTCACATCGCTAAGTTAAAGCAAACTTATAAAGTAGATGATGTTCGTTATGGATTTTTCATCCCTACAAGCCTGCCTCCTCCAAAACCTATCAGCAGTTTGCCACCAGAAAAATATGCTGAGGTTTGTAGGAAGATCAGCGAGAGCAAGAAAGGGAAACCTAGAGACGAAGAGACTAGGCGGAAGATTAGCGCTGGTTTGAAAGGTATAAAAAGAGAGAGAACGAAAGCAGAGAAAGTGATGTACGCTAGCTTTCGTTCTAAATTAGGGAAACATTATAAATGGATCGTTGATATATACAGCGGTCAAGAAAAGCAAATAGGCGTTGATGAAGCGCTTCCTGAAGGGTTTATATTTGGTAGAAATGTTAAGGAGAGATTATGAAAATATTATTAAGATTAGTTTTAACTAGAACAAGGTTAGTCCACACTGGAGAACCTATAGATTTTTATCCATACTACCCTGTACACATGACTCATGTTGAAACAGAGGAAATTCAAAAAATAATCAACCAAAATAGAACTGAAAAAAATGTTGAAGAAGAACGTAAGAATGATCAAACTTTTGAGATAAGATGGGAATATACAGACAGATCAACTCCAGAATTCATTAGAAATAATTATATGAACAATTCATCTCCGTTGTTTGTTCTAGGGAAATTCTGGTACGATAAAAATATCATACCAGAATTTTTTATAGAAGAGATTCCTACTTAAACACCCTGGAAACATAATAGTAAGCGTTAGCATACGTGATCTCTAACTGCTTAGCAATGATCTTAGCCTTATCTGATGCCGAGATCGTAGAATCTAGAGTTTTGTAGATCTCTAACGCTTTAGCCTTCTTGTCATTATTAGACTTAGAAGCACGAACCACATTGTCTTTGGTCGTGATCGTCTTTGGTTTAGATGATTGATCAACAGCTTCGGATGTTTGATAGATGAAAGGCATTTTGTTGGAGACTTGTTTGACCTTGTCAATTGCTTTCATCACATTGAGAGTATCAAACTTGTCTTTAGCATAATAAGCTTGCTCAACTAAAGCCTTTGCAAATAATCGAGCTTCTACAAGATTTTCAGATTGAGTGCCTCCTAAAGACTTGATGATATCGTTAGCCATCATAATAGGATAACTTGTATTATCAATAACTTCGCCTGCACGGTTAATGGCGTGATGGACAGTCAGGTTTGTAGGAATTGAGTATTTGTCAAGAATTGCAATAGCATCCATAAGATCTCCAAGTAAGTTTGATCATCATATATGAAGACCAAAAATAAGTCAACCTTGGTTATCCCGTGCAAGGAATAGAGTTAAATCCTTGTAGTAATCCTTTACTGGTTTGTAGAATGTCTGAAGATCACCTTCTGGTGTGACAATCAGAATACATACCCACTTACAAAGAAGATTATATCTCTCTGAGACCATTTGAGCATAAGCTGTAGTCTGAAAAAAGTAGTTTGTGATCCACTCTTCTTTCTTAGGTTTTGAAGATGTCTTAAAATCTATTACACAAGGAAGACCATGCAATCGACCTACAAGATCACAACGTCCAGCAAGTTGTAGAGTGTTACTATAAAGACCAAGTTCTACTCCATAAATCAAATCTAGATGTTGATCTAGATAGCTCTTGATAGGACTGAACATTATACTTTCTATAGGAGAGATTCTTAGTTCGTTACCAATAACATAATCTTCGCATATCTTATGAAGTTTAGTTCCTCTAGAGCTTGCTGCTGCAGAGATTTTAGTTGCCTGCTCTTCTCCCACTTTAGTTCTCCACTGAGCAATTTGTTTTGCATTCATGGTAGATAAAGCAGTAGTAACAGATCTATACTTGTTTCCTTCTGGAGTAATGTAGTAACGCTTTCCTTGTTCGATAATCGTTTCTAGATTAATTTTAGGAAAAAAATCATAATTAAAAGTTTTCATTATGCCCAAATTGTGAAATTGGCGGTACCTGATGAAGGTTCTGCTCCAGATGCGGAAAAATAAGCTGTGTAAGAAAAATTAAGGGGGAAATCAGGGTAAGTAACTGCCCACCCATAAGGACCCAATGTCTCTGATCCTGAAGAACTTCCAGCTGGGATTGTAAATCCTCCGTATGCTGAATTACCACCCTGGTTGCTTATAGCAGAATAATTAACTGAAATAGGATAACTAGCAGGAGGACTGATGGATGCAGAGAAAGTGACATTTTGAGATACAAATCCAGATCTTGAAGCACTATAACTTATATTGGGAGGTCCTGCAGGAGGTGGAGGTGGAGGAGGTGGAGGTGGAGCAGGAGCACATGATGCACTCCAATATTCCACAATTTGTGAAAAAGTTCCACATCCTCCATCGGCATATAATGCATATAAATGAAGTCCTGAACAAAAATAACCATAAAAAGTACCATATCCATCACATGCCGGAGGAGGCGGAGGAGCTGGCACACAAGATGGACTGATTGGTTGGTAAGGTGATGAAAAAGAGCCACAATAGCCAGAGGCTTGTTCTACCATCAGGGTTGATCCATCACAAAAATAATATAAGGGAGTTCCATAAGCAGGACATTTTTGAGAACCTCTGAAATGATTAAATGATATGGTTCCACTGTAAGGGATACTACCTAAATTTCCAGAAGTTCCTCCAGGAACATAACTACCACCAGCATAATATTCATTGATACCAATTGGAGCTCCCCCTCCATATTCACTCTGAATATTACTAAGCGAAATTTGTCCAGCACTAGGAATAGCCATAACTTAATCTCTAAGAATAATAACTATTTAGAACGAATTAATACTTGATTTAATTCTTTGTGAATAGGTGTTTTTTTTAATTTGCTTGAGAATATCTCTAAACGTATCATCAGGTTTTTTTAGACCCAGACGAACTGGATCTCCTATAGGAGGAGTACCTAACAATTGTTCCAAATTAGGGTTATCAAGTTTATATTGATCTAATTTGTAGATCGACATAATCTTATCAAACTCTTCACCTGATATTTTATCTCTAAAACTATATGTTGGCATTCTTTTTAGCTCTTGGCTTCTTTACTGATATAGAAGAAGACATTGGTTTATTAGTTCTTGGTTTTCTTTTAGTTGTAACTAATTGGCTAGTAGCTTTAACAGTTTGAGGCTGAATCTCTAGTTTTGGTGATTCTATGGTAGTTGTTTGAATTTCAACTTTTCCAACGAAAAAATTTCTAAGCCACTTAAACATATTTTCTCCTATAATATTCTATCATATTCGAGCTCTTCCAATTCTCTTAAAGATTTTTTCTTCAATACATTATCTATGTTTCTATATAACTTACGATTTTTAGTCGACTGTTTAAATTTAAAATAATGCTTACTATTAAATTCGTCATCTTCTTTATTTCGATTGTTACTTTTTTTACTCATAGGTTTATTTCTCCTGAATAAGACCTGGAAATGCGTCTTTAACTAGTTGAGGTGTGATTCCTTTGTAGGGAAGTTTTTTATCTTTCACATAACATAACAATTTAGCATCATCCTTATCTAAACTTTCTAACAGACCTATAAACAATTGTTCTCTTTTAAGTTTAGTAAGATCATCGTTACCTCCTTCAATAAACAAATACATTCTACGGACTTCTTGATACAGCATAGATTGGCAGTCGTCAAAAACATTTTCTTTATAGGGAGGGGTTCCTTCTGGTAACACAAACTTTACTGAAGGACAATAAGCACATTTCAATATCTTTAACAAGGCATCGTTACTGTGTTTTTTAAGAATACTAACCTTATCTTGTTTCGTTTTTTGTTCTGAAGATAGTTTAATAATTTCTGCGATACCAAGTTTTCTTGTCATATTAAAACTCACTAATGTGTTCAATAAGATTTTTTAAATTGTGCTGGATGAAATACTTGAATAACTTATCTTGTCCTTTGTTCGATTGAGAAGCAAAGACTTCCATAATAGCGGTTTGCAGTTCTTCAGGGATCATAGAAAAATCAATTAACTCTTTGTTTCTGTAATAATTATCAAAGAAAACTTTGCAGCCAGTAAGATATTGGATGATTCCTCCTTGACTAACAATCTCTTTAATTTTTTTAGCAGTAAGTGGTTTCTGTCTTGTTCCTTCAACAAGACAGCTGTCGGAAGAAAATATATTTGGTATACCATCTCCACGATCACCCTTAAGAATAAGCTCCTCAAGGTATCTAATTGGATCATCGTTAACAATTTGTTTCTTACGAACAGGATCATATTGTAAGACATTTGAATATTTGTGTAGTTGAATAAAGTCTTTATCGCCAGAGAGAATCATAATTTTCTCTGCTAATGGTGTATTTAGAATTTCCCCATAGTTTTTACACAACGTAGCAATAACATCATCTGCCTCTGCCCCATGTACTTGAATAACACGATAAGAAAAATTATCTTTAAGTTCTTGCTTTATTTTGTTGAGATGATTAAATAAACTAAACCAATCCAAATCAGATTTTTCTCTGTCTTTCTTTCTATTTCCTTTGTAGTAAGGAAATATCGAACGTCTCCAGTAGTTCTTATCGTCACAAGCAATCACAAGTTCACCATACTCTGAAAACTTCTTCTTTAAAGATCTGATGGTATTGAGAACTATATGACGAACAAGATCCTCTTCTAAAGGAGTGTTTGTGTGGTTTCCTAGCTGAGTAATTATGCTAGAAATCATAATTTGATTCAAGTCAAGTAATATCATTAAAGTATTTTAATCAATTGGTCTGTTATTTCTTGAAGGTTATGCTTAATTTTAATGGTTCTAAAAATTCCACTCTTCACAGCTTCAATAACCATACCCAGATCCTTCTCATCACTAATATACAAATTATATTTTGATAAATCTGCTATCAATCCAGGAATGACGAAGTCTAGAGCTTCTTCCACAGCTTCTCTTTGATTATCTTCGAGTTTGCTAAGCATATCATTGATAGATTGAGGTGGAGAGTCTAGTTTTTCTTTAGGGAACATGATTACATTTTTCACAGTCTAAGCTCGTTCTTACAATTATCTAACAACATAGTGGAACATTGGGCCTTCATCTTTTTTTAATAATCTTGATTCTTTAGTAGGATAACCAAATTTAAGTGAGTTTAAAACATCTTCCCACTGTCCTACAATTTTTTTCCAGTTATATCTACTATCTGCATATGCTTTAACAAATTTAAAATATTGTTGCATATCATCATCGTTTACGACTCCAATAGCATGATCCAAAGCGTGATAGAATTTGTTAGCATGAACGTAGATATCCTCATCAAATTGATATTGAAACGTCATTCCCCCACTGGTATCCGATAAACCAGCTAAATTGGGATGAACACACATCAATCCTGCACTCATGGCCTCAATAAAACTTCTACTGTTACATTCTGACCAAATAGAAGGATAAGCATAGATATGAGAATTTTGAAGTTGATTGCGAACTTCTTGATTTGATTTAAATCCATGATATACTATCTTTGGATGTGATTTTAATTTCTCAAACAAATGTTCATATTTTTTATCAGCCTCATCCCATCCATATATCTTAAAACTAGAAAATACGTGAAGATTTATGTTATCATGTTTTTCACACAATTTCTCGAAAACTGGATAAAGTATTTCAAGTCCTCTTTGCGGAGAAGAAGAGTAAATAAGATTAATTTGATCTTTAGGTTTTTCAACATATGGAATAGGGTCAACAGGATTATCAATAACTACGCATTTATCATTTTGAGAAATGTTTAATTTAGTAACATACTGGTTATACTGCCAATGACCACAAAATACAAGTTTGTGGAATCTTTCCCTGCTTGATTCTTGTTTCAAATGGTTTGTTTCAGGATCTTCAGGAAGATCATGTAACCAATATATTCTAATCTTATCTTCTTCTAACTTCCTTACCCTTGAACAAATGATCTGAAAATCGTCAGTAAGACCTTCTGGAAGTCTTTCAGCTAATCCTCTTTTAATTAATTCTGTTCCCCCAAAAGATTTAATACTAATTTCATTTTCTTCCATAGTAATTTCCTTCAAATCCTTGTGTACATCAATTTATGTCAAAATTTATTGAAAGAATGGAATCGTACCTAAAGGATCTCCATTCTTTCTTATCTATATCCCATACAGGAAGTACGTCAGGATTAAACTTTTTAGTGTTTCCTGTCTTAGTTTTATAAGGGACGATAATACTTTCTTTCAAAGTACACTTCATTTCCCTTTCTTCCCCATTATTTTTTTTAAACTTAACATAAACAGGACCATATAACAAATGATCTAATAACCATTTTCGCGAAATTTTATATTCTGCATAATCTGTACTAAACACATTCATACATTCTCCAAATAAAAAGGGGCTACTAGCCCCTATAATATACATTAATAAATTTTATTAGACAAGACCATTTGCCAATGCACGATAACCAGCAGCAATTACTTTGCGGCTTGGAGTCCCTAGCCTAAATTTTTGTGTAACTCTTCCTTTAGTATCAGTATGAGTGTTCGAATAGATAGGAAGCCCATCTTCCAAACGAAGCATTGAAACTACTTTTGTAGGTGATGCAATACCATATAGAGCTTTAATTTGTTTAGAAGTAAGCTCATGTCCATTAAAAAAAGCTTTACGAAGTTTGTGTTTTTGATTCATAATATCTCCAAAAATAATAAAAAATTAATTTAGTTCTTAAGAATGGAATATCCTTCTTTAGAAAACTTTAAAATTCTTGAACCAATTTTTACAACATAAAATGTTTTTCCTCCTATTTCTTCTTCCTTAACTATATCTGCAGTAATTATTTCTTTGGTGAAATTATTTCTAAAGTTAACATCATGCTTGATTTTAGAGCTTTTTTTGTAATTTAGATTTTTTATTAGATGCATACAAATCCAGCTTTAATTAAGGTTTCTTCAAACTTATAGTAGTTAGATTGATGAAGTTGCAATCGTTGAATATTGTTTGGTTCATGCTGAACAACATCTACAAGATTAGAAATTTTGTTTTGAAAATAAATTTTAAAAGTTGTATTATCTTTGAATAATATTCTACTGGGAGTTATATTGTCAAAGTTATATGGACGACCTAGAGAAGTTTTCATATCCGTATTTGCAAATAAAATAACTATCAATTATATCAGAGCTTGGGTTCCATTTCTTGTCAGACATACCAAGAATGTATTTTACATTATATTGGGTTTCATTAATAAATGCAACCTGCATTTGTTCTTTATTGGCATTTCCTTTACCCGAAGCAAATTTTTTAATTACGGTAGGAGCAATTGTGAATACTTCGTACTTACTTGACCATAAACGATACTTCAACACTCCACCGTTTTCAGCAATATGAAACACTCGTCCTGTTGCCGCATAAGCATAATCCTCAATATAAACCTGAGAAACATAATGCTTAGCAAGAACCTTTAGTGCCCAACATGAAATTTTATGATATCTCTCTTCTTGGGAATTATATTTTTCAAATACACTTCCCATCAGTCTTTCATTGTGAAGTTTTCCATGTTTGACTAAATTAGTTAAGAAATAGAAATAGCAATCTTTAAAATTAAATTCAGAGCCACTAAAAATGCAAATAGAAGGAGAAGATAGCGAAAGGTCAATCCCAGCTACGTTTTTCATCTTCCTCCAAATCTTCGTCAATCCCTTCTTCATAACCATATAATTGTGTACCGCAATAAGGACAGAAAGTCAATTCTTCCATTGCCACTATTTCCTGAATAATAAATTCTGATCTACATTCTTCACAATGATGGAGACCTGTTTCATCGTAGTTCATAGTTTCTCCTAAGCTGCTTTAGCCCATACTTCATCCCAACTTCCTGTAAGGGCTCCTTTGGCATAGTCTGTCGCTCTATTCTCAAAGAAGTTGGTGTGAGTGGGTGCGTTGATCATTTCCTCAACCCAAGGAAGAGGATTTTTTTTAACCTTCATGATTCCTTTAAGACCCATACTGATAAGACGACGATCAGCAATATAGCGGATGTACTGTTTAACGTCACGAGCGTCCAGATCATCCATAGATACCAAGCCAAATGCCAAATCAATAAACTTATCTTCCAAATCAACCATCTTAGTTGCAATGGTATATATTTGTGACTTAAGATCATCATTCCATATTTCTCTGTTTTCTTCTATATATGTCCTAAACAACTTGATCATAGATTCTGCATGCATTGTTTCATCAACAATTGACCAAGTAACAATCTGACCCATTCCTCTCATTTTACCATTTCTAGGAAAATTGAGAAGCATTATAAAACTACTAAACAATTGCATACCTTCAGTGAAGGCAGAAAATGCAGCAATATGTGTTGCAGTTGATTGTTTTGTGCTATTCTGAGAACTTATATCCAACAAAAAGTCGTGTTTTTCCTTCATCTCGCTGTATTGAAGGAATTCGTTATAAGTTTTTTCAGGCATACCTAGTGATTCAATTAAATGACTATAAGCAGCAATATGTAATGCTTCCCTAGCTGCAAATCCACACAACATCATACGAACTTCAGGTTGAGGGAAATATGGTAGATAGTTTTTGACATATCCACCAGCAACATCAATATCACCTTGGGTAAAAAATCTAAAAATGTTGGTTAAGAATTCTTTTTCATGCTCTGTTAATCTGTTTTTCCAGTCTTTTATGTCTTCTATCATAGGAACTTCTGTATGAAGCCAATGAGCTTGCTCATGCTTCAGCCAAGCTTCATATGCCCATGGATAGGAAAAAGGTTTATAATAATTACGCTCTTCTGTTAGTTTTATTTTAGTTTTTTTAATCATCTCTTTTATGTGAATTGAGGGCCAGAAACCCAGGTTACTAAAGAGTATCTCGTTCCTTTGGTTACAGGAGTAACCTCATGAATCAAGAAACTAGGGAAAATAATTATTTTGTTTTGCTTCTTCACTACAGTTTGAGGAACTGCGTTTGGATAAATTAAAAGTTCTCCTCCTTCATACTCTGAAGGATCACTTAACAAAACTATCATACTAAGTTTTCTCATTAAACAGGATAATGGGCCACAATCTGTATGTTTGGAATACATTCCTCTTTGTGATTGTTCATATACAGTAAATTGTAAGCCATCAAATGTTTGTATGTTAAATTTAAACAAATTTTCATTTACAATTTTAATTCTTTCAGCTATTTTCCTGAACAACCATTCTGAATCTAAGCTATAGTGAATCCAACTTTGATTTGATGTTCTTATGTTAGAGTCTATAACTGGTGTATCAATTCCTATACCACTTTGAGATGGTTTCAGTTTTAAACCTAGTTCAATCAATTTAGTATTTTCAGCACTTGTAAAAAAGTTTTCTTCTTCATAAATCCAAGGAGAATCAGGGTATATTTTGTTCATAAGTTATCCTTCACATGCTAAACAATGATCTTCGTTAATAATTTGTTTTAAATCTATTTCTTCAATAACTTTACGTTCTATTTTTTTAGAGACTTTATCAGCTTTCGAAATCTTCTCGCTGCGGCAGTAGTAAAGCGTTTTGAGTCCTTGCTTCCACGCTAAGAAATGTACTGCATGTATGTATTTAATGTTTGAATCCGGTCTGAAAAACAAATTGACACTTTGTGCTTGATCAATATAGGGCTGTCGATCAGATGCATGCTGTACGATCCATCTCTGGTCAATCTCCATCGACGTTTTAAACACTTCTTTGGTCCAGTCATCGAGGAAATCGAGATGTTGAACGCTTCCATCGTTTGCGATAATACTTGACCAGATTTCGTTGTAGTCCAACTTAGAATTGCCATCACATTTCTCCTTAATAATTTTATCTAACCATTTATTTTTGTTTAAAAAAGCACCTGACAGAGTATCTTGACGATAAGCATTGGCACGATAAGGCTCAATGGAAGGACTCGTGTTACCCATAATGATACTAGAGCTAGCGTTAGGAGCAATAGCCATTGTATGTGAGAATCTACGTCCTGTTCCTTGAGCATCAAGAGCTTCGCCGCGCTCTTTTCCTAATTCTAGATTTGCGTATTCCAATCCTTCGTGAATATGTTTAAACATTTGTTTATTTTTACTTACTGCTAAAGCTGACTCAAATGGTACACTTTTGCGTTGTAAGTAAGCATGGAAGCCGAGAGCACCCACACCAATGCTACGCTCTCTGGAAGCAGAATATTTTGCCCTAGAGATATAATCAGGAGCATTATCAATAAAGTACTGAAGGACGTTATCAAGCATCTCCGAAACGTCCCTGAGAAAAAGTTTATCGTCTTTCCAATCATCATAATACTCCAAGTTAACTGATGACAAACAACAAACAGCAGTTCGATCTTTATCTGTAGCCAGTATAATTTCACTACACAGATTGCTTTGTTTAACAGTTAATCCTAGTTTCTTTTGAAACCATGGTAGATTCTTATTGCTTGTATCAATAAAATGGAGATAAGGCTCACCGGTGAGCATCCTCAATTCTAGAATTTTCATCCACAGTTCTTTAGCACTGACTATTTCACGCACTTGTTGATCATGAGGATCTTTTAGTTTAAAGCTATCATCTACTTGAGGATCTAACATACTCTTTTCAATAATCTGCATGAAATCGTCAGTAATATTGATACCGTGATGTAAATTAAGAGCGCGCATGTTAGGATCGCCAGTTGGTTTACGCATATCAAGGAATAACATAATATCGGGGTGGTTAATGTCAAGATATGCAGCATAAGAGCCACGACGAGTCCTTCCCTGTCTATAAGCAAGAGATGAAGCATCATATGTGCGAAGGTGAGGCATAACACCAGTAGACTTATCGTCAGCACTACGAATTCCTACTCCAATTCCTATACCACCTCCTAACATTGATAACCAGTTAACTTCTGATAAAGTATCGACTAAACCAGCAGAACTATCATGTAAATATGGAAGAAAACAGCTTATAGGCAAACCACGAGCAGAGCGACCAAATGATAAAATTGGTGTACTATATGATAACCAATGTTTGCTAGAATATTCATATAATCGTTGAGAATGTTCTGGGTTCGATCCAAATTTTGATGAGACATATGCAAACCTTTCTTGTGGACTATTCTCATCTTCTTTCATGTAACTTTCTTTTAATCTTTTGATCCCTAACTCATCGAACAAATTGTCTCGAGAATAGTCGACCGTAATGCCATGGACTGACCCAACGGACATAAGCAACTCCTTGTTATTTTATTTAAAGACCGATCCAGT
>Ga0214923_10007704_pt1 | contig 11675 bp, 8 predicted proteins | sample LL1510_MetaG_FD_177993 | JGI IMG/M metagenome (GOLD analysis project Ga0214923, IMG submission 177993) | Freshwater microbial communities from Lake Lanier, Atlanta, Georgia, United States - LL-1510 | ecosystem: Environmental > Aquatic > Freshwater > Lake | place: USA: Georgia | collected 2015-10-15 | reverse complement strand
ACAAGGTGGGGCAATAACGAATTGTTGCATTTTATCAAAATCACCCACCAAATAATACCCTCTCACTAGACGCACCAAATCCGTCCCATAAGGGCACATCATAGGGTTACGCCAAGAATATTTATTTACAACTTTCTCCTCTGTTTGAAGGGAATCCGTTGCATTGATTTTTGGCACTTGTGAAGCAGATTTTTTTTGTTCAAACCTACAAGAAGCAAACATAAAAAGGGCAAACGTAAGTAAACAAAATGTTTGTATTTTCATAGGGCAAAAATAACCATGAAGAACAATTATTTTTATCATTGTGGTGGTGTTGGTAATAAGTTAATATTAAAGGTATGAAAACAATATTTCTGCTGCCCGTTTTTCTCTCTCTTTTCGCAGGATTTTTCTTGTGGTCCCACCTCGCTTTCGCATAGCTTTAGCGGAGCAAAGTTGGGCTCCCGCCGCTGGCGGATAAACTTCTCGCCTGAAAAGTTTTGGACATAAAAAAACCCTGACATTTATCGTCAGGGTTGTGGTCCCACTTGGGCTTCCCGATACTCGATCCTCGATCGGGATAAACTTCTAGCCTGAAAAGTTTTGGGCATAAAAAACCCTGACATTTATCGTCAGGGTTGTGGTCCCAGTTGGGCTTCCCGATACTCGTTCCTCGATCGGGATAAACTTCTCGCCCATTCATTCCTAACCTAAAAATCCCGCTCTCGCAGGATTTTTCTGTGGGCGAAAGATCTGAAATATCGAAACTTTTTGGAGAGAATGTGGCAATTCTAAATAGAATGCAAAAAAATGCTATTAATCTTTATAAATAATGAGTATCATTGAGTCGAGCGAACAACCAATTAGCTTTACAAAATCACGTTCCTGAATAAGTGCGTAATTATAGTTTAGAACGTATTTAAGTCCATAAATCCTCAATCGTAACATTCAACTCGAAAAGGAGCCATGGAAATTTGTTTTCCAATATTCATTTTTATAAAAGTCTGAAGTATTAAAGAACACTCAAACAAATAAGTTACTTATAAATCGAAAGTGTTTTCTCTCCTTTGCAGTTTATTCCTGCTCGAAACATTCCATTTGTATTAAATTGAAAGGTTATGTTTCCTTTTCTATCAACACCTATTAATCCACCTCTTCCACCTAGTTGTGTAAGCTCTTTCATAATGACATTCTCAGCTGATTTTCTTAAAGACATCTTTGAAAAAAACATATAAGAGTGTACTTGATGGGCTGCCACAATTCTCATAAAATCTTCACCATGTCCTGTGCAAGAAATAGCACAGGTTTTGTTATTTGCATAGGTTCCACTTCCAATTACAGGAGAGTCTCCTATGCGATTGTATCGTTTGTTTGTGATACCACCAGTTGAAGTTCCTGCAGCTAAATTTCCATACATGTCGAGAATAACACAGCCAACTGTTCCAAATTTTGAAATGCTTTCCTTTTCTTCAATTTGTCCCCTATCATTGTCAAGAATTGTTTTTGTTGTATCTCTTAGTTTTAACATTTCATTCCATCTTTTTTGATCAAAAAAATAGGAGGTGTCAACCAGTTCAATGCCCTTTAATTTTGCAAACTTCTCAGCACCTGCTCCATTTAAGAAAACATATTGCGAATCAAGCATAATGGCTTTTGCAAGACTTATTGGATTCTTCACATGTCTAAGATTGGTAACGGCACCACAATGAAGTGTTTTGCCATCCATAATCGCGGCATCCATTTCATTTTTCCCTTCATTCGAAAAAACAGACCCCTTACCAGCATTAAACAAAGGAGAATCTTCTAATTTTCGGATAACTATTTCTACAACATCTACTGCAGTGCCGCCTTCTTGTAAAGCCTTATATCCAGAGGTTAGAGCTTCATCTAAAACTGCAATATAGGCACTTTCTTGTTCTGGTGTTAAATTCCGCTTTTTAAAATTGCCTGCACCACCATGAATAGCAATGGCAATTTTTTTATTCGTATTTAGTATTGGATCTGCGATTTTTTGAGCAATCAATGTGTTCTGTGAATATATAAAAAATATTCCGATGAAAAAGAGAATTTTATTCATGTCTAGAAATTAAAATCTGTATCCATAACCGATACAATAGATAAATAACATTTTTGTGTTTTTTGTATTCAATCCTAATTGATGGGTAAACGCTAAATCTATTCTATGGTGAAGATTAAATTTATATGAATAACCTACACTGGTTCGGATGAATTGTGTTTTGAATACTGAGTTTAACCTGTAAAATTGCTCAACAGATGTATTGAAAGAGTTTTTTGAATCTATGGAGTACCTGACAGATAGTTTATTTCTAATAAAATATTTATTAGGTTGGTAAGTATCTAAAAGGTTTGAACCATAAAATTGGTCTTGAAATCTGGTCCGGAATTGAAAATAAAAACCACCTAATCCTTTTGATCCTATCAAGTCGAGGTAGAAGCGCTGCAGATTATCATAATTATTATCTAAGTTTCTAAGTTTAATAAACCTATAATTCCCTCCAATTGCAAAATAATTACTCAACTTATACTGTAAACCAATATCAAGAAAAGAGGACCCGACTTCTTTTATGTTTTGAATAATTGCGGTTTGATTTATTAAATTTAAAGAAAGTCTTTTGTTGATTTTTTTTTCCATACCTAACGTAGTCCAAACTACAGCATCTTTTTGATTTTGTGCAGTTGAATTAAATCCTAAAAAGAATACCAAGAATATTTGAAAAGATCGAATAATAAAACGCTTCATTTATTATACTTTATCATATAGTTCCTAATTTGGATGAGCTCTTCTTTATCATTGTATACCTGTCTTTCTATCAATGAGCCTTTTGAATCATATTTGTATAAAATTCTTTTAGTAACAGTCAACCCATTAGGTTTGTATGTAATCTCTTGTGTTTTCAAACCAAAGGAATCGTAGGTAAACCTTGTTATTTCAATCATTTCATTATTCGAATTGTAAACTTGTTCTTCTTTTCGATCATTCATATTATCAAAATCCGTTGCTGTCTTTCGTTTTAGGTTACCCAATTTATCAAATTCACTATGCAATATGATTCTATTTTTTTTATCATATTTAAAGGTTTCATATACTTTAAAAGTAGAATCAGCATTTAATTCTTTCTCTACAATGATTCTACCCTTGTTATCATATTCGTCTAATGACCATCGTACGAAAGTTTCCTTACCGTCTTTATAATCGAATAGTTTTTGTTCAACTTGCCTTATATTTTTTTTACGAATACTGGAGGATGTATTTTGCGCCATTGTCATGGAACTCACAAATAGCAAAATTATTAGGCAACTTATATTATTTCGTTTCATTTGAAAACATTAAAATCCTCTAATTTTTTTTGCTCTTTTCTCTGGGTAATATCAATTGATTGAATGACAGCCTTTTCGTTAATTGGCAACTGTCCAGAAGTCATGGCCAATGAATCCAACCCATAGGTATAAACAGTATATTTCCCCTTGTAGAGGTACTTGAATTCAAATTCACCTTTATAATTAGTTTTAATCCTTTGACCGTAATTAATATTGTCACCATAGACTATGTAAACATAGGTGTCGCTAAGATAACCCTCGTTAATCAATACTGTAAAAGTTGAATTATAGTGTTTATAATAAATTTTCCCATAAATTCTAGCTTCTCCACCAATTCCTGGTACTTTTCTACAAGATTGAAAAAGAATTAAAGTGAAAATGAAAAAAATAGTAGTCAAAAACAATTTATTTTTCATCGTATTAAATTTATGCTTTGTTTTATTGATAAGGTGGACTCCAAATCTGTCGCTGCGATGATTATGATTTTTTCATTTTTCATTTCGTGCAACATATTTATAAAATTGGTTTTATTTTCAACTGTTAATCCTTTAAAAGGTTCATCGAGCAAGATTATTTTTCTATCCATTAAAACCGCTCTACACAAAATAAGAATTTTTTCTTCACTTTTAGAAAATCCTTTATTTTTTTGCAATATTTGTTTCAAATTATCAGTATCATGTTTCTTAAAAAATCCTATTTTTTCTAAAATTTGAACCACCTTGAGTTTGTTTTCATCTTTTCTACTGAAAGAAACACTTTCAAATATAGAATCTCCCAGTAAAGTTGCCTCTTCCGATGCGAATGCAATGGTTTTCCTAATTTCACTTTTATTAGCAAGTTTCAAGTCTTGACCAAAGATTTCAATCTTCCCTAACTTAGGTTCGTATATTCCCATTAATAGTTTTAAGAAAGTTGATTTCCCTGAGCCTCCTTCACCAATTAAATAATAAATGCCTGGTTCATTTATAGATAGGGAAAAATCATCCAGTAAGGTATTTGATACGCTGTAGGAGAAAGAAATTGATTTTAAAATAATTGCAGAATTTGAATTTGCTATGGACTGACTTGTCGAATCTTGAAATTTTTCTTGATTGTAATTAATAATTTCTAGGTATTTACGCAATGAAATGTCTCCAGACTGCCACACCATATTAACCCGAAGAATGCGTCGAAGCACTGGAATTATGTTGATGGTCAACATTATTAAAACAATAATCTGAGCTCCATCAACGGTATGATTTGAAGATTGATTTTCTCTATAAGCGAACAGCAACATTACAAGTAACATTGTGTACAGGGAAAAAGGCAGGAAATTTTGAATTAGACTTGACCATTTAAGATAAGATATTCCATTTTTATATTGCTGCGAACTTTTTTTCTCGAACTTTATTTGTTCAATATTAATCCGATTCATCACTTTAATGGTGAGCATTGCGGATAATCTTTTGTTTACAAAATTTAAAATTGTGCTTTTAATATCTCGTTGTCTCGAACTTATTTGTTTTAGTTTCTTGTTAATTAAATAGGTTACCCAGAAGAGAATTGGAAAAAAGACAATAATTACCAAGGTCAAAACTTGATTCATGGAGAAAAAAATACATAAGGTGATACTAACAAATATCATATCAGTGATAAAGCCGAGGATTCCCATTGAAAATAATTTGCTAATGGAGCGCAAGTCACCACTGTATCGCAATAAATAAGTACCAACTTCTTTTCGTTCGAACTCTTTCATTTCTGATTCAAGTTGTTTTTTAAAAAGAAGTTCTCTCAAGTATTTTGAAAAAGATTCAACTAAGATACCTGAAAACAAGGACTGAAAGTATCCAAAAATAAATTTAACGATTAGCAAGAATAGAAAGAGGAGCGTAAAAGCTTCTATTGTATTTATTTCCCCAAATAATAAGTTAAAAATTCTCCCCCTTGCCGAATTTGATTTCGTGATAATTTGATAAAACTTCCCTAAAAAAAGAGGAGTAATTAGAATGAAAATGGTACTAAAAAAACTAAAAATTAGAGCGCATGAAGTTAATAACTTTTTTTCTCTCAAAAAGAAAATGAAGATTATCTTTTTCGAATAATACATTTTACGAAACTAACTCAATAATGGAATTATCCATTAATCCTTCTAAGGTTTTTACAGGAATATTAACCCTTTTTTCAACTTCTTCAATTAATAGGGGACTCATTGTAAATCTTCCAGCGATAATCGAAGGGTTTCTCCCAAGTTTTGCAAGGAAATCAATTCCCCAAAATGCCGCTAAGCTATCACCGCAGGATAATGCTATATGATTTATGGTTTTCATAAATTCTTTATCCATCAATAATTCTTCTGTTTCCAACTGAACCAGTCCATCAGCAATTTCCATTACAATGAAGTCAGGTTGAAATTCAATCAATTGGTCCAGAAGCGTTTGGTAAAGATCCATTAAATCTGGTTTAGTGATCATATAAGTTGAAGGATAACCAGCGTCAACAAAATCAAGTGAAACATCTGCGCCACAATCAAATACTAAATCTTTATCTTTAGAATAACAAGTTCCAGTCAACTTTATAAATGCAACTTTTTTATTATTAAGTTTAAGTCCACGAGCTAAAAAAGCAGCAGTTGTCGTTTTTCCACTATCCATAGTTGACCCCACGGATAAAATAACGCTGGCGTTATTAGGTACTTCACCTCTGAATTTTTTCCGTTGGGTCTGGTTATAAATGGTGTTCACGACTTCATTTTCATCATTCATTGCATATCCTATAAGTTTTAGTTTTGTTGGTTCAATATCATGAAAAGCAGCATTTTTTGATTTAACAATTCCGATTGCACCTCCGGCTCCAAGTATATCTAAGATTTCCGTTGGCTCATCGGGAACATAGCCTTCAAATTGAGCCGTAGCATATCGATTAGCAAAAGAAGCAAGAATTTTGTCCTTTTCAAGAATTGTTGCATTTCTTTTATCAGTTAATTGAATCGTTTTGTGCTTTCCTATCTTTACTACTTCAAATAAAGCTACATCTCCAATTTTAGGAACATAAATATCGGTTAAGGCAAAATTAATTGAACTATAATTAATTTTTGCGCATGACATGGTTATCTTTAATTTCATAATTATTCTATTGAATTACTAATTTGTAGGAAACTGTTGATCCAAAATCACTATTTAATTTAATAAAATAAATTCCTGGCTGAAAACAAGAAATATCAATCTTATTTTTTTTCAATAATTCAGCATTGGTTATTAACTGTTTACCACTTAAGTCAAATAAACTATAATCCGTGAAAGAATTTTCTGATTTTAATTCTATTGTAATATAATTTTGTGCTGGATTAGGATAAATTACAACAGTGCTTATATTAAATTCATCTATAGAGGCATGAGGGTCAAAAGATTTCCTTAATGTCACCATTTCTTTTTGATTAATGGAATCAACACTAGCCCCAGAAATATAAAAATAAAGACCATCAAGTTGAATTGTGCTAGGGATATCTTTGTCATTTGCATTTCCATTATATCTATATTGATTACTTAAAGTACCATTTGATAAATATTTTAAGACTAAATAATCGTATTGTAATCCTAAATTAGAGATGCTATCTGAATAACCAGTTAAGAATACATCACCAAAAGAATCTAATTTTATCTCTTCAGCTTCATCATCCAAATTGGATACATTGTTATAAATATTGTTCCATATTTGATTGCCTAGGGGATCATATTTAAGGATTATAATGTCATTATTCAAAGTTGAAGTTTGATTGTCATTATCAACAGTACCAGCAACAAAAATATTACCTGATAAATCTGTTGCTACACTGTTCCCTATATCTTTTCCATGGCCAGCACCATCAATTGTTTGGGACCATTGTTGAGTGCCCAAGCTGTTGTATTTGAGAACCAAAATATTTGTATCAGAATTTAAACCAGATTGAGTAAAACCTGTTATGATTACATTCTCTGAATTATCAATATCCATAGAAATTGATTCATCTGCTCCATTCGCATCAAATGTTCTAACCCATTGTTGTATACCTAAATTTGAGTATTTAATTACCAAAACATCATTGTTACTACCATTAAAAGTCCTCCCAGCAACATAAACGTTTCCGGATGAAGAGACTTTAATTAGACGCGTTTGATCGCTGCCATTAGCTATCCCATTATAACGTTGAACCCACATTAAACTTCCTAGAGAATTATATTTCAATGTAATGGCATCCGTGTTTGAGTTCACGCTTGGATCGCCATCGCTGCGTCCTGTCAAAAAGACATTTCCTTGACCATCAATTGCTAAATTGAATGCTTTATCACTTCCACCTGCAACTGTATAATCATATTTTCTTGTCCAGATTGTATCGCCATTGGCATTGTATTTTGCCAAAAGAATATCGTATGAAGTACCAGAATTTTTAAGAAAACCCCCTACGTAAATAAAACCGTTTGCATCTATACCTATTCCATATGCTTCATCGGGGCTGCCGGATGAAGATGTACCATTTAAAGTCCTCAACCACAATGCGGTTCCATTTGGATCAATTTTTAACAATGAATGATTTCGATCCGATCCATATTCTACACTGTATCCAGCAACATAGGTATTTCCCTGATTATCAACTACAATAGAATGGCTGTTATTAGAATTGTCGCCAATGGCGACATATATTTTGCTCCAAATTTCAGTTCCCATATTTGAATATCTCATATAGGTGCCATGTTTAACTGGAATAACCTCACTACTCCCACAAATTACAATATCATTGTTTGAAGCAATAATCATGGAAGAATGCATATCATTACTCGTAGCAGATAAGGTGTAAACTTTGTTGAATAATGCTTGTCCAATTGATGAATATCCTAATAAAATTGCGTTGTTCTGAATCACAGCACCTGCAACTGCATCAGTGTATCCTGAAACAAAAACATTACCATTAGAATCGGTTTCAATATCAGCAGGAATATCGTCATTTCCTACAGTACCTGTATATGTTTGAGCCCACTGTTGAATACCTGCACTTGAATACTTTATAGTTGTGATGTTATAATTGACATTGGCAGTTAAATCAAAATCTGAGTGTCCGGAAACAATTACTTCTCCAGCTGAGTTCAATGTTATGCAAGTCGCGCGATCATCATCAACGTAATCATAAATTGCTTGCCATAGTAAATTTCCTGCAGCATTGTAGGCCACTGTCACATAATCATAGTTGATATTTTTTGAGCGACCTGTTACATATACATTTCCATTAGTAGTATTTACAACCATATCTGTTGGACGGTCATTACTGGTTCGGTCCAAAATTTGTTGCCAAAGCGTCGCACCATTCGCGCCATTATATTTAATGGTTAAATAATCATCCTCCGTTCCATTGAATGATCTTCCCGTAACGACAGGATTATTTGAAGGGTCTAATGCAATTTTAACAGGTCTATCGGTTCCATCACCTAAGCCATTAAAAACACTTAACCATTGTTGCGTTCCGGATGCATTGTATTTAATAGTAATGTAATCATCGTTATTTACTATCGAAGGGTCATTATCAGATTGACCTGTAACATATATGTTTCCACTTGCATCAAGGGCAATAGAAATTCCCTTATCCGTTTGATCTGATTGTGTTGGAGATAAATATGGCTGAATCCATTGTATGACTCCCGAAGCATTATATTTGATTGTTACCATGTCTGTACCCGTCCCGCTTCCTCTTTGATAACCTGTTATGTATACATTGAAATTAACATCAACTGCAATTGCAGTTGCCTCATCCATTCCACTTCCTGGACCATTATAAACATTTGTCCAAAGAGTATCTCCAGCTGAAGAGGTTTTCATTACCAGAATATCTTTGTTTCGATCTATATTTAATGTTGAACCGCAGAAATATAAATTTCCCTGATTATCTTTAGTGTTTGCATTAAAACTTGCTGAAAAGTCGCCTTGTCCTTTTAATTTATTTATCCATTGCGCCTTGATAAAAAAGACATTAACACTGACAAAAATTAATACAATTATTTTCATATTCATGGTTCTACAATTAAATAAGTTTTTTGACGAGCGCAAAAACGCAAAAGTTGCTTTAAGTTTCCGGTAACGCCCACTTAAATTTGAATATATTTGCAATCATTTGATCTTTTTGACTACATTTTTTTAAGAGTTTTCATTAGTTTGCATACCAAAATCAAATACATAAAAATCCCTCCCATCGACTTTGCCACGGATTAGGAAAATTATGCAGTCCCACCTCGCTTTTGCATAGCTATAGCGGAGCAAAGCTGGGCTCCGGCCGCTAGCGGATAAAATTACTCCCTTTGGTCGTGAAATCGCTTCGCTAAGTGCTCGCCCATTAAAAATTGCACATAAAAAAAACCTGACAATAAATGTCAGGGTTGTGGGCGAAAGGTCTGAAATATCGAACTTTTTGAGGGAGGATTTGGAGCAATTCAATTCACTTGAAATTGGAAACGAAATAATCTAGATAGTCATAAAGTTTGGTTGACAAGTAATACGGCATGTTCATTAAAAAGTACCTTTTATCACTTTTGGTTTTATGCTCTTCAATGCCAAACGTACCGGCATACATTCTAACGGCATACGGATGTGGTGCCGCTTCTATAAATTGATGTAGCGATTTTAGTTTTCCCTCTTTGCCTGATTTTATTTCAATAGGAATGACCATTTTATTAAACTGTACGACGAGGTCTACTTCTGCTGAGGATTGATTTTTTTCGCGCACCCAAAAAATTGGATTGACAGATTTCCGTGTGTTTAACGACATCAGTTCTTGTGCGACTAAATGAGGAATGATGGCTCCTTTGTAGGCAGAATTCAAATCTTCCATGGCAAGCATTTCTACTTGAATGTTCAATTCATGATTAATCAGTCCCGTGTCAAGAAATTGAAGTCTTGGAGATTTTTTTAAATCTGGTAGTATCGGAAGAGAAGTATCAATTGTTGGGTATATAAGTTGAATTACTTTTGCGTCATCAAGATTCCGAAATGCTTCTCCGACCTCCCTTGAACGGTAATTCGAATTGCCGAAATTTTGAAACTTGACTCTCGAATCCAATCCCAAATGAGCTGTTGACATGATGTGTCTAATTATTCGTGCTTCAGAATTATTAGTCGCATATTTGACCACATCCTCCTTATACGTTCCCCAAATACTTTCGTAAATCGTTGGTAAATCAGCTATACTTTGCGTTTCTGCATATTTCTTTACTACTTCAGGCATACCGCCAATAATGGCATAACGGTTAAATAAATCCAATAAAGTTTTATGTGAAACATCCTTTATTGGGATGTTATTTAGTTGTTCTAAAGCTACCGTTTTCTGAATTGCATGAAGGAATTCAGGATAATTGATTGGAAACATGTACAACATATTTACCCTTCCAACAGGAAAACTACTCACTTTTCGCATGGCATGTTCAAGCAATGAACCAGCAGCGATTACATGTATATCAGGTTCATTCTCATAAAAATACCGCAACATGGAAATAGCCTCTGGTGACTCTTGAATTTCATCAATGAAAATAATCGTATCTCCTTTTTCAGCTGCGGGAATGTTGTAAGAGATGAATAATGAATCTACGATGGTATTGATTGTGTTAAAATCAGTAAAGAACCTTTTATCTACTGCAATTTCCAAGTTCAGCAGAATTTTATTTTTATAGCTTTTAGCAAATTGATGAATCAGTGTAGTTTTACCAACTTGTCTTGCTCCTCTTAAAATCAAGGGCTTTCGATCTAAACTTTTTTTCCAGTTCAAAAGTTCTGAAAAAACATGTCTTTGTATATTCATCCTCCATTCAATTTGATATCAAATGTATCAAAATAAAGGTAATAATTGAAATAAAATGTAATAAAATAAGGGTAAAATATGATTTAATTTGTAATGAAATCAAGGTAATGACGGGTAAAATACCTGATGACACCATGAAATGAAAAACAAAAAGCCTCTATTTAGAGGCTTTTTGTGGTCCCACCTAGGCTTCCCGATACTCGTTCCTCGATCGGGATAAACTTCTCGCCCATTCATTCCTAACCTAAAAATCCCGCTCTCGCAGGATTTTTCTTGTGGTCCCACCTCGCTTTCGCATAGCTTCAGCGGGGCAAAGTTGGGCTCCCGCCGCTGGCGGATAAACCTCTCGCCTGAAAAGTTTTGGGCATAAAAAAACCCTGACATTTATCGTCAGGGCTGTGGTCCCACTTGGGCTTCCCGATACTCGTTCCTCGATCGGGATAAACTTCTCGCCTGAAAAGTTTTGGGCATAAAAAAACCCTGACATTTATCGTCAGGGTTGTGGTCCCACTTGGGCTCGAACCAAGGACCACCTGATTATGAGTCAGGTGCTCTAACCAACTGA
>Ga0214923_10007702_pt1 | contig 11679 bp, 10 predicted proteins | sample LL1510_MetaG_FD_177993 | JGI IMG/M metagenome (GOLD analysis project Ga0214923, IMG submission 177993) | Freshwater microbial communities from Lake Lanier, Atlanta, Georgia, United States - LL-1510 | ecosystem: Environmental > Aquatic > Freshwater > Lake | place: USA: Georgia | collected... | reverse complement strand
TTTAATAATTTAATAATTTAATAATTTAATAATTTAATAATTTAATAATTTAATAATTTAATAATTTAATAATTTAATAATTTAATAATTTAATAATTTAATAATTTAATAATTTAATAATTTAATATAACTTACATATTCTATAGTAATCGGCATTAATTGATGTGCGACTAGCCCGTTCGATTTTAACAACGTCGTCTGGTCTAATTCCCATAACAATTGATACTGGACTAAAATATGAAATATCAGGAATTTGTGATTTGTCAAAAATATTATATTTTTTCATAAATAATTCTTTTTCAGTTTGCGTTAAGATAGTATGTTTAGGAACCAATACATGCTTTAAAATATTGAACTGTAGTCGCTTAATATTAATTAAAGATACATAAATATTTTCTGATACCCAAATATCTTTGATGTTTTCTAACATTGTTTCATTTGGTTCGTCTTTTATAATTACCATTAAATCATCTTTTTTCTCTAAAACTGATTCTAAATGAAACAAGTCTTCAACAATGTCGTAAATATTTTGTGGCTTTATAACTTTAGAAACATAATACTTTACATATATTTTTTTCTTTATTGCTTCGTTTTCTAATAGCATATCCAATTGATTATTTTCTATTAATATTCCTATTTCTGTAATGCCAAATTCAGAATATTTTTCAACATTAAACCCCCGTTCGCTTAAAATTTCTAATAAATTTTTACGCGAATTATAAATACTTATAATGAAACTATTGCTATTGGTCATAATTAAGTTATAATAATATAATACTTTTTAATTTATATCAATTATAAAATAAAATATTTATATTTTATTTTGTTGATTTATTGTTGATTTATTTTGATAGTTTTTTTTTCTAGGCTATTGTCTAATTTAGACTCTTCTTTAATGTCTTCAACTTCTGAAGTAGGCGGTGATAATTTTAATAAAGATATTTCTTCGGTTTTACTTTCATCTTGAATAGGTAATTCTTCTATTTCTAAAAGGTCTTCATTTTTAGATTCATTTATAGTTACGCTTTTTGTACTAGTTTCAACTGGTTCGCTTTTTTGACTATTTAAATTTTCAACTTCTAATTCATCATTGTTTACTTGATCGCCAATATTAATAGGTGAATTTTCTTCATTATCAAAATCTTCAAGATCTTGATATTTTTCAAATTCTTCTTCCGCACGTTTAATAGAATCTATTGTTACTTGACTAAGTCCTTCATCGTCGCTTTCTTCGCCTGTTTCTTTGACTTCTGTTTCCTCAGTTTCTTTGGCTGCTTCGGTTTCTGTTTCTTTTATTATTTGTTGTGTTGTTTTTTCTGATATTTGTACATTAACCAATTGTTTATCATATTTTTTAGAAAATTCTAATTGTTCTTTTTCTGTTAATTTTGTTAATTTTAAATTTTCTATTGTTTTAGCATAATTCATAGAAGTTAATTGATCTACATTATCTTCTGTAATAATACGCATTTGAATATTCATAACCTGTAGTTCGTGTATTAATAATTTAAAACAATAAGGAACACGAACAATACTAAATGACTTTCCATATTTTGAAACAACTTCTAGGTTCATAGAATTTTCAAAATTCTCGCTAAATTTTAAAGGGCCATCAGCAAAAGGACTTATAAAAACATTCTTAGATTCGTTATAAATAGCAATTGTTCCTGTTGTATTACATATTGCTATATGATAATCATCACCTCTTGCCAACATAGATTCTTTTAAAAATGCGGTTGCTCCGTGGGCAATAATGCCGTCGCGCTCCATTTCACCTATACGTAACCCGCCATCATTTGCGCGACCTTGAACTGTTTGTCGTGTTAGTGCTGTTCTAGGACCTTGTGCGCGATAATTTATTTTATCTTTAACCATATGTTTAAGACGCATATAATAACATGGTCCAATAAAAAATTCCATATTTATTTGTTTGCCTGATTCTCCGCTATACATTATTTCATTTCCTGTAGAACTATATCCAATATTTCTCAATAATGTTCCAAATAATGTATGTTTTGGACCTTTATTTACAAATGCCGTACAATCTCCAAATCCACCATAATGAGCACATGCTTTTCCCATTAATGTTTCTACTAATTGACCAATAGTCATACGACTTGGGAGAGCATGCGGATTTATTATTATATCAGGTCTTATTCCTTCGGAAGTAAATGGCATGTTTTCTTCTGGAATTATTAATCCAACTGTTCCTTTTTGGCCACATCTACTACAAAATTTATCACCTTGCGCCGGTATTCTTTCTTCTCTAATTCTGACTTTAGCAATTCTAAATCCTTCTTCGCCTTCTGTAACAAATGCTTTGTCTACATAACCCAATTGTCCTTTTTTTGGTGTTACAGATGCATCTAAAAATGTGTCTGGAATAGTGATATTATTTGTCACTTTTCCAATGACTACTTTTTTATCATCTAATGGTGTATTTTCTTTAATTAGTCCATGTTCGTCTAAATAAGAATAATCATAACCGGGTTTTTTACCAAACACAGTTTTAGATTCAATATTTACAAATTTAGAATCTATGTTTGTTCCAGCAACTTTTGTGCTTTCTTCGCGTGCTTCATACATATTAAAATAAGTAGTATTAAACATGCCACGTCTTAGCGATGCTTCATTAAATAATATAGAATCTTCAACATTGTATCCACCATAACAACCAATAGCAACTATTGCATTTACTCCATAAGTATGTTCTTCATTATATATATATTTTAAATAACGACTTTTCACAAGCGGTATTTGTCCATTATTTAATACAACACCCATTTTATCAATGCGATTTTGATAATTTGTATTATATAAACTAACGCCTTGCTTACTTTGTCCGCAAGAAAAAAGATCTCTTGGTAGTTGATTGTTTTCTGGAAATACAATTTGATTGCCCATAATACCTAATAATAGTGATGGATGAATTTCACAATGACTAGTATATTTTGTAATTTGTTCGCTATATGTTGCTATTAGCGATGATTCGGTTTCTGATGTATCTAAATAGTCAATGATTCCTCCTTTTTCAACTAGTTCATCTATAGCATTTACTTGATCAGTTGCTACCGATTTATCATATAGGTCATAAAAATTAAAAAATACGTAATTAGATTTGATAAACGTATTTAAATCAATTGGAACCTCTTTTTTGTCTTTTGTTAAAAGTCTGATTTTATTAAATCCAATTAATAATTCTCCATATTGAAAATCCTGTGAAATCATTTTATTATAAATAAACTCGTTTTCATAACATACTTTATTATTTTGTAAATAAAGAACGGGTCTTGTTAATCTACCCGAATCACTATATATATATATAATATCTTCTTTTATTGACCAAGTTATACTTGTATAAATTGGTATTAAACCAATACGTCTATATTTTTTTAATAAATCAATCACATCTATGGGTTTAGTTACGATTCCTACCCAGGCCCCATTTACAAAAATTTTGGTACAATGAGCAATATAGTCAATTGTACATTCGCTTAATAATTCCATAAAAAATACTGTGCGCAATAATTCAATTAGTGGTTTTCCAGAATATCCACTTGTTATTAAACATCCAAGCGACATATGCTTATGTAATCCTACATTTCCACCGTCTGGAGTATCAACAGGGTCAATAATACCCCATTGTGATGAATGTAATAGTCGTGGTCCAATTATTTTAGCACTTGAATCTAACGGTAAATTTAATTTGCGTAAATGAGATAAAAAAGAATTATATGATAGTCGATTTAAATCTTGAACTATTTCGGGTCGCTTTGTATGTTCTTCGGCACCCCAATTACCTTTAAATGCTTTTCTAAATCCAGTTTCCAACACACGCTCTTTGAAATATTCTAAATAATTGTTTTCAATTAAACCAATAAAGTCTTTTTGGTAAATACCTTTTTTGTAGTAATATTCTTTATCTATTTTTTGAAAAATGTGCTTTTGCTGTAAAGTGTAATATTCTTTGAATAAGTCATATATAAGTGTTCCGGCTAATTCAACCCTTTTAAATTTAAAACTGTCGCGGTCTGTTGGTTTTTTATCGTTTTTATAAACTTGTAGTAATTCTTTTACCATATGCCCCAAAAAAAACGCTTTTTCAATATATTTATTTTCTCCTATATGTGGTAATAAATAATCCATTAATATTTCTAAAATATGTGCTAATGTTTTGCCTTTTGTTAGTGTTGCCAAATATTTTAGTGCTACTTCTTGATTAAATATATTTCCAGCATCATGAATGGACGGAACAAATAATACTATATAATTCTCATATTTTTTTAAATCTAATAAACATGTTTTAACAATTTCTTTATCGCTTATTACACCAAGTGCTCTCATTAATATAAATAGTGGAACTGGTTTGCGAATATTTGGAACATTGACTAAAATTTGATTATTACTATATTTAGTATCTGGGCGCAATATTCGTATGCTAAGAGTCCGTATTGGTTTAGAAGCATCTTCTGAAACAGAACGTATTTCAGCTGAGTGACTATATAATTCATTGAAATCAGATTTAACATAAAGCATGTTGTCTGCAAATTTCTCTTGACATACCAGAACCTTTTCTTTTCCATCAACAATAAAATAACCACCGCGATCATTTCTACATTCTCCCATATTAAATTTTACAATTGGATCTAAATTATTTAAAATACATAAATCAGAATTTAACATTATTGGAAATTTTCCTAAATATATTTTCTCTAATAAAGATTTTGTTTCACTATATTGTCCTTCGCTATTCATAATTTTATAAACTACTTCTACATCAACATGAAGAGTTATAGCGTAAGTCATATTTCTTAAACGGGCTTCATTTGGAAACATATAGTGTTCTCGATTTGTATCATATATTATTGGTTTTCCAAAATAAAGTCGCTTTCCATCAATACCTCCAATATATATTTCTGCCCTGTAATTATATTCTTTTGTTGCTTCATCTTGTTCTTTTATTATTAATATTGGATTTTTCTCTTTAAAAATATTGTAAATTTTATTATTAAAAAAATCATTAAAGGATTCTAAATGATGCTTTACTAATATATTTGGATCATGACTAAAATATTTGTCTATTATTAACCAGGCTAATTCTTCATGATTTATAGAATTAGTAACTGTTTCTTCTATTAATGTATCTGGTTGTTTTATTTTACTGGTCATTGTAAATATTAGTATTAATTAATACTAATATTTTATATGTTAATATTTATTACATTATATATTAAATCATTGAAGGGGATACAGAATATGTTATAATAATTAATCCTAAAATAACAAATAATAATAATAGCGGTAAGATTACTAATAACCAAGATATTTCTTTATATCCTGCCTTACATAGTGAATTTAATATGAAAGTCCAAAATAATATATATAGCGCTTTAAACACAAATAGCAAAAATGTATTTGGAATTTCACATTCAAAAGCACCTAAGCAATATTTTGTTGTATTGCCAAAATTTTGTATTGCAATAATAATAAATATTAAAACCGATATAAATAAATAAATAAATGCGGGCGAGCACAAATTTTTGAAATCTTTTATATATTTACTAATATATGCCATATTATAAATTATACATATAAAAAATATTATAAATAAAAATATTTAATATTTAATAAAAATATTATAAATAAAAATATTAAATATTAAATAATAAAAATAAAATATTAAATAATAAAAATAAAATATTAAATAATAAAAATAAAATATTAAATAATAAAAATAAAATATTTAATATGTTTATTTAATTTGGTTGTACCATAGGAGATGGACTTGGTTGAGTTGGTGTTCCTAGCAGATTATTCAAAAACGACCCAGTAGTATGTGAAACGCTGTACCCAGCATCCATTATTGGTTGAAATGCTCCTATTCCTGTTCCGCCACTCATTATTTGTTTTCTTGAGCAACCTATTTGATATCTTTTTCTAAATTTGTTGTTTAATGTTATTTTTTTTTGCTTTCTTTTTAAACTTTTACGCAGTGTTTTTTTTCTCCTATTTCTATGACTAACTGTTTTTCTATATTTATTCATTATATATATAAAAAAATATTTAAAAATATTTTAAATATTTAAAAACTATAAAATCTGTAAAATCTATAAAATCTATAAAAACTATAAAAACTATAAAATCTGTAAAATCTATATAAATTTCTATTAAATTATATTATTCAATATCAACATGAGTAATCATATGTCTTCTACAACAACTTTTTTTCAATTGTAAAATATCTAATACTTCCCCTTCGGGTGTTTTATCCATAAAGTCTTTTGTTAAATATACTACTTTATTAACTTCCATTGACTTATCTATTTTTCTTTTTTGAACTTCGCGCTGATAATACCTATATTTATTTGCCAATACTTTGCCGCAAGTAAAACACTTTACAGGAATAATCATAATATATTATACAATATAAAATATTTATATAATTTATATTCAATTTTAAAAATAATTGTTTTTAAACATCTTCAAATATTACTGCTCTATTTAGTTTAAAATTATCATAATTTTTCATTTTAATATTCATATTAATTTGATAATAATTTAATAATAATATACTTACTATTATTGCTATTAATATAAAAATAATTATTGACACCAATTTAATTGGCATTTATATTTACAAATTTTTTTAATTTAAATAAAATTGTAAAATTATTATAACAATGTATTTTTTATTATTAAAAATTTATTATTAAAAATTTATTATTAAAAATTTATTATTAAAAATTTATTATTAATTATTAATTATATATAAAATTAATATATAATATAATAAATATATAATATAATAAATATGTCACATATAACAAGACTGATACAACTTCATACTGAGCTTGGAAATAATGCTATATATCTTTACTGTATGTTAGTGATTGGTTATGACGAATCTAACCAAACTATTATAGAGTCGGCATATGCCAAAAGCAACAATTCAACTATACAACAAGACTTGCAGAAGTTATACGATGAGGATATGAACAGTGCTGATATAAATTTTCTAAGCGAAGACATTCCACTGCATGTGTCTTATTTAGCATTACTCTTCTTTGTTTATGCTGCACTGGTCGAAGTGAATAGTAGAGACCCCCCCTCCACAAATATTGGAGGACTAGTAATGGATCCAGAACTAGCAATTGGATGGGCCTATTGCTTATTAAATTATTATAATAATGAGTACAATGTATATTCTCTAGGCGACAACATAGACGCAGATGAGTTGTCAATAGCAATTGATATTATTTCAATCGCAATTGCAACTAGATATATTGAACAGCGGCCAGTTACAAAAAATGGGGCTCGCATTAGAGTGGAAACTTTTACGAGAGAAGCTCCTTGGTATAGCGAGGCGAGGGACATTATGTATGTAGCAAGCGGAACACTGGATAAAATTGTTTTTGAATTTAAAGAAGATTATGCTATAAATGTCGCGTTAAGGTTATTTGAAGAGCCTATTTCATATATAACAAAAATAAACAAAATTCTTGGGCATCCGGATTATCATCGTGTCTATGATCCGGTTTCTAGGAGTTTCTATCCGGTTTCTAGGAGTTTATATTATGCCAGTGGTGGAAGAAAACAATCAAAGCGAAGAAAACGAAAATATTAATTATAAAAATGTAAATAAATATAATTGTGATTAATTTTATTTCTAAATATTATATAATGGCGACACAGCCCATAACGTTTGACACTATTACAACTTACCCTAATGACCTTATTCTTTATTGTATTTTAATTACCGGTTTTGATGAAACTAACACTGGTGTTATAACGTCGGCAATTAGTTTGTTTCAATCTAACGATGTTGAATATATAAGATTGACAGAACTTTTAAACGCGGCGCCATTCAATGGGGTAGATAAATCCTTAACTGAAATTGTGTGGTATATAAGGTATTTAGCATTATTTTGCTTTGTTTATGCGACTTTAGATGATGTAAGCATGGGAGGACGCGTAAACAAAAATATTGCAGGATTAAGGATGTCTAAAGTTGTAGCACCTGGATGGGCATATTGCTTATTAGAATATTTAGATCCAACGAGCGTCCCGGCTCCGCGCCATTACCTTGGTATCAGATCCCATAGAGATAAGGTAATAAATACAAATGATATTATTGCGACCGCACTTACAAATAAATATATTAGCAATGGTTCGGACCAGTTTAAATTATTTTTTCCACATGGATTAAGAGAAGTACCTTTTGATGGTCATGCTACAGACATTATGACAGTAGCACGTATAACTCTTGATCAGGTGGTAAAACAAACAGACTCGCAAGACGTCGACAGCATCTTTTGGGACAACTTCGACTACTCACCTTCGAATTTTAATCAATTGAGACAAATGTTTCATTATTGTTTTTATAAAGGTCATATAGATAATTTATTTCCACCTGGTAGCCAGGCTGGAGGTAGAAGAAAACAATCAAAACGAAGAAAACAATCAAAACGAAGAAAACAATCAAAGCGAAGAAAACGAAAATATTAATTATAAAAATGTAAATAACTAATAGTGTTTATTTTATTTCTAAATATTATATAATATCTTTGAAAAAACAATCTAAATAAGAAAATAAATAAGCCAAATACTTATTGTCTTCAAAATTAATGTGTTACTATATTCCTGTTTTATAAGTATTTTATAATTGGACTAGTTTATACTTGTTATGGTTATTCTAACTTTTTTGTTTTCTTTGTCCGCTTTGTCTTTTTGTGCGTCTTAGAAATCTTTTCAATTTTTGAAGTCTTTTTTTACCACCTTTTGAAGACGGATACGGTTCCGACCTATTAGACTTTTTTCTAGATGCTTTCCTTTCTGATTCTCGTGCTTTCCTTTCTGATTCTTGTGCTTTTCTTGCTCTCATTTTTGCATCTCCTGGAATTTGTAAAAGCATCATAAGTATAACATGACTTACTTGGGCATCTGTCATTAAATGCGCATTTGGTATAGAAATTATAATTTCTTCAGGTAAAATGTCTTTTTTTTCTTGTAATGTTAAACCTACAAAAGTTGATTCTAAATACCTTCTAACAGCAATATATAAGCAATGAGCATATTTATTAATATTAGGCGTGTCCAATACAGCATAGCTATATGAATCAGGTTTTGAAACTTGAATAAAAAATGCCTTTTTGTATAGCATATATGAATACGTTTTAATTGTTGATGTGTCCTTAATAATTCGGTCATTTTTAGTATCTAAATAGGTGTCAAAGTATGTTAAATCTGTAACACTTGTATAACCTTTATCACGTACAGGTTTCTTTAAGAATAGACATGCATCTATATGAATTTGTATAATACTTCTTTCATAATCAAGATACGTTGCTTGGCAATGTTCTTCAATTATTTTAATTGCATCACTTAGCAATATTTGTCCGCATTTATTAATTGAATCAAGTGGTGGTTCACGTTTATTTCCACTTATTTCTAATACATCTTTATAATGCTTGCTATATTCTTCATGTGTATTATATGTACGACGAGATGCCAGATTTTTATATAATGGATATATTGAAGTCTCACTACAATTATCTCTTGGACTAGTATCTATATTATGAATAATTTCTTTTTTTTTTGTTGAATCGTGCCTACTTTCTGGAATACAATGTATTATACCACTATAAAAAACAATTGATTGAGGGTCGCCTTCATTGTGTATAGATGGTTCGTCTCGACCCAAAATTAGTTGGGGAAATTGTTGTGTATATTTAAAAACGGGTGTTTTAAAATTATAAATTTCTTCCTTATATTTTTTACATACATAATTCTGTTGCTGGCATACAAAATAATTAATCAATCCTAGTTGTGTATATGTAAGCAGTTCAATATTTTCAGGTATAGTTATAGCATAAATTTTGGGGTTATCACCACTATGAGGATTTTTTAATGTGACTATACTTCCATGACTCTTAATATAGTAAGTATATATAGTAGGTTTTTCACTGACGACAGTCTCCATAATAATATTATAATATTATAATATTATTAGTTTGAATAATTTTGACTAATCTTTGTTAATAATTAACTAAACAATATTAGTCTTAGTTTTTGAATATTTAGAGTGATACATTATTTTGATATCTTTTTGTAAATATTTTTATATGTATTTTTCTTTCTATGTTTTCTTTTGAATTTTGTTTTAGTACCACCTGCTGTAGTGTTCGTTGTCTCTGTAGCATATCTTCTAGATCTAGGATTAAAAAAAAAGGACTTTAATCGTTGAATTTTAGTTAGTTTTTTTGTTTGCGAATTATTTGTATTTGTATTCATAGTTTTTACTTGTAAAGGTTCTGGAGCAACTTTTCTGGAGCTACGAGCAAAAGAAGACATTAATATTTGACTGAAACTTCTCTTTGTTTTTGCTTCTTTTTTTGCTTCTTCGGCTTCTTCTGCTTCTTTTTCGGCTTCTCTGGCTACTTTTTCGGCTTCTTTTTCGACTTCTCTGGTTGCTTTTTCGACTTCTCTGGCTGTTTCTGCTTCTCTGGTTGCTTTTTCTAAGTCTGATTGTGTTATAATTTGTTGCTTCATTCGCTTATATAACTTATCCTCTGATTCATCTAATACGGATAATTTTAAGTTAATATTAATAATTTTAGATAACATATTTTTATGTGATGTTTGTATAGGTTCAAATATTCTTCCTATTACCCTTGAAATTTTATTATTATATTTCTCATTCTCATTCTCTAAATACTGGTCATGTAATAAGTTAACTACTAGGTGCCATGTTTTATTTTCTGAAATAAATTCAATAGTGGTTTGTAATTTTTCATCCATTAAAGTTAAAGCGTGTATTAATTTTTTAAAAATATCGTCTTTAGTTGGTTGTTCAAATTCTCTTACATCAATAGTAATATTATTAGGAAGTTCAGAATAGTAAATATGCCAACTAACCACATATTTAATTAACTTACGTATTGCTTTATCTATTAACTCCAAATAATGATCACTATTAACCATATCATATTTATGATAATTAGCAGTATCAAGTTTATGTGTTGATGTTTTTGAAAATATAAGTTTAAAATTTTTATTATTATATACATAATCATAACTAAAACTATCTTGTATGTCTGCTACATAATCTGTATCTAAATTTTTGGCAAATTCTTCTAAATTTGTGGCATGCAAATTATTACTAATTATAGACTCAGTATCTAAACTATGATAATCTAAATAATCATAGTATAGTCTATCTATTTGCTCTGGAGTTAGACTTTTCTTATTTTGAGTCAAAAATTCTATTACTTTATCTTTATTCTCTCTTAAATAATAATTCTTATTCTCACCATATTCTTCAATATTCATTTCATCTAAGCAGAAATTTAAATAAATTTTTATTGTATTATTAACACCATACTTTTTTCACAATGTGCTTGAATTATTTTAATTGCTTCACTTAGCAAAATTGCTCCGCATTTATTAATAGTAGCAAGTGGTGCCTCACGTTTATTTCCTTGTGTTTTTATAACTTTTTTATAATCTTCACTATATTTTGTATTAGTATCATAAAGTTTTTGCTTATCTTCAGCGTCTGTATATTTATAATATTTTCTTATTGAGTCATCTGCACAATCTTTTGCATTATTAGCATCCATATTGTGAATAATCTCCATTCCTTTAATAGTACTGGTTCTATTAGCGTGCGGAATACAATGT
>Ga0214923_10007701_pt1 | contig 11679 bp, 10 predicted proteins | sample LL1510_MetaG_FD_177993 | JGI IMG/M metagenome (GOLD analysis project Ga0214923, IMG submission 177993) | Freshwater microbial communities from Lake Lanier, Atlanta, Georgia, United States - LL-1510 | ecosystem: Environmental > Aquatic > Freshwater > Lake | place: USA: Georgia | collected... | reverse complement strand
AAGCTACGGGTTGGTAAAGGCGTCGGCGTATCACGAGCCCATGCGTCGAATCGAGCTTGTTGCGGCGCTGAACGCCACAAAAGAAGCCGCGGAGCGCAACGGCGGGCTTTTAGCCGACAAAGAACTCGAGAAGCTGGCGCGCGGTGACGATATCGGCGTTTCCATGGCGTGCACGATTCCGTTTGACGTCTGCAGCCATTGCGGCAACAAAGCCCGGACGCGCGCCGAGTATTGCGACGACAGCGACAACGGCGGCCACTGCAAAGCCGGCGGACTGAAGCACAATCTCGGCAAGGTGGCTTACGACGGATCTGTGCTGCATGCTGACAACCCCAATCCGCGCTTCTTCGACATCTCGCATGTGTTCCGGCCCGCTGACCGTATTGCGTATATCTCCGGAACGTTGTCGAAGGCCGCGAGCAGCGAAATCGTGTCTGGCGCCGAGTTGGCCGAGCGCATGGGTATTTCTGCGCCGGCTGATTTGAACATCGACAGCGGCGTATCTGCGCAAGTTCGCGCGCAGCTCATTGCGCTCGAGAAACTTGCTGCGGCTGAGCAACTGGCTGTTTCTGATCGTATTTGGGCGCATGTTGCTTTAGCCGAATCTCCCGTTGTTCAGCCGCCGTTAAGCGCGTATGAGTTTGAGAACATCAAGATCGCTGAAGCCGTGCGGGCCCTGTCTGACGTCGGCGTGATCCTGTCTCTTAAAGACTTTTTGACGTTCACGGTAAAGTCAGCCGCGGAGGAACTCGTGCGCGCCGTCGGTACAGCGCTGCCGGGTGTGTTCACAAAAATTGCTGAAGAGCCGGATTTGCTTTCAACTTTAGAGCAAAACGCGTATAATCCTGCGTATACGGCGACACCGCGCGTGCGTATCTGGGCCGAGAAGTTGGCCGCTACGCGCAGCACGTTGCCGGAAAACACAGAAAAGCGCGCTTATTTAGCCGCAATTCGCACGGCCGATTCCGCTCAACCCACAAGCAACGCACGGTTAACAAAAACAGCTGCGACTAACAATCCAGCCGCTATTAGCCTTGCGCGGCATTACGCGCTGTATAAAATTGCAGCGTTCGCCGAGTTCATGAAAAAATATGACGGTGATGGGTTGACAGCACCGTATTGTGTTATGCAGAATTATGTAATGTAAACAACGCCAACACGATGTTGGCGCACAAAGGAGATAACCATGGCACGGACGCCTCGCTCGCTGTTTGCGCAACTGAACGCGCTCGCTGAAGAGATTTCTCAGAACGCTGAAAAGGTCGCGGCTGCTAAGTCTGCGGCTCCCGTACCGGCTGATCCGGGCGGTTATCAGGGCGCCTCTTCGCACCCCAGCGCTCACGTTGACAACAACGTGCAGAAGGCGACAACCGGCGCGCGTGCTGCTGAGTACGAAGCCGACGTTAAGAAGCAGCAGGGCGCCCCGGCCGTTGACAACACCCCTGAGATGTCTCAGGAAGGCCGTCAGGACGACGTGCAGCTGAACATCGGTACGAACGCTGCCGCGACTGGCGAGGATCCGTCTGCTGAGAAGGATTACAAGGGCACGAAGGACGATCCGGGCACATCGCATCCGGCTAAGGCCAACGACGGCGAGAAGTACAGCTCGGTCACGTTCAAGCAAGCGCACGCCAAGTGCAGCGACCTTGGTAACGAAATCCTTGCCGACCTGATCAATTTCGGTGCGGATGCGGTCGGCGAAAAGGCCGCCGGTCTCCCGCCGGAGTTTCTGAAGAAGAAGAAAGAGGCGCCCAAGGGCGAGCTCAAAGGCGACCAGCACAAGCTGGACGTAGACGGCGACGGCAAGATCGAAGGTTCGGATCTTTCTTCGCTGCGTAATAATAAAGAAGCCGCTTTTAGCGCGGGTTACGAGCTGGCTGCTGCGCTTGGTATGGACAAGGCTGCGGCCGAAGCCAGCGTGCGCGACGTTTGCGCGAACACGCTGCGCGAAGCTGACGAAATGGCTGATCTGTTCGTCGGTTTTATCACGGCGAAGACCGCCGGCGCCGACCCGACCGAAGAGGCTGCCGAGGGTGAGGATCACAGCGCTCCCGGTGACGGCGAGTCTGGTGAGGCCGCCCCGGACATGGGTGGCGAAGTTGCTGGCGCGCCGAGCGTTGAAGACATGATGGGCGGCGGCGCCCCTGTCGAGGGCGGCGGCGAGCCGAGCGAGGACGAGGCTCTTCAGGAACTGGCGATGGCGCTGCAGGAGCTGGGCATTTCGCCCGAGGAGCTGATGCAGCATCTGGCCAGCGCCGGCGGTGGCGCCGAAGCTGGTATGCCGGCTGGTGGCGGTATGCCGCCGGAGGCCGCTCCGAAAATGGCGGCTGCGCAAGAGCTGCACATGATCGGAAGTGCCGTATCCAACTTCAAGCGTTCCGGGGCTTTCGAGATCAAAGAGGCGCGCACCAAGCGGTCGCGTCAACTGCGTGACATTATGAAGGCCCACGTCCGCGAGCTCACAAGTCGTTGAACATAAACGGAGGTTTCCATGTCCGATAAGAACGTATTAGTGCAGAAGGTCATCGACTACATCGGATTTTCCGATGCCGCGATGAGCAAGGCGGCCGAAGTCATCCAGACTCGCGACGCGCAGCAGGAAAAGATCGCCGCGCTTATTCCGGAAGCGGTCAAGGCTTGTGTTGAGCACGAGCGTATTGAGCCGCACCAGAAGGAAGCGCTGGCGGCCGCGCTTCGCGATCCGGTCCGCGCGATCGAGCTCGTTGTGAAGTTAGCGTCTCACCGTAACGCGGCCGAAATGGCTCGTATCGGTGCGCCGGTGACGACACAGAAGACGGCTGGGCACGACCCGAACAATAGCGTCACAAGCTCGTACGTGGGCGCTCGTGACGGCAAGCTCCGGGCCTCGGACATTAAGTTGTTCACAGGTCTTGGGCTGAATCCGCCCACAAACTGATTGAGAGATATCCTTACGGAGTGCGTGGCGCACTTTCAAAACCCTAAGACACGGAGGTCTTAACATGGCAGCTCCCGATCTTCCCTTCGAACATGCCGTTGATATCAAAAAGGGCTGGTTCGACATGGCGTCGCTCGACTACTCAGCTAAGCTGGGTACCGTCGGCTACACCGTTCCCCGCGGTCGTGTTGTGCATCTCGAGCACGTGGCTGGTAAGGAAGTTTTCCTTCCCGGCGTGCGCACAACCGACGTAGCGATTTTCCTTCTCAATGGCGCGAATGATGCCGACGTTGCGAACGACGGCACAACGGCGTCCGGTAAGTTTGTGCAGCAGGCGATTTCGCCGAGCGGCAAGCTTTCCGGCGTGGTAGCCACGGGTGGTTACGAGATCGACTCGACTGAGTTCGACTCGGAGCTCTCGTACGTCGCTGGCGATTTGCTTACTGCCCCGACCGGCGCCTCTTCGGGCGACGCGGCCACGGGTGGCGTGCTGACCAACGACGGCGTCACACAGTTCGTCACACCGGTGGTCGGTGTGGTGTCCAGCGGTAAGCACACCAACCACAACGGCGTCTATACGCTCTCCTTCTGGAGCGTCTGGCTGCCCGGCGCGGTACCCGGCTGAAATCAACCCTAACTAGGAACACGGAGGTTCCACAAATGCCTACACAGCAAGAAATCCAACTGCTCAACGAAACACTGTTTGAGCAGCTCGATACCCCCGGCATGCAGAAGCAGGCCATTGATGCGGTTAACGACTTCACGCGCACCAAGATGCGTGAAGACGGGTTCTACCGGCGGATTATGCCGCCGCTGACGATCACCAACGACGAGCTCGACCGTCAGGTTGATACTGACAAGCCCGTCAAGATCGTCGACAAGGAACCCGATTCGCCGGCGGCCGTCTCGATCCCGTTCGCGACGCTCCCGACGAACTTTTACATCCGTGGCCCGCGTTACCGCGTCATGTTTGACCGGATCGTGTCGCCCCGCGCTGTGAAGGACGTCGACGAGCTGCGGACCTACGTCATGGACATCCGGCAGGTGCTGTCGGACAACATGATCAAGGACATGCTGGCCGAAGAGGACGGCAAGTTCATGACTGCCATCAACGCTGTGCTCCCGACTGCGGGCGCTCCGGCTGTTGGCTCTGGCGAAGTGCAGTACGAGGAGATCTACGGTGGCATCACCCGCGAAACGCTGGTCGACGCCCTCAAGGTCATGCCGCGTACGGCTTCGCACTTCGAGGTTGAGACTTGCCTCGTGAATAACCTCACGATCAAGGAGCTCCTCAAGTTCGGCCGCGAAGAGATGGGTGGTGACTTCTCGCAAGACATCATCAAGAACGGCTGGGCGGAGACCAACTTCCTCAACTGCCGCTGGATCGTGACGATCAAGACCGGTCTTGTCCCGACGGACAGCCTGTTCATGTTCGCCTCGCCCAAGTTCATCGGCAAGAACTACGAGCTCGAGCCCACCACGATGTACATCCGTCGTGAGGCTTACATGCTCGAGTACTTCGCCTATGAGACGACAGGCGGCTCGTTCGGTCACACGAACGGTCTGGCCCGCGTCGACTTCAAGTGATGACACGTTTAACTTTCAAGGAGCACAGACATGGATCAGGTAAAGCAGGCGGCTGAGCAGGGGTACGCCACGTTAGTGGCCGAGCTTGCTGCGCCGTACTTTTTCGAGAAGCTCTCGGCGCACGGCATTGTGCCGCGCAACGAGGTTGAGGCCACAGAAATGTGGTCCGCTGCTCAGAAACTCCATGTGCTCTATACAGCCGAGCAGCAGAAGGCTGCCGCTGTACAGACCTCCAAGCTGGCCAGCGCCAACGAGCAGCTCGACGCTGTCCTCGTGGCTGCTGGGCTGGCCGGGTCTGAGAAGGTTGCGGCTTTTAATCAAGCGGCGGACGTCGCTGCGGCTCAGCCCAACATCGCCGACGCGGTGTTGAAGCTGCAAGCCGCTGCGGCGCTCGCGCTGCAAAACGCTGGCTAACTAACTAGGAGCTTAACATGGCAGTAGCAGGCTTATACACGACTGTGAAGAATGTCTCTGGCAAGGAGGCGACGTTCGGCTTTCTCGGGCTGCACGGTAAGCGTCTTGCCGACAACGCGACATACACAGTCCCGGGTGATCTTGTCGCGAAGCTGGGCGGACAGCGCAGCCAGCGGCAGTTCAAGGCGCTCGAGCGCGCTCTTGAGCAGGGCAATCTGGTGATTGTGAGTTCGCCGGCTGTGTACCTCACCGACACAGCGGACAACAGCCACGATCAGGTCGCGCTCAGCAGCAACACGCTGGGCACGGTCTCGCCGCAGGGCTGGGACTGAGCGATTTAGTTATCTCGATTCATCGTGATAAGATAAGGGCTGACCGCAGGGTCGGCCCTTACTCTTTTACATAGCGAGCAAAATTATGGTTGTGATCGCAACGCCGAACGCGCCGCTGCCCGAGCCGTGCTGCAACACCGATCCGAACGTGCCCGCCCTGCCAAACCCCGTCCCCTTTGCCGGCCAGAATGTAATCAGCGCGCCAATCTCTAAGGCAAACGGCAGCCCGATTCTGTCGCGTATGCGCGCCGTGTCTTTGACGCAGGGCCAGACGACCACAATTGAATGGCAGCTGCACGACAACAGCGGCGCGCCGATTGATTTGACCCCGCTCGGCTTTACGGATAACTCGCAGGCCGCCGAGCCGTATCAAGTGGTATTGCGCTTAAAAGAGCAAGTATCGCTGGGTATCGGAAATTACGGCCCGCTGCAGGTGCCCGCTACGGTAAAAACAGCCGCTACCGGCGTAGTCACCGTAGAAATGACGACTAATTTGACTAAGTTGCCGGGCGTGTATTACGGCGAAATGTCGCTGATCGACACATCAAACCCGGACGTGTCGACAAAAATGATTTTTTCGAACACGTTCTCGGTGATTATCTCCCGCGGGACATTTGGCAGCTCGACTCCGGGTGGCCCCCCGTCGATGGCTGAAATCCGGCTGCATTTAAGAGACAGCGCACCGGGCGAGAGCTATCTGCTTGATCATCTGATGTTCGACGACGCGGAAATCGCGCTGGCTATCACGCGGCCCATTCAGTACTGGAACGAAACCCCGCCGCCGATTGACACGTTTACCACGCAGAACTTCCCGTTCCGCTATCACTGGCTTGAAGGCATCTGCGCCAACCTGTTTTTCATGGTTGCCGAGCAGTTTCGCCGGAATCAGTTGAGCTATTCGGCGGCGGGGGTACAGCTGGACGATCAAAACAAAGAGCCGAACTACGAACGCGCGGGGCAGACGCGCTGGCAGACGTACCGCGAATGGGTACGGGCGCAGAAAGCCGCGATTAACCTCGAAGGCGCGTACGGCGAGGTTGGTTCGTTGTATCAGTACGGTGTGTACTCGTCGGGAATTCGATCGCGGTACTAAGCACTAAAAATCCCCTAAAAACACGGCATATTTGATGGCGGTATTTTCGCTATCACTTACCGGAGGGGAAAAATGGTGAGGCAGAACGCAGCGGTTGACGCGGCGTTGATCAAGATTGTGCAAGAACGAGAAAAGCGGGCAGGTGAAGACCCGAACGAAATGTGTCTGTTCGACGTCATCATGGCGGCCGAGCAGGCGTGCGGCCGGGACGATCCGAATAATTTGCCCGATATTGCAATTGACGCGGCGGCTAGATTCATATTTAAAGCTTTTACGGAAAAGGGTAAGCAGGCAAACGACGCATTCGCCGCGCTGCTGACGTTTATTGACACGCTACCGGCGGAACCGTTGTCGGCCGAAGGTGTGCAGAAGCTCAAGGATACAGCCCGCGAAGCCGGCGAGCAGTATCTGTTCATCCTGTCGATGTGCAAAGCGTCGCTGGCAGATGCTGACTATCAGTACTTGGCGGAACAGGCGCTCGAAGTCGGGCGCGATATCCGCATGAAAACGACGGCTGAGTGATTAATTGGGGCGAGCTGGCGTTATCGGCTCGCCCCTTTTTTTTAGCTATCAGCGCAGCCATAATGAATAAACGAGAGCCGCTATGTCGCTACAGAAAACATATCCGTTTCGGCGCGTGTCCGTAGATCACATGATTTACGGCACCACGCGCGTGTGGTGGCAGCTCGAGCCCGAATTCAATGACCCGGGCCCGTATGTGTTTCAGCTGCAAGTCGGCGGTACGGGGCTGCCAGAGGCCGACGATTGGCGTAATATCGGCGCGCCGGTAGTTAACGGTTATCATACGTTTGACAATAAACGCCACGCAGTCGGCACTGTTTGGACGGCACATTATCGTTTAACGCTGACAACGCCGAACGGTTATTACGTCTCTGCGCCGTCCCCGAGCACCGGCGAGCTTGGCGAGCCTGATTGGGTGCTTGCTCGCGAAATCATCCGCAAAGAACAGCTGCGCAATAAAAAGACGGCTATCGGCGGCTTTCTCATTAAAGCATTCCGGTATGGCTCTCCGTGCCCCCGCTGCCGCGACCGGCTGACGCAAGAATCGGGTGATGCGGACTGCCCCGTTTGTTACGGCACGAGTTTTGAAAACGGCTATCATCCGCCCCTGCCGTTGCAGTGCTGGGATTTAAGCCTGCAGACAATCGAAGAAGACAGCGACGCCAATGTTCGCGGTACGACGCGGGATAACGCGCTGGTTACCGCCCGAGTAATTGGCTTCCCCGCGTTGAATTACCGCGATGTTTGGGTTAACGGCACAAGCGACGAACGTTGGACAATTCGTGCCGTGCGGGTGGCTGCAGCTTTGCGCGGACTCCCGATAGTCTATGAAATCCAAATGGAGCTGATTCCGCTAAGCAGCATTATCTACTACATCCCGCTTACTTCAGCAGAAACAGGGCCGCCGACAGTGCTGCCCGGCGCTGGTGACGGGTGTGTAATGGTCGGACAGAATTACAACGGCGCTGATTTACGATATTTAACTGGTTTGAACGCGCCAGTCGGCAATGCGCGAGTTTACGCGTTTACAAAAGCTGTTTTTGACAGGGCTTTCCCGGACAATCCGCCGCGTCATTTGGCTGTTGCTGCTACGACCACAACCAGTACTGGCGAATGGGCCGGCAATTTGAATCTCAATCCGGGCGAGTATGTTTTGCTGTACGAGCGGCCAGACGAGTTTGGGCCCGACACGGCAACGCTGACTGTGGTAACGCCGACGTGCGGTACCGGATCATCGTCATCGTCTAGCGGCGTTTGCAATCCGGAATCCACCGGACCCGTCCGCCGCGTTAACACATTCTGGGATATCTGATGCGGCTTGAAAAACTACGGCTACAGCGGCAAATCGAGCTGCATAAAAAGCCAATTAAATTAATGCCTGAGATCACAATGCGCCCGCAGCTGCCGAAAACCGACGCACTTTGTAGGTACCTGAAAAATGTCGCACGAAAATCAGCCGAATGATTGCCCGGTTACGCCCGAGCCGGAAAATCGCGTGCAAAAAGTCAGCTCGCTGTGCTCATTTGGCACGCGCCCGCACGTTATGACGGGCCTACTGCGGCAATTGCTTATTCAGCACTTCACAGACCCGAACAATATCGAAGACGCTATCTTACGGCAAAAATTCGTTGAAACAGGCGGCTGGAAGCAAAACGAAAACGGCCTGTATGACGGCGGAATTATGATCGAGAGCATTACCCGGTGGCTGCCGAGTGACGAAGATAAGCGTCCCGCCGTGCTCATTAAGCGTAACGATTGGGGGTGGCAACGTATTAGTATCGGCGCGCAAGCGGGTAACGATTTTGCCGCCGGTTCGTCAAGTTACACTGGTTTGTGGGAGGGTGGGCATACGTTATACTGTTTATCGTTAACGGGCCTTGAAGTAGAGTTGCTGGCGGTCGAGGTTGTTAGGTTTTTGCAGCATTTCGGCCCGTGGATTCGGGATCAGATGGACTTAAAACGGTTCATGATCACCCAGATTGGCGGAATAGGTGAAATTAAAGAGGTGGTGCAGGGGTATGCCGTACCTGTCACTGTGTCATACGTCGCCGAGGAGTCTTGGGCACTCCAGCCGTATGCGCCGCGTTTGAAGCGGATTGTCCTAAAGGCGTCAGAGTTGTTTACCTGCTGAATGCGGACACGAAATCACATATCCGGGTGTTTTATTTGCAGTTACTGTTTTTTATACTGTGAATAGCCACCCACCGATCACAGCTTCACGGCACGGAGAGCTTTAACTATGGCATACGTCAAACCGCAGGTTCTTGTTTTTCAAGAATTCACGATCGTACCGACAGAGATCACGGAGCCGCTGCGCGCGCATATCGCTGGGCCGCACGCCGTGCTTCATCGGTACAACAACGCCGACGAAAAGGCGCTGTCGCGGCTTGGTGTTTACAACTATCTTGCGGACACCTGCTACGCGTGGCCGCAGCGCCTCGCCGGCTCGCGCGTGGACATGGACTACGTCAAGCTGTACGCGGACAACGCGCTGCTGCTTTACTACTCCGAGACCATCGACAACGTTGCTGTTGTCACACGCCCGACTCGTGGTAAGTCCAACTGGATTGAGTCTGTAGCCGGCACCGGCGAAGGCGCCACGGCGATTCATTACCGGTCAAACGGTACGGCGTCTGGCCGGAGTGACGTATTCAAGGATCGTGACGTCAAGGTGGGTGACGTTGTGTATCTACGCTCCGTTGCGGACGATGAGGAGTGCACCGAGACAACGCTGTGGACGACAGTTGCTGGATTTGCCAGCACCACAATTCAATCAGAAATTGAGAACGCGACCGCCGATGCCAACAACTCCGGCAACGTCAGCGCTGCCGCGAATTCTGTTAAGCTGTCTGGCGCGATTAATCGCGTCCGTATCGCCAATGTGGACGGCGGCGATTACAGCGGTGTTGAAGACGGCGTGCTGTCCGAGACGTATACCGTCGAGGTTGTCGCTAGCAGCACGAGCGGCTGCAACGCTGCGCGTCTGCGCGTGCGCTCGGCCAGCCGTCTTGACGACGTGGCCGAAGTCACCCCGCCCGCGTTTGGCAATCAAGTATCGATCGGCACTCGCGGGCTGAAGGTTACATTCTCGAACGCCGAAGAAGGTGCGCCGGATCCCAGCACGTATACGGCTGGCGTGGCGACCGACGCTTTCGTGGTCGGTCAAAAGTGGTCGATCACCGTGTCGCAGGCTTTCGCCGAAGTCACTGCTATCTCGAACAACGGGAACAGCAATGCGGCGGGTTCGTACACCGGCGACAAGAACGACACGTACATCATTGAGTGCGTGAAGGGTGGCTATATCGAAGAGGGCGGCACAAACTTTCCGCAGATCACAGTGCGCACCGCGAAGGGCCTTGACTTCTCTGGCCCGGTAGAAATCGTCAACTCTGGCGATACAGCCGGCGCGTTCTTCCCGATCGGCTCGCACGGCGTGGCCGTTGCGTTTGTGGCTACTGGCGCCATGTCGATGTCGGCGCCGGGCAGCTCGCCCGTTACGTCGATGCGCAAGGGCGACAAGTGGTACATCAAGGTCGTGTCCAGCGCCGCTGGCGCGGTGAACAAACTGATTCTGCGTGACGATCTTCCCGCGGCTATGCGGGCTGTCGTTACTGTCGGCGAAGGCGGGGCGGAGACCGTGACTTATCCGGCTATGGACATTCAGCTGTTCATCAAGTCGGATATCGAGATCTCGGAAAACCGTCTCGGCTACGCGCCGCTTGTGAACTACACGAAGGAAGATACGCAGATCTGCGTCAAGGCTGACGCCGTTGCGTACCATCCCGAGTGGACGCTTGCGGGCGTCGAGCAGCCGCTGCCGGTTCGCGGTGGCACGCTCTACGTGCAGTACCGCGAGTGGGTCAGCGAGTTGTGCGATGAAGTGAATTCCATCAGTTCGGTTGCGGATCTCGATAACATCCGCGGCCAGCTCGATCCCGACAACCCGCTGAAGTGGGGCGTGTACAAGGCGCTTTCCAACTCCAACGGCACTGTTGTTAAGTACACCGCCGTGTGCGAGCCGGACGATCTGGACAGCTGGGTGCAGGTGCTCGAGCGCGTCAAGGGCCGCGACGATCTTTACAACCTCGTGCCCCTGACGTTCAACACTCAAGTGCACGATCTGTTTGCTGCGCATATTGTTGACGAGTCGAACGAGCTGGCGAATAACTGGAAAGCCGGATTTTTCGGCATTGCCAGCCGTTCGTCGAAAATGCTTGTCGGCGAGGGCGCGCCGATTTCCGGTGTTTCTGGCGAAGTGATCGCCGCCCCGGTACTGGCCACGCTTTCGGATGACCCGTCGGCGACCGGCACGCAGTACACGCTGCTGCAGGTTCCGACCGGCGTTGGTTACTTCATCACAAACAATGTGCAGGCCGGCGATATCGTTCGTTACGAGTACACCGTAGACGGTTTCGGTGTTGCGAAGTACGACGAATACGTGGTCGATGCGGTGCTGTCGGAAAACACGCTGCGGCTCTACTCCGGCGCTGATCTGCCGGTTACGCAACCGCAGCGTGTCGAGATCTGGCACAACATGAACCGTAACGAGATGGCTGACGATATCGCGGAGCGGGCCGGTGCGCTGTCGAGCCGCCGCATCTGCGCCGTGTGGCCCGATCAGGTCGGTTCTGCGGGTACGCTGCAGCCCGGTTACTTCCTCGCTGCGGCGCTTGCGGGTCTTGTGTCGGGCGTCGTCCCGCATCAGGGCCTGACTAACGTCGAGGTCGCTGGTTTCGATGACTATACCCGGTCTTACAAGATGTTCAACGAGACACAGCTCAATCGGATGGCCGAAGCCGGTGTCTGGATCGTGA
>Ga0214923_10007697_pt1 | contig 11681 bp, 10 predicted proteins | sample LL1510_MetaG_FD_177993 | JGI IMG/M metagenome (GOLD analysis project Ga0214923, IMG submission 177993) | Freshwater microbial communities from Lake Lanier, Atlanta, Georgia, United States - LL-1510 | ecosystem: Environmental > Aquatic > Freshwater > Lake | place: USA: Georgia | collected... | reverse complement strand
AAAGTACCTGTTCTGCCAAATCCAGATTGGATTTCATCTACAATAAATAAAATACAATGTTCTTTACACTTTTTTTGTAAGGCTTGCAGCCAATCTTTTTGAGCAGGAGTAACGCCTGTTTCAGCTTGCACTAATTCTACAAAAACACATGCAACTGTTTCGTCAATCAAATGAATATCGGTTAGGTCATTATATTTCAATTGTATAGTATCAGGCAACAAAGGACGAAATGCATTTTTAAAATATTCATCCCCCATAATACTTAGCGCTCCTTGCGTACTTCCATGATAAGCTCCTTTAAAAGAAACTATTTTACTTCGCTTTGTAATTCGCTTTGCTAATTTCATAGCGCCTTCGGTAGCCTCGGCGCCACTATTAGTAAAATAAACCGATTGTAAATAAGGAGGAAGTGATTGTGTTAACAATTGCGCATATTGCACTTGCGGGCTTTGTATAAATTCACCATACACAATCACATGCATGTACTTTTCTATCTGTTCTTTGATAGCAGCAATCACTGCTGGATGACTATGACCAATATTACAAACACTAAATCCGGATATCATATCTACATAAGATTTTCCAGCCACATCTGTAATATGAATCCCTTTTGAACTCGCTACTTCTATCCCAATGGGCACAGGAGAGGTTTGTGCTAGGTGTTGAAAAAAAAGTTGTCTGTTGTTTAGTGTTGCCATTACTTGTAAATTGCAGTACAAAAGTCGCATTTTTATGGCAACCATACTACCTGTTCAAGGCAAAGATCCACAATTTGGTCAAAATTGTTTCGTAGCCCCCAATGCTACCATCATTGGAGATGTTCAAATGGGGGACAATTGTTCCATTTGGTTCAATGCAGTTATAAGAGGAGATGTTCATTTTATTAAAATGGGACATCATGTAAATGTGCAGGATGGTGCAGTGATTCATTGCACTTATTTAAAACATCCCACCACCATTGGCAATCATGTTTCCATAGGCCACAATGCGATGGTCCATGGCTGTTCGATTCACGATAATGTACTTATTGGAATGGGAAGTATTGTGATGGATGGATGTGTGGTTCATTCTAATTCTATTATTGCAGCGGGAGCCGTCGTGTTAGAAGGAACTATTGTGGAAGAAGGAAGTATTTATGCTGGCGTGCCTGCTAAAAAAGTAAAAACGGTTTCTCAAGATTTGATTGAAGGAGAAATTAATAGGATCTCACATAACTATGTAAAATATGCTTCTTGGTTAGCGCCTTATAATGAAGCGCCTACTAAATAATTTTTTTAGAATTTTTTGCGAAGGCGATATTTTTTTCTTGTGATTTTGTTTAGTACTTGTGATTTACTTTAGTATTTGTGATTTTCAATGCCATGCCATAAATCTACATAGCTAAAAAAACGTTCTTCACTAATAATCCCTTTTTCAACGGCCGCTTTCACTGCACAACCTGGTTCATTAATATGTTGGCAATCATGAAACTGACAACCGCTCATTTTTTTTCTCATTTCCGGAAAATATTGCGCTAATTCTTCCTTCTCTAAATTTACTAATCCTAATTCACGCATCCCCGGCGTATCAATGACAGAGCCACCTTCGGGCAAATCATACATTTGTGCAAAAGTAGTAGTATGCATCCCCTTTCCACTCCAACCACTTACTTCCTGCGTGGTCACTTCTAAATTAGGAAATATAAAATTGATGAAAGAAGATTTTCCAACTCCACTATGCCCACTCACCAATGTAGTTTTATTTTGTAATAATAATTGTAACGGCGCTAACCCTTCTTTCTTTTCAATACTAATAAGAAAAACTTGGTACCCAATTGTTTCATATCTCTTTTTAAATGCATCAAATGCTTCCATTTCCTTAGGACCATAGATGTCCGATTTATTAAAAACAATAATTGCAGGAATATGAAACGCTTCACAGGAAATTAAAAAACGATCTAAAAATCCAGCTGATGTTTTGGGAGACTTTAAAGTCGCTAGTAAAATAGACTGGTCCATATTAGAAGCAATAATATGTTGCTGTCTTTTATTATGTGGAGATTGTCTTGCAACGTAATTATCTCTATCCAAGATAGAATGAATCATGGCAGATTTTTTTTCTTCATCCTCTAATTCAAAATTCACCCAATCTCCCACTGCAATGGGGTTCGTTGAAGTGATATTGTCTAACTTTATCGCACCCTTCATACGGGCTTGATAAAACACTCCCTCCTCCGATTTAATGGAGTACCAGCTACCTGTTGATTTATATATCCTTGCCTTCATTGAATACGAAGATAAAAGTAATTGTTAAGAACTCGATATCCTTCAAAAGCACCCACATTTTCAATATATTTGCAGTATGAGTGAGTACGCCCATGACCATATTGTTCCCTATGACAAAAGTGACGCTTCCAAAAAGGAACAAGTGGCTACTATGTTTGATTCCATCGCCCAACGCTACGACTTTTTGAACCGTTTTTTAAGTCTTGGGATTGACCAAGGGTGGCGTAAAAAAGCAATTTCCCACTTCAAAAGTAAGCCTCCTCAACATTTATTAGATATTGCTACAGGAACTGCTGATATGGCTTTAATGGCTCATAAATTAATCCATCCAGCTAAAATCACTGGTATTGATATTTCGGAAGGAATGATGCAATATGGTCGTATCAAAATTGCCCATAAAGGACTTGCTAATAGTATCCAATTATCGCAAGGCGACAGTACTGCTATTCCATTTGCAGATAGCCATTTTGATGGAGCTATGGTAGCTTTTGGGGTTCGTAATTTTGCTGATTTGGAAAAAGGGCTGAGCGAAATTTATAGGGTTTTAACTCCAGGCAGTAAATTGGTGATTTTGGAGTTTTCCCAACCTAGTAGTTTTTGGTTTAAACCCATTTATAACTTTTATATGAAATGGGTGACCCCCACCATTGGTAAAATATTTTCAGGAAACAAGGCCGCTTACGCTTATTTAAACGAAAGTGTCATTGCATTTCCGGAAGGAAAAGCTTTTTTAAGTATCTTAGAAAAAGCAGGATTCAAAAATACACAACAACAAAAATTAAGTTTAGGCATATGCAGTATTTATTGCGGAAACAAATTGTAATTATTTGCGGTTGTCTCTTCGCCGCATTTTCTCTAGAAGCACAGCGTGGTGAAACATTTCAACCCGATCACGATGATATGCCTTATTATTTAGGCATTAGTATTGGTATGGGATACAATCATTTGAACGTAGAACGCAATGCCTTCTTTGGCCCCAATTCCAGTAATATCGCAAATCTTTTGAATTCGGTCAATAGTAAAAATTTAAATCTGGGTTTAACGGGAACCCTAAAATTATCAGACCACTTTTTACTAAGAGCAAACCCTATGCTGCTTATTGGAGGTTCTAAAAATATTGGATTCACTAAAAATTCAATTCGAGATTCAATTGATATCCCTTCTACTGTAATTAGTTTGCCCTTAGCATTAAAAATGCAATCTGACCGTTATAACGCATTTCACTTTCGTAACTTAATGCGTCATTATGTTTTTGCAGGCGGCAAAGCCGATTTTGATTTATCCAGTTCCAAAGTGTCCACTAGTGGATTGGGAGATGCGTACAAAGCATTATTAAATGGAACCGATTTAGGATATGAATTTGGATTAGGGTTGAGTTTTTATTTACGATATGTCACCATTTCGCCAGAAATTAAATTTTCTTACGGACTCTCCAACTTAAAAAATCCAAATACAACAGAATTGCTTTTGAATAATGTCAATAAAGTAAATGCCAACTTTGTTTACTTTACAATACATCTTGAAAACTAATTGGTATGAGCAACTATATCATCAAAAATACCATCATTGTTAATGAGGGGAAACAAATACAAGGTGATGTCCTCATTCAACAAGGAAGAATTCAAAAAATAGCCCCTCAAATAGAGACGCCCGCTGGCGTCAAAGAAATAGATGGTACAGGTCAGTATTTAATACCCGGGGCCATTGATGATCAAGTTCACTTTAGAGAACCTGGCTTAACTCATAAAGCCAACATTTATACCGAAGCAAAAGCAGCCGTAGCAGGAGGTGTGACCAGTTTTATGGAAATGCCTAATACGCAGCCACCCGTTTTTACACAGGAATTATTAGAAGATAAATATGCTATTGGGGCACAAAACGCTTTAGCCAATTACTCTTTTTTTATGGGCACTTCTCAAGATAATTGGGAAGAAGTTTTAAAGACGAATGCTAAAAAAAATGAAGTGTGTGGCGTGAAAATATTTATGGGATCCTCTACCGGTAATTTATTAGTTGATAATCCCATAGTGTTAGAACGCATTTTTGAAGGTTCTGAATTACTCATTGCTACTCATTGTGAAGAAGAAAGCATTATTAAAAAAAATAAAGCGGCGTTAGAAGCCATCAAGCCAATTTTAGAGCCATCTGATCATCCAGTGGTCAGAAACGAAGAAGTATGTTTTGAGTCTTCTTTTAAAGCCATCCAATTAGCTAAAAAATTTGACACACGATTACATATATTACATATTAGCACTGCAAAAGAATTACAATTGTTTTCCAATTTACGCCCTTTAGCAGAAAAACGTATTACCGCAGAAGTATGTGTGCATCATTTACATTTTACCTCTAATGATTATGCTGCATTAGGAAATTTAATAAAATGTAACCCTGCAATCAAAGCCCCTCATCATAGAGATGCTTTATGGGAAGGATTATTGAATGACCAATTAGATGTGATTGCTACCGATCATGCCCCTCATACTTGGGCCGAGAAGCAAGAAGACTATCCGCATGCACATGCTGGATTACCCTTGGTTCAACATCCCGTGATGTTGATGCTGAAATATGTCAAGGAAGGAAAATTGAGTATTGAAAAGATGGTCGAAAAAATGAGTCATGCCGTGGCCACTTGTTTTCAGATTAAAGATCGCGGATTTATACGTGAAGGTTATTGGGCTGATTTAGTATTAATAAAAGAAGCATCCCATATTGTTACAAAAGAATCTCTCTTATATAAATGTGGGTGGAGCCCATTAGAGGGAACACATTTCCCTTACCAAATTAGCAGCACTTTTGTAAACGGAGTTTTAGTGTATCATCAGGGACAATTTGACGAAAGCCAAAAAGGACATCGACTCCAATTTAATAGAGGTTAAAGGAAATTACCTTACATGCACGTAGATCAAATCACCTTAAAAGATATTGGACTTTTTCAACAAGAAGAAGGCGGTTCTATTGCAGAACATATCAATTTTACAAGAACAAGTGGAGGTAAAATTCAACTTGAAAAATATTTGGCCCATCCCCTATCCAGTATTTCTCACATTCAAGAAAGACAAGACGCTATTTTATTATTTCAGCAAGACTATGCTTTTCTGGAAGCAATGCAAATTACCAATGGAACCGTGTTTGTCATGGACAAGTATTTTGAAACAGGCGTCAACTATATTCCACACCATCCAGGTTTATTACAAGCCTATTGGTATCAATTTTGGAATCAACAGGATTATGCACTTTTGAGTTATTCTGTAAGTCATTTCACGTTATTCATACAAGAATTAAAAAAATGGATGCTGCAATTTGAGACGAAGCAATCCAACCCTGTGATACAACAATGGATTCAAAAAATGCAGCCATTGTTATCCAACGTAGCATTTGATTCACTCCCTGTAGATGCCAAAAATAATTCGATGTTGCAGAACATCCATTGGGGACACTTTTTCTTATACCAATATAAAACACAAACTCGTTTATTACTCCAATATTATTATGAGATAGACGCAATATATAGTATGGCCACTGCGATGCAAAAATTTCATTGGGTATTTCCTACTTGGATAGGATCGAATCAGCCCCTAATACAAATAGAAGCAGCCAGACATCCATTGTTAGAGCACCCCATTGGCAATCATTTAAATTTGGATAGTCAACAAAATTTATTGTTTTTAACAGGTGCAAATATGGCGGGCAAAAGCACTTATATTAAAACCATTGGATTGGTTGTATACTTTGCTCATGTAGGTATGGGCGCTCCGGTAAGCCAAATGAAACTTACTTTAATGGATGGGCTTATAAGTAATTTAACGATTGCGGATAATATCACTAAGGGAGAAAGTTATTTTTTCAATGAAGTTCAACGTATCAAAAACACAGTAGAAAAAATAAAAGATGGGAAAAAATACTGTGTCTTAATTGATGAATTATTTAAGGGCACTAATATTCAAGATGCCATGAAATGTAGCATCAAAGTGATTGAAGGATTACAGAAGCTTCGACATAGTTTAATTATTTTATCTACCCACTTATATGAAATTAGTGATGCCATAAGTATTCATCCTAATATTCAGTTTAGTTATTTTGAAACTCAAATCACCCAAAAGGAATTAGTTTTTCATTATCAATTAAAACCAGGCGTCAGTCAGGATCGCATTGGGTATCTAATTCTAGAGCGCGAAGGAGTGGTAGACCTATTGGATCATCTATAAGAAATTCAAGTATTTATACGCAGTTTCCTTTTGAAAGGAGACCCTACTTTCCGACCAAAACAATGCTAGTTAAAACTAAGGGGGCAGCTATTGTAGGTATCCATGCCATCACCATAAATGTGGAAGTCAATGTAAGTATGGGCCAAGGCTATTGTATAGTGGGGCTTGCAGACAGCGCTGTCAGAGAAAGTTTAGATCGTACTGAAAGTGCTATTAAATCAAATGGCTTTCATATGCCTCGCACAAAAGTGGTCATTAATTTATCACCTGCAGATATCAAAAAATCGGGAGCTGCATTTGATTTACCCATTGCAATAGGTATTTTGGCTGCCTCGGAACAATTAAGTTCTATGGCATTATTGGATGATTACATTATAATGGGTGAACTAGGATTAGATGGTCAGTTATATCCCATCAAAGGCGTTTTATCTATGACCATGCAAGCAAAAGCTACAGGGCATTTAGGTATTATAGTCCCTTTTCAAAATGCAGAAGAAGCTGCCTTGGTGAAAGGGATTCCTGTTTTTGGATGCCGACATTTAAATGATGTTGTTGCTTTTTTAAATCATCCCCAAGACTTTACTCCTTTTCAATCAAGTCAAAAAAAAGATTCAAATATATTATTATCGGAGGCCCCTAATTTTTCAGCAGTAAAAGGCCAACAACAATGCAAAAGAGCATTAGAGATTGCGAGTGCTGGCGGACATAATATTATCATGATTGGCCCGCCCGGCGCCGGAAAAACGATGTTAGCCAAAAGTATTGTATCTATTTTGCCCCCTTTGAATACCTTGGAAACATTAGAAACAACGCAGGTATATAGTATCTCTGGAAAAATGGACACCATTCGACAACTGATGTATCATCGACCTTTTCGACAACCTCACCATACATTATCTGCCATTGCATTAATTGGAGGAGGAAGTATTCCGCAACCAGGTGAAATTTCATTGGCTCATAATGGGGTATTATTTTTAGATGAACTTCCCGAATTTAATCGTTCGGTGATGGAAGTATTAAGACAGCCCATGGAAGAAGGGGTAGTGAATATTGCACGTGCAAAAATGAGTGTCATTTTTCCCGCCCGATTTATGTTAATGGCCTCCATGAACCCCTGCCCTTGCGGGTTTTACAATCATCCCACAAAAGAATGTTATTGTAGTCAAGTCGCGATCCAAAAGTATTTACATAAAATTTCAGGACCATTATTAGACCGAATTGACTTACATATTGAAGTGACTCCGGTTCTTTACCATGAATTAAGGGCCCCCACAGAGGGCGAAAGTTCTGAAACGATAGCTTTAAGAGTCAAAAAGGCTAGAACTATCCAAATGGAACGATATAAAAATGAACCAGGCATCTATACTAATGCACAAATGACGGGTCAACACCTTAAAAAATACTGCCAATTAAATGCAGAAGCAGAAAATTTATTACAAAAAGCAATGGAAAAATTTCAATTAAGTGCACGTGCCTTTGATCGTATTATAAAAGTGAGTAGAACGATTGCGGATTTACAAGGAGAAAAAAATATCAGTTTAGAGCATATAAGTGAGGCCATCCAATACCGAAGTTTAGATAAATCGAGCTGGGGGAAATTTAAAAATTAATATTGACCTGTTTTTAATAAGACCAAGGTACATGCTTCTAGGGTTTCAATGCCATTTTGGGCTGCAATCCTTTCCAGTTCTGGGTTTTCAGTACCTGGATTAAAGATAATTCGGCGTGGATGAAGGGCTAAAATAGCATCATAATATTCCTTTTGACCAGCTGGACCCACATATAAAGTAACGGTATCGATGGTATTATTGAGGGGCCATTCATTTAAAATGGCAATATCATCAATCATCCCTTTTTTAATTCCAAAGGGATACACTGCATATCCTTTTTCATGTAGTAAAGCAGTAGCTAAATAACTATATCTTTCTGAATTTGGGGAAGCTCCTAAAACTAAGCTGACAGGTGTTTGCATACCACAAAAGTATTTTAAATAGATGAATAGTTTTTATTTTGTTACAATAAAAGAATGTAATTTTATAAAAATCAACTTTACTAACTAAAATAAAATTACCATTATGGCAAAGTCAAGCAAAAAAAAGGCAGCTAAGAAAGTAGCTCCAAAGAAAGTCGCAAAAAAAGCACCCGCTAAAAAAGCAGCTCCTAAGAAAAAAGTAGTAGCCAAAAAAGCGGCTAAAAAAGCAACTAAAAAAACTGTGAAAAAAGCAGTTAAGAAAGCAACTAAAAAAGTAGCTCCAAAGAAAAAAGCAGCAGCAAAAAAAGTGGCTCCTAAGAAAGTCGCAAAAAAAGCGCCCGCTAAAAAAGCAGCTCCAAAGAAAAAAGTAGTAGCTAAAAAAGTGGCTCCTAAGAAAGTCGCAAAAAAAGCACCGGCTAAAAAAGCAGCTCCAAAGAAAAAAGTAGTAGCTAAAAAAGCGGCTCCTGCACCAGTAGCAGCTCCAGTTGCTCCAGTAGTAGCTCCTACACTTTTTACTGAGCCTACGACAACTCCAACTGCATAATTTAGCAGTAAATTTCATATCTTAATCCTCCCAATGCTTTATTGTCATTGGGAGGATTTTTATTTAATGTAAATCGTACTATTATGAAAAATGTATTATTGCTTCTTTGTTTTCCTTTCCTGCTTCAAGCACAAAGTAATTCCATGAGTGAAAAAACTAAAAACATGGAATTTAGAAAAGGGTATTTCAATTATTATTGGGATGCAAGTCAAGGAAAAATTTATTTAGTCATTGACAAAATGAATACTTCATTTTTATACGTCAATACATTGCCAGCAGGCCTAGGATCCAATGATATTGGGCTTGACAGAGGACAAATTGGCGATACACGTATTGTTTATTTTAATAGAGTAGGTAAAAAAGTATTGTTAACACAGCCTAATTATGATTATCGAGCTGTCACCAACGACCCTAGAGAACAAAAAGCAGTGAATGAATCATTTGCGCAATCTATATTATTTAGTTTTAATGTGGAAGCAGAAGAAGGTAGCAATGTATTAGTAGATGCCACCTCTTTTTTCTTAAGAGATGCACACAACGCAGCAGATAAAATTAGAAAAATGCGACAAGGCACCTATACCTTAAACGAAGGTCGATCTGCCATCTATATTCAAAACACAAAAAACTTTCCTAAAAATTCAGAATTTGAAGCGACCCTCACATTCGTAGGAGGTAGTGATGCTGGAAGATTTGTTCAAGCAGTTACGCCTTCTACAGAAGCTATTACACTTCGTATGCATCATAGTTTTGTAGAACTTCCTGATAATAATTATACTCCACGTTTGTATGATATTAGAAGTGGTTATTTTGGAATTAGTTATTTTGATTACGGAAGTGATATCAGTGAGCCCATTCAAAAAATGTTTATAAGTAGACATCGTCTACAAAAAAAGGATCCTACTGTATCAATGAGTGAAGCAGTGAAACCTATTGTTTATTATTTAGATAATGGAACACCCGAACCCATTCGTTCTGCATTATTAGCAGGAGCCAGATGGTGGAATCAAGCGTATGAAGCAGCTGGATATAAAAATGCCTTCCAGGTAGAAATCCTTCCAGACAGTGCCGATCCCATGGATATTCGTTACAATATGATCAATTGGGTACATCGTTCCACACGCGGTTGGAGCTATGGTGCCAGCATTACCGATCCTCGTACAGGTGAAATTATTAAGGGTCAGGTTACATTAGGATCCCTAAGAGTAAGACAGGATTATTTAATCTTCACTTCGCTCCTATCTCCTTATGTGAACGGAAAACCTGTGACCGATCAAATGAGAACTGCTGCATTACACCGATTAAGACAATTAGCAGCTCATGAAGTGGGACATACTTTAGGATTGCAACATAATTATGCTTCTAGCTTTAACAATCGTGCTTCAGTGATGGACTATCCTCACCCCAATGTATTCGTTAATAATAAAGGGGATATTGATTTTTCAGATATCTACACCAACGAAATTGGTCAATGGGATAAAAGAGCCATTACATATGGCTATCAAGATTTTCCCAAAGGAACAGATGAATCCAAAGCACTGCAATTCTTATTAGAAGAAAATTCGAAAAATGGAATTCAATTCATAGCAGATGCGGATGCAAGATCTGCGAGCGGATTTCATCCCAACGCACATTTATGGGACAACCAATCCGATGCCGTTGATGGATTAAAACAAGTGATTGCGGTAAGAAGTAAATCCTTATCACAATTTGGGGAAGAAGCCATCCCTAATGGCACTCCACTTTCTAAATTAGAAGATGTGTTAGTGCCTTTATATAATTATCATCGCTACCAATATGAAGCGGTGACTAAAGTGATCGGTGGCATAAATTATATGTATAGTGTTCGTGGAGATGCAAATCAAATAAAACCAACTATTTTATCTAACGAGGTACAATTAAAAGCTTTACATGCTGCTGTAGCCTGCTTATCAGCAGAAACTTTAACCTTACCAGAAAATATTTTAAAATTAATCCCGCCCCGCCCGCCTATGTATTATGGTGTAGGCGAACTTTTTGAAAAAAGAACTGGTATGAGTTTTGATGCATTAAGTGCTGCAGAATCTTTAGCTGATTTTGAATTAGGATTTTTATTCAATGTGGAAAGAGCGAATCGTTTAGTGCAAAATAAAGCAAGAGCCAATGTGATGGGCTGGGATAATGTATTAGATGAAATATTGAAAAACACCTGGTACGCATCAATTCCAAAAGGATTGTCCGGTAGTGTACAAATGCAAACTCAACAGCAAACCTTACATTGGTTATTGGGAGTGAGTCAAAGTGCAGATGCTAATTATGAAGTAAGAAGCATTTCACAACAAGCCATTCAAAAACTAAAATCAAAATTGGAAGGACTTGTTAAATCTGACCCTATACATAATGCGCATTATCAATATGCATTAGAGCGTATTGCACACCCTGATAAAATCACTTTACCTAAACCAGTCACCATTGCACCTGGCGCTCCTATTGGTTGTGATTTGGATTAATTTGAAATAATATATTATTGGATACTAATAAAAATCCCCCCGAAGTTTCGGGGGGATTTTTTTGCAATGATCTTACTAATCTTATTCTACAATATCTCTTATAATTTTTTCATGATGATAGCTGTGTACATATAAAAAACGAATAGCACTAGGCAATTGAAGATCTCCAAAAATGGGATGTGTAAAATATTGTTTTTTATTTGCAGTCAA
>Ga0214923_10007696_pt1 | contig 11682 bp, 1 predicted proteins | sample LL1510_MetaG_FD_177993 | JGI IMG/M metagenome (GOLD analysis project Ga0214923, IMG submission 177993) | Freshwater microbial communities from Lake Lanier, Atlanta, Georgia, United States - LL-1510 | ecosystem: Environmental > Aquatic > Freshwater > Lake | place: USA: Georgia | collected 2015-10-15 | reverse complement strand
CTAGTGTTCCTGGTTCAATATCATCTAGTGTTCCTGGTTCAATATCATCTAGTGTTCCTGGTTCAATATCATCTAGTGTTCCTGGTTCAATATCATCTAGTGTTCCTGGTTCAATATCATCTAGTGTCCCTGGTTCAATATCATCTAGTGTCCCTGGTTCAATATCATCTAGTGTCCCTGGTTCAAGTATATCTAAATCAAGTTCAGCTAGTGTTTCTGGTTCAAACACATCTAACGTTACTGATTCAAGTTCATCTAGTATTTTTGGTTCAAATTCATCTAGTGTTCCTAGTTCAAATTCATCTAGTAATTCTGGTTCAAATTCATTTAGTATAACTAAATCAAGTTCATCTAGTGTTTTTGGTTCAAATTCATCTAGTGTCCCTAATTCAAATTCATCTAGTGTTTCCGGTTCATATTCATCTAGTGTTTCTGGTTTATATTTATCTAGTATATCTGGTTCAAATTCATCTGGTATAACTAAATCAAGTTCATCTAATGTTTTTGGTTCAAATTCATATAGTGTTCCTGGTTCAAATTCATCTAGTGTTCCTGGTTCAAATTCATATAGTGTTCCTGGTTCAAGTTCATCTAGTGTTTCTGGTTCAAATTCATCTAGTGTTCCTGGATCAAATTCATCTAGTATTTCTGGTTCAAATTCATCTAGTGTTTCTGGTTCAAATTCATCTAGTTCAAATTTATCTAGTGTTCCTAGTTCAAATTCATCTAGTATAACTAAATCAAGTTCATCTAGTATAACTAAATCAAGTTCATCTAGTGTTCCTGGTTCAAATTTATCTAATATATCTGGTTTAATTTCATCTAATGTTTCTAGTTCAAATTCATCTAGTGTTACTAATATATTACCTATTAATTATACTATAATTTTAAATAATCAATTAAATGGAAATATAGAACCTACTAATTTTACATTTAATTCTATATTTAGTTCATCAAATATTCCTTATTCAAGTTCATCAAATATTCCTTATTCAAGTTCATCTAGTGTTTCTGATTCAAATTCATCTAATGTTTCTAGTTCAAGATTATCTAGTATTTCTGGTTCAAGATCATCTAGTATTTCTGGTTCAAATTCATCTAATGTTTCTGGATCAAACTCATTTAATGTTACTGGTTCAAGTTCATCTAGTATTTATGGTTCTAATTTATCTAATGTTTCTGGATCAAGTATATCTAAATCAAGTTATGTTAGTGTTTCTGATTCTAGTTCATCTAGCGTTTCTGGTTCTAGTTTATCTAGCGTTTCTGGTTCTAGTTTATCTAGCGTTTCTGGTTCAAACACATCTAATGTTACTGATTCCAGTTCATCTAGTATCCCTGGTTCAAATTCAGCTAGTATAGATAAATCCAGTTTATCTAGTATAACTAAATCAAGTTCATCTAACGTTTCTAGTTCAAACACATCTAATGTTATTGATTCAAGTTTATCTAACATAACTAAAACAAGTTCATCTAATGTTTTTGGATCAACCTCATCCAGTGTTTCTAGTTCAAATTCATCTAATGTTTTTGGTTCGAATTCATCTAGTGTACTTGGTTCAAATTCATCGCATGTTTCTGATTCAAGTTTATCTAATATATTTGGTTCAAGCTCATCAAGTATAACTAAATCAAGTTCATATAATGTTTCTGGTTCAAGTTCATCTAATGTTTCAAGTTTATCTAGTGTTACTAATATGTTACCTATTAATTATCCTATAATTTTAAATAATCAATTAAATGGAAATATAGAACCTACTAATTTTACATTTAATTCTATATTTAGTTCATCTAATGGTCCTTATTCAAGTTCATCAAATATTTCTTATTCAAGTTCATCTAGTGTTTCTGATTCAAATTCATCTAATGTTTCTGGGTCGAGTTCATCAATAATAACTAAATCAAGTTCAACTAGTATACCTGGTTCAAGTTCATCTAGTGTACCTGGTTCAAGTTCATCTAGTGTACCTGGTTCAAGTTCATCAAATATTTCTTATTCAAGTTCATCTAGTGTTTCTGATTCAAATTCATCTAATGTTTCTGGGTCGAGTTCATCAATAATAACTAAATTAAGTTCATCTAGTGTTTCTGATTCAAATTCATCTAATGTTTCTGGGTCAAGTTCATCAAGAATAACTAAATCAAGTTCATCTAGTGTACCTGGTTCAAGTTCATCTAGTGTACCTGGTTCAAGTTCATCTAGTGTATCTGGTTCAAGTTCATCTAGTGTATCTGGTTCAAATTCAGTTAATATAACTAAATCAAGTTCAACTAATATTTCTGGTTCAAGTTCATCTAGTATTTCTGATTCAAGTTTATCAAGTATAACTAAATCAAGTTCATCTAATGTTTCTGATTCAAGTTCATTTAATATTAATATATTACCTATTGATTATAATATAAAATTTAATAATCAATTAGAAGGAAATATAGAACCTACTAATTTTACATTTAATTCTATATTTAGTTCATCAAGTATTCCTTATTTAAGTTCATCTAATAATCTTACTTCAAGTTCATCTAATAGTCCTTATTCAAGTTCATCTAGTGTTTATGGTTCAAGTTCATTAAATAGTTCTAATTCAAGTTCATTAAATGGTTCTAATTCAAGTTCATCTAGTGTTTCTGGTTCAAGTTCATCTAGTGTTTCTGATTCAAGTTTATCTAATATAAATAATAAAAGTTCATCTAGTATTTCTAGTTTAAATTCATCTAGTATTCTTGGTTCAAGTTTATCAAGTATTCTTGGTACAAGTTCATCAAATATAACTAATTCAAGTTCATCTAGTGTTACTGGTTCAAGTTCATCTAGTATTAATATAACTAATTCAAGTTCATCTAGTATTACTGGTTTAAATTCATCTAATATTACTAATTCAAGTTCATCTAGTATTACTGGTTTAAATTCATCTAATATTACTAATTCAAGTTTATCTAACATAACTAGTTCAAGTTCATATAGTATTCCTAGTTCAAGTTTATCTACTATTAGTAATATATTACCTAGTGATTATAATATAATTTTTAATAATCAATTAAAAGGAAATATAGAACCTACTAAATTAATATTTAATTCTAGTATAAGTAATTCAAGTTCATCAAGTGTTCCTAGTTCAAGTTCATCAAGTGTTCCAAGTTCAAGTTCATCTAGTGTTCCTAGTTCAAGTTCATCTAGTATTTCTAGTTCAAGTTCATCTAGTGTTCCTTATTCAAGTTCATCTAGTGTTCCAAGTTCAAGTTCATCTAGTGTTCCAAGTTCAAGTTCATCAAGTGTTCCTTATTTAAGTTTATCTAGTGTTTCTAGTTCAAGTTCATCTAGTGTTTCTAGTTCAAGTTCATCTAGTGTTTCTAGTTCAAGTTCATCTAGTGTTCCTTATTCAAGTTCATCTAGTGTTCCTAGTTCAAGTTCATCTAGTGTTCCTAGTTCAAGTTCATCTAGTGTTCCTAGTTCAAGTTCATCTAATATAAGTAATATATTACATAATGATGATAGTATAATTTTTAATAATCAATTAAAAGGAAATATAGAACCAACTAAATTAATATTAAATTCTATATCAAGTTCATCTAGTGTTCCTTATTCAAGTTCATCTAGTATTCCTTATTCAAGTTCATCTAGTGTTCCTAGTTCAAGTTCATCTAGTGTTCCTTATTCAAGTTCATCTAGTGTTCCTTATTCAAGTTCATCTAGTGTTCCTGATTCAAGTTCATCTAGTGTTCCTGATTCAAGTTCATCTAGTGTTCCTAGTGCAAATATATCAAATATACAAAATATTAATAATACTATAATTTATAATAATCAATTAGTTGGTAATATAGAACTTGACACTTTAAAAATGAATAATAATTCATATAGTGTTCCTAATTTAAATTCACCAAATATTTATAGTTCTAATTTATCTAGTGGTCCTGATTTAAATTCACCAAATGATCATAGTTTAAGTTTATCATTTAATGTTCCTAATTCAAGTTCATCTAATGTTTCTGGTTTAAGTTTATCTAATAGTCATGATTTAAATTTATATAATATTTCTGATTCAAGTTCATCAAAAATATATAATTCAAGTGTACAAAATAGGTTACCTAGTGATAATAATATAATTTATAATAATCAATTAGTTGGTAATATAGAACTTGATAATTTAAAAATAAATAGTAATTCTGATTTATCAAATATTTATAGTTCAAGTTTATCTAGTGTTCCTTATTCAAGTTCATCTAGTGTTTCTTATTCAAGTTCATCTAGTATGCCTTATTCAAGTTCATCTAGTGTTCCTTATTTAAATGTATCAAGTTTACAAAATATATTACCCATTAATAATATTATATTATTTAATAATCATATAAAAGGCAATATAACACAAAACAATTTAACTAACAAATTTACATCTAGTGTAGCTAATACATTTAGTGTAGCTAATACATCTAGTATAGCTAATACATTTAGTGTAGCTAATACATCTAGTGTAGCTAATACATTTAGTGTAGCTAATACATCTAGTGTAGCTAATTCATCTAGTGTAGCTAATTCATCTAGTGTAGCTAATTCATCTAGTGTACCTAATTCATCTAGTGTATCTAATTCATCTAGTGTAGCTAATTCATTTAGTGTAGCTAATTCATCTAGTGTAGCTAATTCATCTAGTGTAGCTAATATATCTAGTGTAGCTAATATATCTAGTGTAGCTAATATATCTAGTGTACATAATAGAAGTTTATTAAATATATTACCAATAGATAATACTATATTTAATAATCAATTAAAAGGAAATATAGAAATAAAAAGAGAACTAATAGAAACAGAAATAGAACAACAAAATACAGAAATAGAACAACAAAATACAGAACTAATAGAAACAGACACAAACCAAACAAAAATAGAATCAATAAAACCAAACCAAATAAATATTAATTCATCAAATAAAAGTTTGCCAAAAATAGATGTATCATTATTAAATAAAAAAAATATATTACAATATGATAATACTATAATATTTAATAATCAATTAGAAGGAACTATTGTATATAATAGTCCATCTAATAGATTAAATAGTTTATCTAATAGTTTAAATAGTTTAAATAGTTCATCTAATAGTTTAAATAGTTCATCTAATAGTTTAAATAGTTCATTTAATAGTTTAAATAGTTCATCTAATAGTTTAAATAATTCATCTAAGAGTTCATCTAATAGTTTAAATAGTTCATATAATAGTTTAACAAGTCCATATAACAGTTTAAATAGTTCATCTAATAATACTAATAATGATAATAATAATGATAATAATAATGATAATAATAATAAATATCATATGACTACGCCTAAAATATTATTAATAGTATTTAGTATTATAATAATTATAGGTATAGGTATATTTATTTATTATAAAAAAAAATATATATAAAATAATAGTCTATTTAATAGTCTATTTTTAATAGTCTATTTAATAGTCTATTTAATACTTCATATAGTATTAGTATTAAGTATTATATAGTAGCTTATTATTTATTATATAAGAAAAAATTGAAATTAATAATATATATTTGTTCTAAATAAATTAAATTTTATGTTGACATCAAGCCCTAATGATACATCTGAGAAGTCCTTTTCTGGCTCTCAGGTTCAACATCCATATGCGGTACGCGTATGGTCCCCTTCCCCCTCCCCTTTAACACACCCTAATACTTTGTTACAAAGTAAACCTCTAACTAATATAATGGATGTAAATAGAGTAAGAGACAATGAATTAAGTAAAATGCGTTATGAATTAGGTAGAACACGAAAAGAAATTGCAAGACATCAAGAGACACAAAAAGTAACAATAGAAACAGAAGAAATGAATGAAGCATTAAAACGAGAAAAAGAACGTCGTATAGAACGTGATGCAATCGAAACAGAAAAAAAACAAATAGCACGCAAACGTATAGACGATAGAGCACGTGCAAAAGTCATTACACCTCAATCATTCTTTACACAACTTGAAATTCAACCACATGCAAGAGACGACACATCTAAATCATTCTTAACAAAACTTGAAATTCAATCACCACAATACATAAATGAGCGTAGTAACCGACGCGCATTAGCACGAAAACGACTAGCACAAGTACAAGCACAAAAAGAAGCTGAATCACGTGCACAAATAGAAGCTGAAGCACGAGCACACGCACAAGAACTAGCACGAGCACAAGCACAAATAGAAGCTGAAGCACAATCACAAAAAGAAGCTGAAGCACGTGCACAAATAGAAGTTGAATCACAAGCACAAGAACTAGCACGAGCACGAGCACGAGCAGAAGCACGAACACAAGCAAAAGTAGAACGTGAACAAACTCAATCACAACAAGAAAACAAAATACGTGAAGCTCGTAAAACCATTGAATATCATCATCGTATGCTCAACCAAACTAAATCAAAAATATGTGGACTATTAGACGCACAAAAACAACAACCAACATATGAACACAAAAAAATACTAGGTAACATACTAGAAGAAGCATATATAGAAGCACGTGCTTTTGAACAATCATATACACAAGCACAAGTAGTCCTACAAACATTAGAACGAGCATACAAAGAAGCACAAGAACACGCACTTGAACAAGCAATTAAAGATTCACAAGAACAAAAATATGAACAAGCACTTGAACAAGCATACAAAAAAGCACAATCAATGCCAACACATCCACCATCTACAAATGCACTTACACCTGAAGAAATACATCAGAACCTTAAAAATCAAGGTTATAAACTATGTAATATGGACTTGCAAGAAGGTTGTACACGTGAAAAATGTACATTTTGTCATCCATTAAAATTTTGTATAACATGTCGTACTAATTTTAAAAAAAGTATATTTCCAAATACTAAGGAAGGTCGAAACGGATGTAGAAGCAAGGTAAGATGTTATGATTATTTTTGTTCTTCACAAACACAAGAAAATAGTACACCCCAACAAATAGAACTTTGTGTACCTATTAACCATCAACCCATTTCACAATCCTTATCAATTGCACCATCCTTATCAATTGCACCATCCTTATCAATTGCACCATCCTTATCAATTGCACCATCCTTACCAATTGCACAATCCTTATCAATTGCACCTAATGTAAATAATGTAAATAATGTAAGTAATCATAGTACAGTAAAACTAGCTGGTCCGAAATCAAACCCTAAAAGTAACACGTCATACAAGTATCCACTAACATTTCACGAATATCGCATTCTTTGTGCTGCTTTTTATAGAGCAATAGATGCGAACACTGCTTTTGAACTTTATATAAAGTCTAAAAAACAGAGTGTTGATGAAATACAATTACTTAAAAATGCATCTCCAAAATCTATCGAGTTTTTAGTACTTGTTTGGTTTCGTGTCATTTTATTTCCTACTTGTGTTACTTATCCAAACGACCAATGGGCAACCAAATTTAGAGATACTTTTAATTTTCAAATTTTGAATTTAGGTCTTACACTTGATCAGGTTAAATTGTTTTTTCGTCCTTTCGAATCTTGTACTAAAAGTGATTGTCGCCATGGTGAAAGATGTTGTCGTTATCATGGACCCGCACAATGTTATAATCAATTTTCTGGACGTGGTGTTTGTTCATGTGCTTCTAAATTAGATGCTTCTAAATTGGATGCTTCTAAATTGGATGAACCATTATCAAATGATGGTTTTACACAAGTTAAACACAAACACAAACAAAAAGCAAAATTACCAGAAAAAAATAAATACATTGGATATGTTCATAATTATTGTTCAAGTTGGTTTGATGTTAATGATGTAATTGTAAATAATAGTGATTTTGAAGCATCATTACCAATATGTATTCCTCCTGAAAATCGTTCTGAAAAAAATGCACAACAACTAGCTAGGTACATACGAATTAAAGAACGCCTTGAACAACAACTAAAAGAAAAAGCTGCAGAATTTGAAAAAAATATTGATGAATTTTATAGATTGACATCTATAAATAGTATTGATGATGCACAAACTTATGGTGACTTTGTTCAAGGAATTCATCCATCACAATTGAATAATCAATTGTCTGATTTACTACCATGTTTTCAATTTCGTGTCAAAATACCTGATAGTAAACTAGATAGATTATTACCAGATATGAAACTAAATTCACTTAAGATAGCTACTAACCATAAATTCACCCCAGAATTATTTAAAAGATTTTTAGAAGAAAAAGTTAATGTGACACATGTTAATAAAATTTATGTAGTACCATTATGTAGCACACTTAATTGGTCATTTCAGACATTTGTATCATACTTGACATCCAGAGATAGACCATTATTTCAGTGGTATTTGGAAGCATCTGAAAATGATATACTATTACCAGAATGCAGGATTAATGAAACATTGATTTGGCCAGCATGTGTTAAACTTTTTGAACAAAAATTTTATAAAAATAGAGTTGGTAATGATGTTAATGAAGAAACCATGTTACTAGAAGTTGATTATGATGTATTTAGGGATGATAGATCTTACTTTTTTGATATTCCACGTGTTAAAGATCCAAAAGTACTAGGAAACATGACTATTGCACCACTTGCTACCACTAAATTTTTTGACACATACACAAAATTGTACAACCAATATATGACAAGAGATACATTTTATGACTGGTTACTTGAAAAATATCATGATGCATTAGAAATATGGGAAAACGATACAACATTAGATTTTAGTTTGTGTGTCAAATATATTGAAGGATCGTACAATATATATGGAGTTAGATTGCGTGAGTATTTGTTATATCCAAAGATAGCTGAATCATTTTTGTCAATTCATAAATTTAAACTGAGATCTACAACACAAACGGATAATGTATTAATTACATGGGAGCAATTTTTTTTGCTTACTCCGAAAGAACGTGAAGACTTAGTTAACTATTTTTATCAAGGTTTATCATTACTTGACAAATCTAGTCACACTGTTTATGATGCAATTACATTTACACAGGAACACTGTATAGAAGATGGTGAATATACTAAATATAGAGGCATTGCACCTTTGTGTAGTCTTCTATTATGTTCATTATCAATGTTACCTAATGGTGTTTTGAATAGATTCATTAAATATACAAAAGATTTAACTGGTCCACAAATCTTGAAACTTGGAACAATCAATGTTCTAGTTCATCCAGATAGTGCGCCATACTTTTCTATTTTAGCATCAGCATTATTAACTCCTGAGTTTTTTGTTGATGAAAAAGTAAGAAAGCCAGTTTTATCTAGAGTTCGATGTTTTTGGAATGTGTCAAAACATGGTACACAACTTAAATTTGATGATACCCCTTTAATTAGAGATATCAATAGTCAAATTAAAAAAAGTGGTACAGTATCATTGTTTTCAAATATGCTAGTTCCTGAAATCAACCCACGATTTTTACAAGCATTGAAGAAAAGACACGCCAACTTTATCGGTTGTCCATTACAATTCATTTTTGGTGATGATAGTTTTATGATTGATGATGACACCATTTTGTACATTAATCTCTTTTCGGAAATTCTAAATAAAACATCATTTGTAGAAACTCACCTGAACAAATTGGAAGCTGTTATTGGTACATCACCTTTAACATCTGATATTCGTACTAGATTTTTTACAAAAAGTGTCAAGTCGGACAAGCCACCTAAAGATAACACAAAATCAAAAGTTACGAAGAAAAACATTTTTTATGCAGGTGCTGATGATGACAGCTATTCTGATAATGAAAGTGATTCTGATAGTGATTCTGATGAAAGTGATTCTGATAGTGAAACTGAAATTGTAGATCAAGTAATTGTTTCTACATTTAAACCAGATACTAACAGTAAATTTTTTGGTGCGAATGATGATGATGATGATGATGTAAAGGTTGTTTCAGATGTTGTAAAGGTTGTTTCATCCGAGAAAGAAGAAAAAGAACATACAGGAGTAGTTAATCTTTGTCGTATTGTAAATAAAAAATTTATAGAAAATGGTGATACTACAACAAGAACAGGTACATTATTAGTTTTTAAAAATCCTATATCAGAGGGTAAATTTAAAAAAATTAATGATGAACTACCTTCATCTTGTCCTCGTTTTCACGAATTACTAGCCAATGACGAGACTAACGATCAAGTATTTTTTATGCCTTATAAAGGTAAAGATGCAAGTATAAATACCGAAATACATTATGCAATTGCAAAAGTATTAAATCGTGATGTTGATTCCATTTGTGTTCAAGGACTTGAAGAAGAGACAAAAGTTATGGTGAAAAAAGTGGAAAAAACTGTTGTAAATATTAAACCAGTACCAGAGAAAAAATTGACAGGAAAAGCAGCATGGGAAGCAGCGCAACTAGCTAAAGCAGCTGCAAAGGAACAAGCTAAGAATGGTGCTAATGTAAATATTAAGTTAGAAAAAGTACCAAGAAGAGGACCACCACCATCAAACAAAAACAAAAACATTAGAGTAGTATCTGATTCAAATAAAGTAAAATTGACAGGTGATGTAGATTTGTCAGATTTAGACATATTAGATAAATTAGGATACTAGAACAAAGATTTTTATTAAATAGACAATTCTGTTTAATAAAAATCTTCCATTGGGTTACTTTTTCCCATTAAAAAAAAAGTACAGACTATAAGAGGTTCTGTTTAATAAATATCTTAAAATGGGTTACTTTTTCCCATTAAAAAAAAAGTACAGACTATAAGAGGTGTTGTTTAATAAATATCTTTAAGTTGTAAATACCACACTATTAATTTATCACACACACTATGTATATTGTCATTTCATTTTTGTAAATCAATCAATTAATTTATTTATACATAGCATATAATTAATTTATAAATATTTAATATATTTATTATTTACTGGGTATTTTATTTTTATATCAAGTGGAAAGTCTATATTTGTGAGATCATTATCAATTACTAAATTTAATCCAGATAAGTAATTTAATATTTGCTTTATAGTACTATCTTTTATGTTATTAAATGCATTTTTAAATTTATACGTATTTATCTTTATAAAACTAACTAATTTGTGATCAGTACCTGTATTTGATATTATATTATAAGATATTTTATTATATATTGGTAAAATAATTTCATCGGCATTTTTTCTAGTAATTAAATAATCTATATTTTTTTGTTTAACATCTGTTCCTGTAACTTCTTCGTATGATGTAAAAGGCTTATTATAATATGTATTAGTATTAAAATCATATAATTTAGGTGAGAATATCTTTATGTGATTGTGAATATTATCAAATTCAAAATTAAAATCACCTATAATATAAAAAAATCGTGGGTTTACTTGTTTTATTTCTTTATTAATTTTTTTAAATGCTTCTAATTTAAAATATTGATATGTGTTTTTTGTTTTATTTATTTTAGGTTCTATTGAGTCAGTCTCAAAATGTCCTGATATAATAATTTCATTTGTTTTTGAGTTATATATTTTTATAATTGTACGTTTAGATGTTGCACTTTTAGTGTTATTTTCATGATCTGTATATGATATTGTACCAGTTGTATCTATTATATTAAAAAATAACCAATCATTAAATTGTGGATTAAAAATAAATCTAAAAGCCATATCATCATCATCAAATGTATAGTCTATATTAACATTAAATGTATCTGAACTTTTATCTAGAGTAGTTAATACATAATGGTGGTGGAGTTTTTTATAT
>Ga0214923_10007695_pt1 | contig 11683 bp, 7 predicted proteins | sample LL1510_MetaG_FD_177993 | JGI IMG/M metagenome (GOLD analysis project Ga0214923, IMG submission 177993) | Freshwater microbial communities from Lake Lanier, Atlanta, Georgia, United States - LL-1510 | ecosystem: Environmental > Aquatic > Freshwater > Lake | place: USA: Georgia | collected 2015-10-15 | reverse complement strand
AAAATAGAGCTCTTTCAAAGTCGTGTCGTTGACCCCGCGAACACTTCCATCTGTCGGGTTGACCATCTCGTAATTGCGGCCCTTTCGACGAAGCACGACCGGGTGCATGCCCTCTTTTAGAAAACCGATCAGCGGGCCCACATCTCGCTTATGCCAACCCACTTCAAGTCTCACAACACGCTCGCGAATGTGCGAGGCACGCACAACTGCTGAAACCGGGTCGGTTCGTCTCGCGATGTCTGCAGGACGTGCAGGAGCGGCAACAAACCCAAGCAATTCACCCACTAGTGCTACAGCAGCAAATGCCGGGTCAGAACTGGTGAACGGATCACGTTTGTCTTTGCTGCTGTCGAGCACCAGCGCCAAAGCAAGTGCGCCTTTTTGCTCAGTTAGCGAATCATTTTCGGTTCGACGATGAATGCGGTCTGTCTCAGTTTGCTCGAATTGTTTCTTGCTGTTGACTGCGGCATCAATCCATCGTTGCACATCACGATGAATTGCATCGAACATTTGTTGACCAAGTTCGGCGGTGTTTGTCGTCCGAATCGCGCAATTAGTAGATGCAGTCACCCAATCTGTTTCAGTGATCCACATTGGCGCATCTAGACGACAAGAGGTACCCCATCTATTCACAATTACGTCTCCGTCCGAGGCGAGCAGCCATCGAACTTTTGTTGAAATCACACCACATTCGCTGCCGTCCATAATCGTTTCGGGTCTATCGATCAGCATTGCTTCTCGAGGCCGCAATTGGGCCGACAATCGCGATCCAAGCAAAACAAAAAAAACTTCAAGTGCATCTGCTAATTGATTTTGATCGGCATCTTTAAGGGCATTATGAGAAACCGCAACTATCTCTGCACCGGGTGTCGGACGGGCAATCAATATCGAATCTGACGATGTCGAAATGCTCGGCAATAGTGCGCCCGTACCAAGACGACCGATACGAAACCAAGCGACCGGCAACGACAAATCGCTTGCCGTCACAAACAAGTCGACGCTACCGTCGACGACGAAAAAGAAAGTCTCCGGTTCGTTGAGCAATATCGTTGAACCACCAATTCGCGAAACTGAAGACGGGGCAAAACTTAAACGAGTCGTAGGGTTTTTAAAATCAGTCTTTGTCGTCATGTCACTTGGCGCCAATCAATCTCGAGTAGGCCCCACCGCCGTCTTTCAGATCATCGTGACGACCTCGTTCGACGACTCTACCGAATTCAAGCACGACGATTTCATCAGCATCGCGGATCGTGCTCAGACGATGTGCCACGATCACACAGGTACATCCACGTCGACGAAGGTTGTCATCAATAATCTGTTCAGTTGCTGTATCAAGCGCGCTAGTCGCTTCGTCGAGTATCAAGATACGCGGGTCTGTTGCAAGAGCCCTTGCAATCTCAAGTCGTTGACGCTGACCACCACTGAGGTCACGACCAGCTTCGCGAATCATATAATTAAGGCCACCAGGTTTGCTCATTATGTCGTCGATAATGCACGCATCATTCAATGCTTGAAGCAGAACTTCATCTGAAATTGTGTCATCCCAAAGTGTGAGATTTTCACGCACTGTTCCTTCAAACAGAAAAATCTCTTGATCGACCACTGAAATCGACGCGGCTTGAACGTTGCGTCCGAAGTCAGTCTTTTGTCGTCCGTCAAATAAAATCTCGCCGCTCCAAACATCATTAAGGCCCGAGATCAATTTGGCGAGAGTCGATTTTCCGCTACCCGAGCCGCCAACGAGTGCGACTCGTTGACCAGGTGAGAGAGAAATACTGAAATTTTCTATTAGCGGCGGTGCAAGAGTCGAGTAACCAAACGAAATTGAACGCAACTCAATCGCACCCGCCAGTTTGCCCTCTGTCACTTTCGGCGTGCTGGTGAACTGTGAAGCGATTGCGTAGTTCTCTACATCGTTCAGTCGATTTAGATCTGCGGTTACATCTTGCAACTTTTGACCGATTTGTGTGAGTTGTTGTACAGGTCGGGTGAATGACGTCAGTAGTCCTTGAAAGGCTACGAGAGCACCTACTGTCAATGTTCCCGAAATAACTTGATCACTTCCGATCCATAAGACAAGAGTCGTCAATATTGAGACGAGCAAAACGGGGACAACCTCAAGAATTTGTGAAGAGAGACCAAGTTTCTGCTGACCATTCGATACTTTGGTTTGAAACCCAGACCATCTGGCGAAAAAATCGTTCTCTGTCCCGGTTGCTTTCAATGTCTCGATCATTTGAAGGCCGTTGTAGGTCGTGCCCGTTAATCGACCCTGATCTTGGTGAAGTCGTCGGGTTGCGTCAACTCTTGTTCGTGCGACGACCCGAAGAATTACAATATTTCCTGCCATAAACAAAACGCTGAGTGCGGTAAGCATCCAATCGTATGTGAACATGAACGCTGCGTAAAAGACGACAAGCAACGCACTGATTAAAGATGTTGCAAGATCTCGTGACAGAAGCTGAGCAACCGTTCGATTTGACTGAATTCGGCTCGAAACATCCGCTGGCTGACGCTGCGAAAAGAAACTAACCGGCAGTCGCAACACTCGACGAATAAAACTCGATGAACTATCTAAAGTCATTCGCGTTTCGAGTCGCAATAAGTATTGTTGCTGCAGATTTGTTAGCACCATCGCCACTATTGCGGTGCCAAACATAAACGCAATAATCGGTGCAATCCAACCTGTGAAACCGCTGCTCAAAACTCGATCAATAAATACTCGGTTAAATGCTGGAACCACCAAACTTGGAACAACCAACATAAGACTTGCGAGCATCACTAATGAAAGTGCAGGTCCACCGCCATGAAGCCGCGCCAGAAGGCTCTTCCATGAACTCGGTCGGTCACCATCTGCCTTGAAGCTGGCACCGGGGGTGAAAGTCAGCGCAACCCCCGTGTAAGAGTTGTCGAAGTCTTGAAATGCAATAGTTCTTGGCCCAGTTCCCGGATCGTTGATGTGCACCTTGTCGCGCGAAAAACCTTCGACAACCAAAAAGTGATGAAAATTCCAAAATACGATAAACGGAGTTTGAAACGTCCGTAGTTTGTCGGCCTCAATTTGAAAGCCCTTCGATTCAAGACCATACATTCGCGCGGCCTTCATTACGTTTGATGCCTTGCTCCCATCACGCGATATACCACACGAAATGCGCAATTCTTCGAGCTTTACCCATTTGCCGAAATATCCAAGAATTATTCCGAGTGCAGCCGCGCCACATTCGACCGCTTCCATTTGAATTACGGTTGGTGTCCGTACCCGCCGTAATTTACGTCCGCCACTTTTCGTTTGTGTCGACGACTTGTCGACGTTATTTTCTTGGATTGTTTCTGTAGCCATCGTCATCCAAACACGAGTTTTATCGGATGAACATCACCTTGCGAGATCGTCGCGCTTACACGTGCCGCAAACGGAATCTTGAACGGTGGCCCATCAGAAGTTGACCACTCAAAACCTGAGGCCGTCGAATCATCGGGTATCAGACTCACAGCGATCAAAATTGATTCGCCAAATTTCTCAGCAATTTGTTCGGCAAATGCTGTGTCACCGACCAATCTCGTTGTCGCTGCACGATTAACGGGTTCTGCGTTAACTTTTAAAACTTTACCTCGCAATACCCCAAATGCCTGTGACGGTATGTTCTCAACGACTAGGTCAACCGACATTCCGGGCGCGATTGCACCCCCATCTTCCTCATCGACATATATGAAGGCCAACAATTCCGAATTAGCAGTATCGGTTCGTTCAAGAAGATAGAGGGTTGTACCGACTTCAATAACATTTCCAATAGAAACGAAAACAAGACCGATCTCACCCGTGAAAGGTGCCGTCACGGTGACGATTCCTGAGTCATTTTTTATTGTTAGTACTGGGTCTCCCGCTTTGACAGCGCTTCCCGAGTCGATGAGTACATCGGTGACAAAACCAACATCTACCGACTGAATGGCGTTAATCCCCGATTTGGTGGAGATAAGACCGACACCAGAAACTGTTGACGGAATATTTCCGACAAATCCCCACACAACCAGCATTGCAATGGCAACACCGACTGCACCTACGCCAATCCAACCACGCGGCTTGGTCACCTTCATCAACAGATCCAGGTCGTCTGGCTTCTGCATCTGGTTGAGAGCCTTCATCCTAAACTGAACCATCCAAATTCCTTTCTTGATTAAGAAATAATTATTTACAAGTGCTATGTCGTGGCTGGTACCGAAAGTCGCAATGGTGCCGTAGACGCCAAATAATTGCGCTTATCTTTACTATGACACCATGCCAGATGACCAAGAAACGCATCGAACGTTTCAACGGGCTTCGAGAGTCTGTCAACAGAGTAGCCAACCAAGATTTCCTCGACCGAATAATGCTGCCCAGCGAGCACATTTCGATAGATCTCAGCGATTGAATGCGACAACACAAGCAGAGGTTTGCTTGGCGGTGCTGGCACTACGAAGATTGCCGCGTTATACGCAAAAAGATCATCGACGAACAACTGCGATTCTTCACGCTTGTTTTTGTCGAGATGTGCATTGACAATTGATTTTGCCTCAAGGTAAAACGATTCAAGTTTGTCATCAAACACAAGTCGTGCTATAGCAAATTGATCCGCGGGCATGTGCACGCCACCTAGGCTGTGCGAGTTGCGAAATTCAATGCCGCCGTTTTGTATTGTTCTCGCATGAATTTGCATTTCGTTAACGACTTCGCTCACGATCGGATACTTTTCTGCGTCGCACTCGATAAACGATTCGATAAAGCCATGCAGGCCGAGCGAGTGCCTAGACGTCAACACGCTCAATGGCACCTGAAGAAGCCGATTGAAATATAGAAGATCGACCATCCAAGAAAATACTTTCGCGCGTTTCCAATCATCTGCGGGCAAAGTATTGCTCGAGACCACTGTTTCGAGATATTCGGGAACCTCTTCAATGCGATCAGCCTTGTCCCAAGCATTGATAATCAGCTGAGATACAGATTCGAGACCATATTTAGATCGATAGTTGGCGTCTGCCATTTCGGCGTTCGGCAAAATCGAGCAATTATGAAACTGAATATGGTTGTGCTGACCCTTGGCTACAACGTGACTGACACCTTCGGTAAACGTCTTGTATGAATCTCCAGGAAGCCCCAGAATTAGGTCTGTATACGTGTACACACCGTCACGAGAAAACCGCTGCTGAAGATCTTCAAACGCGGCCGACGAGATATTTCGGCGTTTTATGTTTACTAATGTTTCTGGATTAGCCGACTGAAGAGAGATAGTGACACCAAGAGTGTTGAGATCTCTCGCGAGCACAGTTTGCACTTGGTAGGCACGTTCTCGAGAATTTTTAGTATTCTGAACCGAAAACGACCACGGGTAACCAGATTCTTTTTTTTGTGCGACTATCGAGTTCGCTATTTCAAGATCCCTTGGCAGCATTCCGAAATTCGCGTCACAGCAAAATACAAAACCTACTTTTTGGGCGCTCATCCATTGAATTTCGTTCGACAGTCGTTCCATGCCAAATCGGTAGACCTTCGCCGCAGTTGCCGAACCCCAGTCGCAAAATGTGCACGAAAATGGACAACCTCGATTGGTCTCCCAAGTCATTACCCAAGAATCTGGGCGAGAAGCGAGCAGTTCGTCGAAACATCCTGAGAGGTATGGCGAAGGCACAATATCGAGATCGACTATTCGCGCGCGATTCGCGGTGGTGATCACAGCCCCACCGTGATCTCGATAAGAAATTGCACGAACAGAATCAAAGTCACCAGTTGGAATGGCATCAAGCAATTCGGTAAATGTTATTTCGCCCTCCCCGTGGCACGCAAAGTCGACGCATAGATTCGCACGAAGAAATTGATCGCAATTATTTGGCACTTGTGGGCCACCGACAACTATTAATATCGACGGCTTTAGTCGTTTGAGTTCGGCGGCAATTTTCAATGAAAGATTTACGTTCCATACATAAAGTGAAAATGCCACCAGATCGTTTCCAATCAATTTTTCGACCGCCTCACCCACCGCAACTCGACTAAAAACTGGAAACGAAAATTCGTGCTGCTCTTTGGCATTTTGTTTTGCGTATGACGCGATTAAGCCCACCGAGTAAGGGAGTAACTCGTATTCGGTTGAAGGTTTATTCGAGCCCGGCTGCGACCAAGCAAGTCCAATCGAAATTTGAACAAGACCGATTTTCAGAAATTCTCCTTGTCGAAGCAAACGAGTTGAAATGAGACTAAGCGCGTGTCGTTAAAAAGGCAAGAAAACTTTTGGCTTATTTTCGGAATTTCTAATACATTAACCCAAAATTAACCCAAAAATTTTTGACACTGGGGGCAACTTGAATTAATGTCTCGGTTGAAGTTACAGCATCAACAAAATCAAAAGGGGAACACCAAAATGGACTCAACTTCTCGCACAGCGTTTGTGCGTGGTTATACGAAAGTTCTGACCAACGCATGGTCAGATGAAGCGTTTATGAAGCGACTCACATCGAAACCCACTGAGACCCTCGCAGAATACGGTCTTGATGCTGGCAAAGCCTCGGTTGAAGTCGTTACAGCGATGGCCGGTGCGGCATCACTCGATGATCAGATTTCGCTATGGGAGAGCGGTCTGGCCTCGGGCCAAGTGAAGCTATATGTTCCAACTATTCCTCAGATTGACACGAAAGAATTGTCGGAAGATCAGCTTGAAAGCGTCTCTGGTGGCGACACATACTGCTGTTGCTGCTGTCCGTGCTGCACCTGCACCTGATTCGTCAAAACTAAAATAAAACAGTTCTAAAAAGTTTCCGTGCGGGTCAATGGTCTGCACGGAAACTTTTTTATTGTGAGGCGCTCTAGTAGCATCGCGCATACCTCAAACCAAACTGAGAAAGACTTTTCTGCTCAGATGATTAAACATCCCCGATTTAAACAACATCTTGAAATTTCGATTGTCGACAACAATAAGTTATTCATCGAGGCTGAAGAGTCACATTTTCTAATTGAAGACGCCGAAACAAACCTTATTGCGCGTGCAATCGATGGTCGCACCGAACTTGACGAGATCATTGCTTCAATTGCTGGCTCGGTGCCAATTACATCTATTTTGTCGGTTGTCAGTCGCCTTAACGCTGGTGGCCACCTTGTCGATGGTGCGGCACTTGACGACCTTAGGGCAACCGCATGGTGGGACCGTCGCGGTGTAAATCCGATTCAAGCTTCAGATCAAATTGCATCTTCATCGGCATTGATAATTGACTTAACAGACGGCGATGGTGAGCACCTGTCAAAGTCTTTGTTAGGCGCCGGTGTTGTTTCGACGCTCGGCACTACTGAGTCAGAAAATCAACAAAGCATCACGATTGTCGTCACATTTGACCACCTTGATTCTCGATTAGCCAAAATCGATCAAACTATGCGAGAGTCTGGCAAACCGTGGCTAATCGTTTGCCCTTCTGGAGAAACAATTAAGGTCGGTCCGCTTTTTGTTCCCGGTGTCACAGCTTGCTGGCACTGCATGGAAATGCGAATGCGTGGTAATCGACAACTTGACTCTTACCTTGAAAGAAAGCGAGAGTCAACTACTAGTTGGCATTCTGTGCCGCCCGCGCTCGACGCGACGAAGTCAATCGCATTCGGAATCGCAACGTCCGAAGTTATTGCTTTTCTCGGTGGTGGAGATTCAACGTGTCGCGGTCAAATCATCACGATGGACATTGCTTCGCATACGACTGAACGGCATGTTGTAATAAAACGACCCCAATGCCCGAATTGCGGTGATGCATCTATTTCGACACCACCCTCTAAAATCGTGCTTCAACCCACCCCGAAGGGCTACACCGCTGACGGTGGTCATCGAGTTGTACGCCCCGAAGTAACCTACGAGCGACTAATCAAGCATGTCAGCTGGCTTACAGGTGCCGTGAGCTCACTCAAACGTCAGACAATCAACGACGATGGGGTTACTTATAGTTACGCGTCGGGCCATAACTTCGCTCTGATGCAAGACAGCACATTTTTCTTGCGCAAGAACCTCCGCGGCCGCAGTGGTGGCAAAGGCAGAACAGATGTTCAGGCAAAAGTTGGCGCGATTTGTGAAGCAATCGAAAGATACTCGGGCGTCTTTCGAGGCGACGAACCTCGCACGCGCGCCAAGTTTGTTGACCTCAAAAATGCGATACATCCGCATGAACTTCTTAGTTTTTCTGAACGCCAATATGAAACGCGTGAAGAATGGAACCGAAATAACTTGTCGACCTACCACATAGTGCCAGAGCGCTTCGATGAAACGCTCGAGATTGATTGGACCGAGGCATGGTCACTCAGCAACGATTCTCCTCGACAAGTGCCTACTGGCTACTGCTATTTTGGTCATCCCGATATTGCGAGTCATTTTTTTTGCGCGAGCGACGCAAACGGTAACGCGGCAGGCAACACCCTCGAAGAGGCGATTCTCCAAGGACTTCTCGAACTTGTTGAGCGTGACGCCGCAGCGGTGTGGTGGTACAACCGATTGTCGCTTCCTGAAGTTGACCTTGATTCATTCAATGAGCCCTACACGGCGACACTTCGCGAACATTATCGACAGCTAGGTCGCAGTCTTTGGGTGCTTGATTTGACAACAGATCTTGGCATTCCAGTTTTTGCCGCTGTTTCTCGTCACGAGCGTGGCCCGACTGAAGACATCTTGATCGGTTTCGGTTGTCACCTCGACCCCCACATGGCAATGATGCGATCACTTACTGAAGTAAATCAATTCCTTCCGGCTGTTTGTGAAAAGCGCCCAGACGGCACAACTAATTATTGGATCGATGACCGCGATGCGGTTGAGTTCTGGATGAATGCCACCATTTCGAGTGAAAGTTATGTGCTTCCCGACCCCACTGCAGCAAAAACTCGCGCCGAACATTACTCAGGGTTAGTTAGTGACGACATTGCCGCCGATGTTCGCGCATGTGTTGAGAAAATCGCCTTGGCGGGTCACGAGGTTTTAGTTCTCAACCAGACCCGCCCCGATCTCGAACTTTCAGTTGTCAAAGTAATGTCACCAGGTCTACGGCATTTCTGGCGAAGGCTCGGCAAAGGTCGACTCTATTCGGCTCCGGTGTCAATGAAGCGAAGAACTTCTCAATTGAGCGAAGATGAGCTCAATCCCCGTTCAATATTTTTCTAGTTCACAATGCGACCATCGAAAATTCAACTCTCAAATTCAATAGTGACTGAGCTAATTTCGATTCGAAGAGATTCGCGAGCAACTGTCAACCAAGACGTGCTTGAAATTATAGATGGACACATTGCAACCAAAGTCCCGCTGCGAGACCGCGGCGTTAAAGCCGCACTCACGAAACTGACTTTAGGGCCCGTCAACGAAGACGAATTGTTCACAATTGCCATGAATGCGGGCGGTGACAACGCAGCCCTCGCGTTGCCCTCAATTTTGCAACGGTTAGACATTGGTGGTTGGCTCAATTACTCGATTGTCGACGAAAAAATTCAAGTCATTTGTTCACTTGAGCCGCGAGGTCACGCCTTAGAAACACAGAGACGACGTGTTTCGCCTTTGAGTGTGCTTGCTGTTTCCGAGCACGCAATCATACGCCAATTAAATAATGTGATTACCGCCGAGTCTCCACTCACCGGTTGGGATTTGCAAATTCACTCAATTCAACTGACTTCAATGCTGCTTTCGCTCGACGGAAGTCGAGAAGTATCCGAAATCGCAAGCGCATTTGAAATACCGAAAGATTCCGTCATCAAGGTTTTGAACCTTGCTACACGTAGTGGGCTGGTTCGATTTGCCGATGAACCAATAGATGCCGCATTGAATTTATGGTCACTTCCCGACCTTTGGTTTCACTCAATGAGTCGTGTCGGGCATCACCGCAATGGTTATGGTGGCACATACTGGCAAGAAGGCAAAGTTAACCCTGAGCCGGCAACCAGGCCTCTATGCGCTGACCCGTCGGCGTATATTCCGTTCACGCCGTTCGACGTCAACACCATAGGTGGCAGTGACTTACCATTTGGCGAAGTTGTGCGCCAACGGACATCAACACGAATTCATGACGACGAGTGCCCAATCACGTCAACCCAACTTGGTGAACTCTTGGGTCGTGTCGGAGTCGTGCGTTCGACTGTGCATGATGGCCATCAAGAATTATCGTTTCGTCAAGTTCCGAGCGGTGGCGCACTACATGAACTTGAGATCTATCCATTGGTGCACAACTGCGAAGGTCTGGCCCCAGGCCTTTATCACTACGATGCCGGTGGTCATCGGCTTGGGCTCATTCGCCCAGCCGACCCACAGACGCGACTTCTCCTTGAATACACTCAGCGAACTTCAACAATGGAGAATCCACCACAGATCTCACTTTTTCTCGCCGCAAGATTCGGTCGTGCAATGTGGAAATACGAGTCAATGGCATATGCACTCATTCTCAAACATGTTGGCGTTATGTACGAGTCGCTTTACCTTACGACGACTGCGATGGGGCTAGCCGGCTGTGCCCTAGGTGGCGGAAACTCTCAAGCATTCGCCGCCGCGTCGGGGCTGCCAATGTTTGTCGAAGGCGGAGTCGGCGAATTTACGGTTGGCTCGCGTCCGAAGCTTTAACCAAACCGATTATTGTGACGCCTTTTTGAATTTGACAACTTTAGGCAGACAAAATAAATCTCGTAAATTGGGGCACGTGCCGACATCTATCGACTATCGCGCTATCAGCGGCCAACATCAAGTAATTGGTCGTGGTGGCGAGGGTGCGGTTTACAGTGTTGCAAATCTAGAGAATCGCGTTTATAAAGAGTTTTTTGCGACGTCACGATCAATGTCAGATCTAATCGCACTTGAGGGCCTGATTGAATTGCCGAATCAGTGGACAGAGCAAGAAAGAGTCTGGCTAACCCAGCGCACAGTTTGGCCAGAGACGATGGTGCTTGACCAGAGTCGGCTAAAGGGCTTCATCATGCCGAGAATTGAAACGAGTTACTTTCGCAAACATGGAGTTGAGCAAAATTCAAAATCAATCTTTTACGAATGGAATTACTTAACTTTTCGCAATAAATTTCTCTCAAACCCAAAAATTGTGTCTGAGATGCCAAGAGTTTCGACAATTGATGCGATATCGCTAGTGCATGATTTGTCTAAGACAATAAAGCTCTTGCACAAATATGGAGTAGTCATCGGCGACATCTCGGGAAAGAACTTGCTGTGGACTGACACGCCAAACTTGCAGGTCATGATTATCGATTGCGATAGTTTCAAAATTGCAGGCCCTGGTGATGTCGCATGGCCAAAACAATCTCCAAACTGGGAAGATCCGTTTTTGAATGGCAATCCAACTAGCCAAGAGAGCGATATCTACAAACTTGCACTCGCGGCATACAGAGCAATTTGGGCAGTTGGGACTGATTGTCCGCAACCCCCAATTTTCTCGTTAGCACCTAAACCAAACGACGTCCCAGATGTTCTTGCGAGTTTGATCACGCGAAGTCTCGCCAAGGCGAGCCGACCGACAGCCGAAGAATGGGAGAATGTTCTGGCTGTTGCGAAAACCAATTAAGCATAAATAGACAATAAATCACCGACCTCGCGGGTTAGTTGGCGCGAGCCCCTAATTCGTCGCTAACCGATAACCGAATTTCAGCGCGACCAGAGCAAAGGGTTCAGCGGCGACGCAGCGAGCGCACCTGTCGGCAGCGAACCCAGCCAAC
>Ga0214923_10007693_pt1 | contig 11685 bp, 9 predicted proteins | sample LL1510_MetaG_FD_177993 | JGI IMG/M metagenome (GOLD analysis project Ga0214923, IMG submission 177993) | Freshwater microbial communities from Lake Lanier, Atlanta, Georgia, United States - LL-1510 | ecosystem: Environmental > Aquatic > Freshwater > Lake | place: USA: Georgia | collected 2015-10-15 | reverse complement strand
ATCTATATTTTATAATATATTCTAAATAATTATAATCATTATCGCCTAAATATAATCTTAAAAATGTTTTATTTAAAAATGCCAAACAAATTAACATTTTTAAATTTGAATCTATATTTTCTTCAAACTTACTATCTATTTCAGCTAATAATTGGTTTCTTACCTCTTCACATTGATTTAAAATGTTTTTTAATCTAATATAATCAATTTTATCTAGTCTTTGTTCCAAAGGTAACATGTATCTATCTGGGTCATTAGGGTCTACTTTTTTTTTCCAAAAATTAAATCCAAACATATTATAACAGAATATTTATCTTTTCAATTTGTTCTTGAGTTAATGAAGAAGGAAAAATCACTTTAAAGTTTATGATTAAATTGCCTTTTGCATTTTCTCTACTCAATCCCATTCCAGGAATTATTTTTTTATAATCAGGAGGAATAATATTTCCTATTTGATTATTAATTGTATATACTTTATCATTTAGATATTTTAATTCAAACGAAAATCCACACAAAGATTCTTTTAAAGAAATTTGTTTCTCTAAGAACAAATCTAATCCTCTTCTTTCAAAGATAGAATTGTTATTTACTTTAATATGAACTTTTACATCACCTTTACAATTTTCATCAACAACATTTCCTTGATTTTGTAAAACAATAATTTCTCCATCATCAATTCCTTTTGGAATATCTATATAAATAGTTTGTTTTTCATGAACTTTTAAATTATTTTCAATAATCCATCGTTCAATATCAATAGGTAATTGAACGCCATTTAATACTTGATTAATATCAATTATTAAGTTATGTGTAATTGCCGAAGGTTTTTGTTGAACTGGTATTCCATTTCTAAACAGGTGTATATTTGCTCCTTGATTTGGAGGATTAAATGCGTGAAAACCAGGCATTCCAGGCATACCAGGCATACCCATGTGTGCAACACGAATTCCTCCAGGCATTCCATGAATACCTCCAAATAAACTAGATAATAAATCATTCAAATCCCCCATATCATCCATCATTCCATTAGGTGGAAATCCTTTATGAGTTTTCATAAAATCATATTCTTTTTTCTTTTCTGGATCACCTAATACTTCAAATGCCGAATTAATTTTTTGAAACATTTCAATTCCATTTGGATTTTTATCTGGATGATATTTGAGAGATAATAAACGATACGCTTTTTTAATTTCTTCGTGAGATGCATTTTCAGAGATTCCTAATGTAGAATAATGAGATTCTTCGTTATTTTGTGAAAACATAATATTTATAATATAATTTAATTGTATTATAAACCTAAATATTAATTTAATTAATTATTATCATGTCTATAAAAAATTTATTTATAGATAAATATAAACCACAATACTTGGATGATTTTGCATTGTTGGATGACTTTAAAACAACAATAAAATTATTAATTAATGTAGATAAATTAAATATTTTATTTATAGGAAATCCAGGATCAGGAAAGACATCTATATTAAACGCTATTGTAAAAGAATATTATAAAGATTTGTCACCGAATGAATATTCCACTAATATTTTAGAAATTAATAATTTGAAAGAACAAGGAATTCATTATTATAGAAATGATGTAAAAATATTTTGTCAAACTAGGTCTTCTATCAAAAATAAAAAAAAAATACTATTATTAGATGATATTGACATCATTAATGAACAAAGTCAACAAATTTTTAGAAATTTTATAGATAAATATTCTCACAATGTACATTTTATTGCTTCTTGTAATAATTTATTAAAAGTAATAGAAAGTATTCAATCACGTTTTTATTTAATTCGTATTCATAATATAAAATATTCTGATTTGGAAAAAATAATGGAAAATATTTGTAAAAAAGAAAATATTATTATTGAAGATGAAGCTAAAGAATTTATTTTAAATATTTGTAATAATACATCTAAAATATTAATTAATTATATGGAAAAATTTAAATTATTAAATAATGTAATTACGTTAGAAATTGCAAATAATATTTGTACAAATATAAGTTTTATTACATTTACAAAATATACAACATGTATAAAAAATAAATTGATGACGGAAGCAATCAATATTTTATTATCTATATATGATAATGGATATTCTGTAATGGATATTTTGGATAATTATTATTTATTTATTAAATACACACCAATATTAAATGATGATGAAAAATATAAAATCATATCAATCATATGTAAATATATAAATATTTTTCATAATATTCATGAAGATGAAATAGAATTATCATTATTTACAAATAATATTATTGATATAATATGATTTATGATGAATGAATGAAAATTTTATAATGTAAATAAATATTATGTAATAATATGTCTATTCAAATATTTAAAAAAAAAATACCAACTGAATATTTATTTGATTTATTAGATAAAATATGCGTTAAAAATAAAGATTATTATTTGATAAATACAATTTCTTTTAAAAAAGGAACATATAACACTTATATTAAAGATTTTTTTGATCAATGTAGAGAATATTATCATATTTCAAAGAGAAAATATATTGATAAACCAATTACTTATAATTCTTTTGTAACAATTGTGCGTCAAATTTGTAATTTTAATAAAATATTATATAAGAATGAAATAAAATATGATAGGTCGTCTTACGATATAAATTATTATATATTTCATACAAATATAAATGCTACAGTATAAATTCGTTATTATTTATGAATAATATTAATAATATTTTTTAATGGAAGAAATATTATTAGAACCAGTTACATATTATAAAAACCAAAAAGGAAAAAATATTCGTTGTATAATTTGTGATTTATTAGGCAAGTTATTAAATGTAAATCAGGATGATATTAAGTTAATAAACAACATTATAAATAATATACATAATTCATCTTTGGTTATTGATGATATTGAAGATAATAGTATATTAAGACGTAATGAGATTTGTTCTCATATTAAATATGGAATTCCATTAACTTTAAATGCAGGATATTATTGTGCATTTAAAATGTTGATGATAATAACAAAACATTTTAGGCAACAAACCGTAAATAAATCTATAGAATTTATTTATTATGTTCATGAAGGACAAGGTATGGATATTTATTATACAAATAATAAAGTAATTCCATCTATTGAAGAATATACTAAAATGATGATTTATAAAACTGGTTATGGGTTTATAATGATTTTAGAATTATTAATTGAAAAAAGTAATAATATTATCATGAAAAAAAATAAAGAAACATTAGAAAATATATTAACCAAGTTCTCTATTTTTTATCAAATTAGAGATGATTATATTAACTTGTCTGATCCTGATTATTGGAAAATCAAAGGATTTTGTCAAGATTTAGAAGAAGGAAAAATAAGTTATTTATTAGTTGTATTCTCTACCATTTGTAATATAAATATTGTCGGTGATATAAATATTGTAGATATGATGAATGATAAAACAATTGAAGGAAAAAAAAAAATAGTATTATTATTAAATGAATATAAAATATTTGACATTATTTATGATAAATTAATGGAGTTAAAAATTGATATTTTAAAAGAAATGAATTTAGAAATGATTTTTGATTTATTACCTGTAAAAAAGTTTAATATTAGTGATATTATATCGTATGAATCATAATTAACTTCTATAAACAAATAATAATTTATGAATGTTAAATTATTATTTTTGTTATTATTATTATTTATTCTTGGTTCTTTTGCAAAAATATATGATGATTTAAATGATAATGATTTATTTGAATATTTATATTTATCAAAAGAAAAAGAATATATTAATCATTTTTTAATTGGTTTTCAATATGTATTTTTTACAATAATTGGTATTCAACACCCATTAATTTTTTTATCTATATGTAGTGTTATTTTACCACAAATCATATTGGATAGAACTGCTTTTGATGATCCTTATGAATTTTGTATTGTAGTTTTAAATTTTTTATTAGCAGTGTATTTATTATTTTTTGAAAATCTAATTGTAGATATATATAAACATTTGTATTCTATACTGAATAACGAACACGTTTATTTTTTTATATGTTATTTTATAACTTGGTATTTAATGTATTTTTTTGATATCATACAATTTAAAAATATTGAATTTGGTTATAAAAAATTATTAATTCGTATATTTATTTGTATTCTTTCATTTTCTAGTTTACTAATTAATTATTTTTATAACTTTGTTCCTAGTGAATGGTTATATTTCTTTATATATGGTATAGGTTATTTATTTACTTCATGTATATTCCAAATTATTTTATTATACAGAAAAAATAAATTATCCATTTGCTTTAAAAAAATCAAAAAAGTAGAGAAAGAAAAAAAGAAAAAGGAAAAATCAAAAATCCAACAAATCAACATTTGTAACTAATATTTCTTTTTTCTTTTCCAAATGTTCTACAATTGCCTTTAATGCCGTAATTTCTTTTTCGTAATTTCCAATAATTATTTTTTGATTATGAATCAACTCTTTCATTTCTCTATTTTCTTTGAAATAATTCAGCTTATTATTATTCAAATGGTCAATCCAATTTTTATGTGTTTGTGATTTTATATGCGTAATAAAAGCGTTTGAATTATTATATATTTTATCTTTTCTTGAACCACACATACAACGAATCCCATTTTTTATTTGAAATGAAGGAATATAGTCAACATAATTTCCATGACAATCAATGGTTGCAGTATAAAACTCAGGTTGGATAGCCAAATCCATTTTATAAATATAGAGAAAAATGTATTTATATCAAGGATAAAATTTATATCAAGGACCAGGAACAATTTCTGGATATTTTTCTCCACGAACATAATATCCTAGATATAACGGTTTCATTCCCCAAACTGGAGAACCTGATGGGACTTGCCAAAAGTTTATCCATTTTTCTTTGAAAAAATCTTTTAGATTACGTCTATTTTTATTTCTCATTTTCTCTACTATATTCATATTTGCATCTGGGATATTGGCAAGCAAAATATATTTTGATATAATCATATTTCCTTCCAACACTTGTTGTGGTGACATTCTAACAAACCAATTATAATAATGACGTGACAATAATTCATTTTGAGGTATATAAATTCCAAAAGTTTTTTTATTTATTTTAATATAATCTTCTGATAACAAATTATCAATTAATATTTGTTTATCATCTGTTGTTTTGGTTCCTATTAACGAACCACAAATGATTTTAATTTTATTTTCTTTTATTTTATGATCACACCATCTATCAAAATCTCCCAAAAATTTTACTTCGTCTGTATAATCTTGTGAAATAATAATTTGCATAAATTCAATCAAATCGGCAATTACTGGATTTTCTCTAGGTGAACCCATAAATTCTATACTTGGATAAAAATCATTGTATGTAGAAGTAATATTTCTATTTACAAATTCACACAAAAATGGTGTATCATTTTCTATCCCTTGATAATATAGAGAAATCAAATCACGATTACATACAAAAGAAATAGGAACTCTTATACCACCATACATGTACAACAATTTTGTTAAACCTAAATCAATTATATATTTTTTCATAGGATAAGATAATTTATCCATATTTATATTCCAATTAGGAATCAATTTTGAAAATGAATAATCATCTATAATACATATATGAAACGAATGGTCACATTTCTCTATTATTGACTTTACAGTTAAATATAAATAAGGTTGATTTAATTTATCTGAAGAACGAGAACCAAATGATAACCAATTTCTTGAATTATATTCATGAGGAACAAATATCCATAAAATAGGTTTGGATGATTTATTCAATCTAAAATCTTCTGAAGAAGATAATAAATATTTTTGTATTAAATTATAATCTTCATCTTTATTTTCTCTATCCAACTTTTTTTGAAACCTTTGACATAAATATAATATTATCAATCCAATAAATATTATAAATATATAATTCATTACATTTTTATTGTTCTTTGTCATTATAATAAATATATTTATAATAATAAATATATTTATTTGTTACATTATTAATTTAATAATTGTATATTTTTCCAAAAACCCTCACTTTTCTTTTTCGCCAATTCAGTTTGTTTTGCTAAATTATATGCCGTTTGAATTGCCATCTCATCTTTTTTTGTTTGTTTTTTTATCAAATAATCACTATTATCAATAGGTGTTGTATCTTGTGTATTTCTAAAAGAAATATATTCATTTACATTATTAAATTTTTGTTTCAATTCATAATCTTCATTCGTAATAGGAATAATTGTTTCTGTATGTGCTTTTTGTAAATCTTGATAACATAATGTAGAAAACATGTTTGAATCATAATTATCAGGTGCATTGGTTGATAAATCAGAAGCTGCTATTGTATTTGTATTCCATAACTCTTCTATTTCTTGTTTATTGATTAAAGATAATTCTCGTAAATGTTTCTTTTTCTCATCAATATATTGATTCATTGTTTTCAAATCTTTTACTTCTATATTTTCATCATCATTTTCTCTACTTCTTAACCAATTGTCGTACCCTTTTTGTTCTCTTTCACTATATATTTTTGCATTATTAAATTGTTCATTAAACCATTCATTAAATGAATTTTTATTTTCTTTTAAAGATTTATTTTCCTTGAACCAATTATCCAATATTTCTGCTTTATGTGTATATTCAAACGGAATATAATCTGTTGTTTTTGTTGTTCCTTTTTGTTTAAATTCCCATATTCCATACAAAATTTTATATGCTTGTGAATAAAAACGAAAAAACTTTGGGTCTAATCCAGATTTATCAGGATGTGTTTTTAACATTTTATTTTTTGCCTTTTTTAAATCTTCGGCAGTAATTTTATCTGAAATATTAAATAATCTTATCAAATCATATAAATCGTAATTATTTATTTCCAAATCTAATTCTACAGACATATATATAATAATAATAATAATTTTATTATTATTACACTAATATTTAATTATATTTCTTTTTTATTTGTGGATAATATTTCGTCATTTAACTTGGAACACGCGTCTATAGATGGTAAATTATACCACCAAGCCAAAATATAATCACATACACAATTACAAAAAGTAAAACACGTATGAGTTGGCGTTGAATATTGAGGTTTAACGGCATTTACAACATCTTCAATAACTTTTTCACCCATTATTATATTTTCTTTAATTTTCTCTACTGTGTTGATTCTTTCTTTGGTTGAATCTGTATATATATCCATGTATATATGTATTATTGATAAATTTACAAAGTTAATAATTTAATATATAAATTAATTATTTACTTGATTTGTTTTTGATAAGGTTAATACCCAATTAAATGAACAATGACAAGGTTGTGAGCCATATCTATATAAGTTAATTGTTAAGTTACCTCCAATACAAGTATTAAAATCAATCCAATCTGTATAAATGTAATTTTCAATATTACTATAATTATTATAATTATATTTAGAATTATTTTTATGAGTGGTATATGGTGTTGTAGAATTAAATAAATTTCCTTGAAACGATGTTTGTGGTTCATCTAATATTTCAATATACATTGCATATTCTGGGTCATCTTGATTTGTCATATTCCAACAATTAATTGCAAATTCCATTTTCCATATTGTACTATTTTCTGATAATAAAAAATATTCAGATGGTATACTCATAGTGCTAGATTGTACCATTTGCCATGAATTTGTAGAATCATAGGTATAATCTTTACTATATGTATTTGTAAATTGAATAGGAAGAGTATATAATTTGTTACTACCTACTTTTCCACAATTGCTCAAAATATCAACTGCATTTAATTCTATTTTTCTATGAGCATCATTTACAAATATATGATGATTGTCATAATTTCCCATGAAACTATTATTTATACCGCTATCTATTCCAATTGTATTATCTCCTCTCCAATTTATATACATAGTAATCCCAGAATTATTATTTGTTAGTTGATATTGATCTGGATACTGTGAACTAGAATAATTAGTAGCAGTATTGGTAACTGTAAATGAATCAACATTCATAAAACTTTGATTATTTGCACTATTATCTAAACTATATCGGTTATTTGGTAATTTATTATAAGCATTCGTAGAATTAAAATCATCCCATGTTAAACCTATTGTAGTAGGAGACATTCCATTTATCGTATTTAGATCAATGTTATTACAAACAATATCTCCATCCCCAACTAGTTCAATATGTTTATTAAAATACGTTGCATTAGGAGTAATGATATTTACGGTGTCATTTGGGGCAGATATTTGTGTACCACCATTAGTAGACCTAATATCTACATTTGAACCAGTAATAACATTTGAAACACCTGCATTTGAATTAATAGTTCCATTTGGGGTTGTTATGGATAAATCAACACTATTCGTAATCGTAGCAGTTGGAGCATTAAAATTCAACGAAGTTTGAGTATCACCAACCGAAAGTTCGGCACTTGTTATTACTGAAGAAGTATTTTTATCTTGTGTTTGTATTACCCAATTAGAATTACTATAATAAGAACGCTTATTATTTGTATTAGTAGGGTTGCTGTCAAACATTTCTATAGTTGGTTTTCCAGCATAATCATAACGATTATCAATAAATATATAACTATTTTTAGTGGAATTTTGTAAATTTATTGTTTCAGTTGTCATTTCAGTATAGTTTCCATTAATGTCATTTATAGTTTTTATGCTTCCATATGGTGTAGAAGTATTAAATTCGCATTTAACTCCATTATTACCATTTCTACAACTAATATTATTATTATCCAGTTTAGCAAAACTACCAATGCTATCATATTGACTAAAATTACCAGCATAAATATAATTCGTCCAGTTATATCCGTCTGCTACTAATATTTGGGAAGTATCAATAGAGACTGATTTATTATTTGTATCTACTAGTTTAATAGTTGGAAAATTATTATTTGGATCTGGATTTATATTTTGAATGGAAATTGTATTACCTAACCCATCTACAAAATTCATAAATGTAGATGATAATGATACGTATTTTGTTGCAGTATTACGTATTTCAAAACTAGGATCATTGTTATTAACAAATTCAGTTAAAACTAATTTATTTGCATTAGCAGATAATAACATTCCATTATTAGGGGCAGGTGGATGACCTTCAAAATCATTTGATAATTTTACACCATTCTCAATAATATTTGTTGCTTTTGTTATAGGATTAACGGTAATATCGTAAGTGTCTACAACTGATATTCCATATTCTTGAAGAAGATTAATTGAACGATTTAATGTAGTATTATTCATCGTAATAATATCAGGACCAATTAAAGTATTACTTGTTCCTTCTAAAATTGATACTTTACGCCAATTATATTCACTTGTTCCATTGTTTACATTGTACGTAGTTATATTAATGTGGTCTGTAGACGTAAATTCTGTTATTCCATATTCATCACTTATTATAGAACAATTATTGTTATTATTATTAATATGTATTCCTCCTGTAAAATTAATATTTCCCATATTATTTGCATTATTACCATTAAAATTAATACCTGTTGGTCCACAATTATTTCCTACGGATAAAATAGTTGATAATGGAACAAGGGGTCCAGCGTTACCTGTAGGTCCTGTATTACCAGTAGGTCCTGTATAACCAATTGTACTTATATAATCATGAACCCAACTGGTAGAAGGAATAGATAATGAATTATCATTTGGTATTGGGTTTTTTGATAATTTAACATTTCCTGTGCTTGCAATTAAATTTATTTCACCTATTCCGCCATGAAGAGTAGTATCTAATATAATGTTTCCATTTGGTGCATTCAAATTAATATCTGGTTGTCCAGCGTCTCCATTTCCTGCAAAAATATTAATTCCTTTTGATATAGATACTAAACTAATATTATCATCTGCTTCTATATCTATATGATCATTAGTTGCTTTTATATAAACATAATCACCTGCCAAAACTCTAAATCCCACTCCTGCATTTATTTGTGTATTATCATAAGAATGTAAAAATAATTGATTTGTATTACCATAAATATGCATATCACCACTTGTAATGTCTGTATTAATTAAATTACCACATACATCAGTAATATTTATTCCGTCAAAAAATATTTCATTACCTATATTAATAATATTATTATTATTCATATTAATACCTGTTGCTCCACAATTATTTCCTACTGATAAAATAGTTGATAATGGAACAAGGGGTCCAGCGTTACCAGTAGGTCCTGTTACACCTGTTGGTCCAGTTACACCTGTAGGTCCGGTTTGACCAGTAGGACCAGTTTCACCAGTAGGTCCTGTTGGACCTGTTACACCAGTAGAACCTGTTACACCAGTAGGACCTGTATAACCAGTAGGTCCGGTTTGACCTGTAGGACCTGTATTACCAGTCGGTCCTGTTACACCAGTAGGTCCGGTTTGACCGGTAGGTCCTGTATAACCAATTGTACTTATATAATTATGCACCCAACTGGTAGAAGGAATAGATAATGAATTATCATTTGGTAGTGGGTTTTTTGATAATTTAACATTTCCTGTGCTTGCAATTAAATGTATTTTACCTGCTCCACCAATTTTATTAGTATCTAATACAATATCTCCTTCAGGTGAACTAATATTCACTGTACCAGCAGTTAAGTTTACTTCATTGCCACGTACATCTACATTATTTTCAGATGATATATCTAACGAAGTAATAGAATGTATAAAAAAAAAGTCTTGAATTTGAGCAAAAAAAGAATAATTAGTTTCACTATAAACGAATGCTAACTCTGGCGTATATTCATCGTTAAAATATAATTTAATATACTGATCATTTATAGTATTATTAATACTAATAATATTTGCATTATTTATATTATTATAATTCATATCAATATTATGAGTACCTGCACTATTTCCTACGGATAAAATAGTTGATAATGGAACAAGGGGTCCAGCGTTACCAGTAGGTCCTGTTCTACCAGTTGAACCAGTTACACCAGTAGGACCTGTTGAACCAGTAGGACCTGTTGAACCAGTAGGACCAGTAGGACCTGTTGAACCAGTAGGACCAGTTACACCTGTAGGTCCGGTTTGACCTGTAGGTCCGGTTTGACCTGTAGGTCCTGTATTACCAGTAGGACCTGTATTACCAGTAGGTCCTGTTACACCTGTATAACCAGTAGGACCTGTATAATTAAAAGTACTTATATTTTGTTGAACCCAACTTGTTGAAGGAATTAATAAACTATTATCATTAGGTGGTGGATTTTGAGTTAAAAAAGTGGGGGTAATTGTTATTCCATCATTATTAGAAGAAATTTTATTGCTACCTGATGAATCACGAATACTAATTCCACCTCCATTTATAGAACTATTCATGACAATACCATTAGTAGATGAAAAACTGAATAAATTTGTTGACTCAAAATCTAATTGGGAACCGTTTGAATTTCCAATAATAGAATTATTATACGAATCACTTATATTTATTCCTGGTGCACCTATATCGTCATTATAAAATTGTATTGCATTATTAGGGTTTCCTGTATTCAAATCGTAATTAAAACTTAGTGAAGAACTAATAGTTGTTGAATTATTTTTATTTGTATAAGAGTACATTTTACCAGGTATCATAGGTGTAACAGCTTTCAAATAATTAGGCGGTGGTTTAGACATATATATATATATATTATTATTATTATTATTAATTAACAAATGG
>Ga0214923_10007692_pt1 | contig 11685 bp, 7 predicted proteins | sample LL1510_MetaG_FD_177993 | JGI IMG/M metagenome (GOLD analysis project Ga0214923, IMG submission 177993) | Freshwater microbial communities from Lake Lanier, Atlanta, Georgia, United States - LL-1510 | ecosystem: Environmental > Aquatic > Freshwater > Lake | place: USA: Georgia | collected 2015-10-15 | reverse complement strand
CTGCGCGATGAGTCCGGCGTTCTGTCGTCCCACCAAGTCTGTCACCGCCGGTGAAAAGAAGTTCGGCCCCACCACGGCCGTGAGGAACAACCCGGCTCCGAACCACACCGCCGCATTCACTACCGCCAAGACATGCCAAAGGATCCGCATGGGTGGAGACTTCTCTGAAACGCTCCCCAAGACAAACCGCCAATCGTGTACCCTCGCCCCATCTAGTCCGGTAATCATGCCGTTCGTGCCCTCATTCCAGGACCACAGCCGCAGGCGTGGCACGACATCCCTGGTTACCTTGAGGCTGGCCGGCATCCCTTCTCCTAGCCGGTGTCACCCCTTTTGAGTCAACGACCTCATCTTCCAAAGCCAAGCCAATCCAAGAGTGTCAAAACTGTTGAGGCAACAGGAGCAAGAGCCACGGGAGAAAGAGGTGATTGCCGAATCCCGCCGCCAAAGGCCACGGTTCCAGCATGTCGGGTGTAAGCGCAAAGCAGATCAAGCGGCGGGCGGGAGATGCCAGGATGGCCTCTTTGGAAATTGCTGGTCGCAGTTCTGCCGACGCCCGTGCCCAACAAACTCGGGTGTCGCTAGTCGGTGACGGTCGCAAGTGGCGCATCACCAATCTCCAGAAGGCGGTCCGGGTCATGGCCTCATGGCGCTAGGGTCCCCAGATTAAAGGACCCGAAGGGTGGACATCAAAAGGTGCCCAGACTCCCAACCAACAGTCACTTGATTCGCAAGGACGGCTAGTCTTCCAAGGCTGAGACTTGGCAGCCTTGGATTTCATTGGCATCTTTCCACAGCTGTGCGGCAGTCGTGCATTTACTGGTAGTTTTTTGTTAGGCGAAACAATTGTCAGCAGCGCCAACAACGCAGCGACGCCCGCAGTTTTTGGTCCGTCCCGATAGCTCAAATGGATAGAGCTACGGTTTCCTAACCTGCTACACAACAGGGAACATACCCCTGTTTGGGGTCAAGCTCACGGCGAACAGGAATCAGCAATGTTCACCGAAGTGGCCTGAAATCAGGGTTTTTTCGCACTTGGCGAGACTTTTTCCTGACGCAGCATCACGGGCGTTTGGTGGGCGTTTACTGGTAGGCATTTGGTAGGCAGTGGGACAGGCACCGACCGCACCAAATGGACCAAAAACCGCCCAAAACGACTCTTTTGGCACCAAATTCACCCAGTTCAGACAACTTAAAGCAAAAACCCCCTTGTAACACCTCTTTTCTGGATGACGGAGGGTTCAAAAAGGTGCTATGGACCCGTTGGTCGTAAGAACCTCCTACTCCACCCCAAGCATTGGCTGACGATTACATTTGTTGCGCACCTTTTCTGATTTCCGAATTCCGGCGTTATTGGTTCAACGGGTTTCAAAAACGATTTTAAAAATTTACCCGTTGTGTGTATTAGTAAATTATTGGTGATTTAAATAATTGTAGAATATGAATACTCGTCGGTGTTTGTTAGTAAAACCGTTTCCGTACTGGTGTTTTTTGTTTATATTTTGTTTTGCAACTGCTTATGGGCTTGAATTGTCCTGGTATCATTACGAGCCTAATGGTTCTAATGAGTATTTTGTGATTATACACGGCCGTGGTGCTTCAAAGGATAGTGACTACATCCAAGGGTTGGCTGCAGCAGTCCACAATAGGGAGCCTAATAGCAGAATATATTTGTTGGATTGGAGTGAGCTAGCATCAAGTAGCTTAGGTTGGACGGGATTTGGGGGAGAAGACAATATTCCAACCGTTGGGAAATATCTTGCAGAACGCTTGCAAAATATTCCAGCAACTAAAATAAACTTAATTGGACACTCTTGGGGAGCATTAGTATCATATGAGGCGGCAAAATTCACATTCTTGAACCGCAACCAAATAGTTAACTCAATTATTGCAATTGAACCAGCTGAGAATGTTCCGACTGGATATGACACAAGTTTGGCGATATTTAATAAATACTCTTTGCATACTTGGTCGTTAACGACGCCAAATCTTGCGTCAAGTGCAATTACACCGATAACAGCTAATGAATCATTTGTCATATTGGGGTCAGACCACACTCAGTTGGTCCGTGATTTCACCAATATGCTTTATAGTCCATTGGGTGATTTCTTTTTATCGTTTGAACGATTATTCAGCGGCTTGAAGGTTTCAAATGTATTGTATAATATGCTAAATTACTACGGTCAGGTGTCGTATAATTCGGGTTACGATATGTTAATTGATAGGGTTACCTATAAAACCACCGCTGTATTGAAGCCAATTCTCAACCTGTCAGTGAACAGTATGGATAAAACATTGACGATTGATTGGAATTCTAGGTTCAACTTCAAAATGCTTTATTCAACTGATATAAATCAATGGCGTGAGGTAGGGCGGCAACCCGCAGTGCTATCTGAGGGGGTTTATCAATATAAGTTTTTAACCCCAACTAATAGTAATTATTATTTCAAACTATCAGACGAAATATGGTGAGCGTTGAAAGTGTTTTCGGAAAGCAATAGTTTTATAGTTGACCCGACCGCAGCGGTTATATATTCTCCATATTCTTTTATTAACCGCATTATATCTTGGTTTTCTTGACTGAATTTTTCTGGCTTGTTGAGGTTAAAGGTTCCCCATTCCAAGGGACTTTAACCTCAAACAGTTCTGGTCTTCTTGAATTTTCCAGTGTTTGCTTCGGATAAAGTTGGGGATGAGTATTGCTACTCAAGACGGTCTTTAGCAGAGTTATCCTCCTAAAACTCAGGTGGTCACTTATACCACCAACCATCTCTTCTGGCATTACACCAAGGACCGGGACTTCTTCAGGTGATATGGTTTTAGCATATCATATTTTCAACACCCCAATGTTGGACTCCATTCTTTGTAAATCCATAGACTGTCAGCTCTATGATTCCTTCACTCTATCAGGAGTTGGGAACTCTTGGTTATTCACCATTTACAACAGGACACTACGGTTGGCATTTCTCCCCAACCTCCATTCTTACTTCAATATATATCACGAAATATAACGAAACAATATTTTATATTTGGAATCCTTGGGAGAGTGTTGGTTGGGGTATGAAAGATTCACTCTCCCAAGGATATAATATAAGTATCTGTTGGGTTATCCAAACGGTTATTTATATTATTATATATAGGAAACAAAGGGGGTGGCATATGTGTAGGTTCAACTCACCTGTTTAAATGGTAATGTTCATTAAGCATCAAACCGCTGAAATGGTCCAACTACTCTAACCAAGCTCAAACAATCAATTTAGACAATTAATTGTTTGATTGAACGGTGTTCAAGGGTTCAGAGGTCCAACGGGCGTGGTAAGTGATTAAACCCATCCACGCCCGTCAATGCTTTATCGTCCAGTTCAGACTACTCAGAGAAGCTGATATCTGAGTCATCGTCCGCATTGAAACGGTCATCGTTGCCAAGGATTCCAGAACTTCCTTTACCAATGAATCGTTCAATACATTCTTGCAATCTACGCACTCCATTATCGTGCAACTGAACATAAACATCACTCTTTCCCAATTCTCTACCAACGACTTTGCCGTCGGAGTCCAGATTGAATTCTAGCAACTGAAGTTTCTTGGTCTTTTCGTGGTATCTTGGAATAATGATGCTATCTACTTTCGGCACTGCCTTGATAACGACCCGATTCTGATTCGGTGAACTCTTGCGAGTCTTGGTCTGGCTGCTATTGCCTGATGGAGATGGATTGCTACCTCCTTGATTATCAGCATTGGATTCTTCTTTGGGATACGCATATTCTTCCTTGACGATGCCAAGAACCTTATATGCTTGCTGAAGACTGGTTACGGTATCTTTCAGCTCATTCTTACCGTGGTAGAGCTTCATAAACCTAACAGCAGTCTTATAGCAAAACTCCATCTTGAATTCAGTTTCCACGAATGCCTTGAACCCGTCACCTCTGGTACTATAGGTCTTGCGAATATTGACCAGATTCTCACCGCAGACAATTGCTGCCGTAAGTTCTCGTTTCTTCCAAGGTTCCATTTCCTTGTTGCAACCAGCAATCAACTGACTCTGGTTCCGAATGTTATCTACCCATCCCTTAATGTTCAGAGACACAATGTCCCCGGAACCACCTTCTTCGTTCATCATCTTCATTTTAGATATGTATCCGTCATCTCTACCAGAGTTGGTCAACTGGTAAAACCAATCAGGGACACAATGTCTCCAATCATCCTCTAACTGAAGAACATAACCAACATCCCAACGATAGATACATCCTACCACGACCTTCTTATAAAGTCCAGAAGATTATAGAAAGCGGTGGCGTTTTGGTTGGGGTCAGTATATGAACATATACGATTTCACCTTGACTTTTACCGACCTGTGTGTTGGAATAACTAGGTCACTTAACGGATGAACATTTCGTTCATATCAAGCAGTGTTCCTTGACAATTGGCGTTTCCGTTTCTCAATGTCCTTCTGCTTTCTAAGCACTATCCGCAGCCTCTCTAGTTGCTGCCTCAATCGGTCAATCTTCTGTTGGGTCTGGTTGATAGCCTCTGGTCCTTCAAGGATGATGCCTTGGGTCAATAGTTGGTTGAGTCTTGAAGCAACGATATCCAACAACTGAAGGATGAGCAGGTCATCTCCTTTTACGAGGGGTGAGTTTTCCATTGCGTCTCCTTTGGTTGATGTTGTGGGCAGTGTCGCAGGTTACTCCTTGTTTTTGGAGTTCCTGAATCAGGTGTTCAACAAGTGGGTCTGTTGAAGGTGTTCGTGGTTGTTCTTTCATATATAATAAGTATTGGTCAGGTTATCTAAAATGTATGAAATGTTGATTTTATCACCCCGACTTGTTCCAGATTCCAAGTTCATCGGGGTGTATAAAGAGTGGCAGCAGGAGCTGCTTACAGGAGCAAATGTTCGTATACTCCTGTAACTGCCATTTAGTCCTGTAAGATTCCTCTTGATTGCCACCAGGATGCCTGTAGCCAGCAAGCCGTGAACACGAACTTCGTTTGCTACTATCGGGTCAGCACCACTCAACAAGGACAGAGTGGTTTAGGGTTGGAGGCTCAACGGCAAGCCGTCAGGGATTACGCCCAAAAGGTCCAAGGAACGATTTTGGACGAGCAGGTGGAGGTTGAGAGTGGCAAACGGTCTGACCGCCCCGTATTGACCGATGCCATTCAACGATGCCGGGAGACGGGGGCAACCCTACTAGTCGCCAAGTTGGACCGTCTAAGTCGCAATCTCCACTTCATCACCACCCTTCAACAGTCCAAGGTCAACTTCTTGGCGGTGGACAATCCGCACGCCACACCGTTCCTCATCCATATCCTCGTGGCGGTTGCCGAGTATGAACGAACGATGATTTCAACCCGGACCAAGTCGGCACTGGAGGCTGCCAAACGACGGGGTGTCAGGCTGGGTAACCCCGTGATTCAAAGGGCGGTGGTCAAGTCGGCACAATCCCGTCGGGCATCTTGCCTTGAGAACTACTCACGACTGTCGCCGACCATTCGTGAGCTTCAGTCGCAAGGCATCATCCGCCTCAAGGACCTCGCCCATCAACTGAATCTCCGTGGATTGAAGACTGCACGAGGATGCCAGTTCACGCCGACGCAGATTCACCGGATTTTGAACTTTGCTCAGTAAAACCGAAGAATTGGGTGGCGGTCTCTGAGTAGGGATACAGTGACCAGAAGTGCTCGGCATCCGCCTTGGACACCATCCGGACATAGTGCCGTGACGCCACCTCCTCGGTGTTGCCCAGATTGTCGGCAAGGGTGGAGTAGTTCTTGTTCCGGCTCTGCCAGTAGGTGGCGTAGGTATGACGGAAGACATTCTGGGAAGTTTGAACCCCACTCGTTTCCGGAACTGTTCCATCAACCGTCGTGGTGGGTTGCCAAGGGTCTTGGTGGTGGTGTCGCAAGTGGACAACCAAGCCTTCAAGACGGGTTCAATCGGCACACTCCGCCCTCTCCGAATCTTGGATTTGCTCTGACTGACTCCGATGGTGTTCTGGTCCAGATTTACATCCGCCCAAGTCAACCGTTCCAGTTCTGCCTGACGAATACCGGCAAATAGACCCACCACCACACTGGTTCTCACCGCCTTGAATTCTGGCAGGTTCAGGACCTCCACCAATCGGTTGCACTGCTCCAAGTTTAGGAACTCCGCATCAGGCACCACCGACCGCACCTTGATTCGGACGGTTGGATTGTTGGTGCAGTGTCCCCTTTGGATGCACCAGTTGAAGAACTGTCCGAGGTAGCCAATGAACTGTTTCCGATATCGTTGGGATGCGGGTTTTCTCTCGGTGTCCCTTAGGTCATCGTAGTGCTTACGAAGCACCTCGTAGGTCAGCTCGGTTACCTTGAGCCGGGAGAACTCCGCATTGAATCTGGTGGACCACCACTGAATGGATTGGATGGACCGTGGGCGGAGTTGCTGACTTGGGTCCTGTTTGAAGGTGTTCCAATGGTCCAACAACTGGGACATCCGCAATGACTGGTCCCTGCTCTTCTGGTCGTCCAAATGGGCGAGATAGTGAACCGCAGCATCCTTGAGGCTCTTGCCATAAGTGGCGAGTTTCTGGGCAAAAACCGCAAGTTCACCTTCGTCGTTGAACTCAATCGCAGCACTGACCGCCTCAGCACTACGAGTCTCCATTGCCTCTGCAATGGACCGTGCCTTGTCCAGTGCATCTTTGCGGGTGGCGAACTCGTAAGTCGCCTGCCCTACCCATCCATTGCACCTGCAATCCACCCTATAGACCATCGTGCCGTTGCGTCGCCGGACCATCCTGATGGGTGGAAACTCTTCCCTGATGCGGTTGACCTTCTTCCGAGGCTTGGACTTGGCAGTCGTGGATTTCATTGGCACCTTCCGTGGGTCGTGGCGTCAGTCGTGCGTTCACTGGTAGTTTTTTGTTAGGCGAAACAGTTGTCAACAACGCTGAAAACGCATCAACGCCCCGTAACCATTGGTCCGTCCCGATAGCTCAAATGGATAGAGCTACGGTTTCCTAACCTGCTACACACCAGGGAACATACCCCTGTTTTGGGTCAAGCTCACGGCGCACAGGAATCAGCAATGTTCACCGAAGTGCCCTGAAATCAGGGGTTTTTCGCACTTGGCGAGACTTTTTCCTGACGCAGCATCCTGTGCGTTTGGTGGGCGTTCACTGGTAGGCAGTTGGTAGGCACTACCAGCGCCCAAAAGCCACCGTCCACCCCAGTCAAATAGCCCATAAACCGGCAAAAACTGCATCTGGGTGACATTTTTCGTGTAACGGGCAGCACCCCGTTGACGCCGCAGACCACGGTGGATACAAAATACCCGTAGTCAAAGCTACCCCGAACCACCCAATGAACCCTTCCCCCACCAAACCACGCCGTTGGCGACCCAACACGGTGTTTTTCCTCCTCGCTGGACTGCTCTTCAGTCTATCAGCAATGGGTCAACCGGCATTTCTAAAAGACGGATTGGTTGCGTATTATCCGTTCAACGGAAATGCGAACGATGTGAGTGGGAATGGTAATAACGGCCTGCAAATCAACACATTACCAACAGTTGACCGTTTCAATAATCAATCCTCAGCTTTTGCTTTCAACGGAAAATCATCAAAAGTTACCGTTCAGAACAAAATAATTGATTTGAGTCTAGATGGATACACTATTAATTTTTGGTTTTCCCCGTATAGCCTTGAGCAGAAACTAAATGGAACATCGCAGAAAGGCGGAAGTGTTCTTTTAAATTGCAGTTCAGGGATAGGTGTGGGTATATCATTCACATCGTATACCGCACCACAGAATGCTTATTATGCAATTTCCGGGTTAGATGTAAGTATGAAACTTGGCAATCCAGGTGCTAAGAAAGATTATGCGACAAATCAGTGGTATATGGCAACCTTGATTAAAAATGGAGGGGAATATACTTTCTTTATAAATTCCGAAATACAAGACCGTCAAACAACCTCAAAATTATCAACTTTGAAAGACGGGGTTATAATCGGTTCATCCTTTTGGAACGAATATTTTGAAGGAGCAATTGATGATGTGCGTGTTTACAACAAGGCTCTTCCTGATATAAATGTGAAAGCTCTCTACGATTATGAATCAACACCTCCCGTTAACAGTTTCATCACCAACGGTTTGGTGGCGTATTACCCCCTAAATGGAAGTATGAATGATGAAAGTATTTCCAAGCTAAATGCCTCTAAATCCGGACCGAGTCAATTTGAAACTGATAGATTCGGTCAATTCAATTCAGCTCTTAGATTACTACGGACAGGCGAAAACGAAAGTGGAAGCATTGATTTGCCAAATAACGCAGAAACTAAGAAACAAACAGCAACATATTCAATCTGGTTTAGACCAGATGAAAATGTTGTTGAAAGCTCCAGTTCTGATTATTTTTTGGTAATATTAAATTCAGGCCCTGACTACCACCCTTTATTCTATAGAACAATTGATAGTCAGTCGCCTATTCTTAGAGTGTATCCTTATCGCCTTGATAAAACCAGCGATGTAATTCTCACGCCAGGTGCTTGGACCCAGCTTTCCTTGGTAGTTGACGGAAACAAAGCATACATCTATCAAGACGGTTTTCTTAAGTACACAACCGCTCAATACTACGATAATGCACAGCACCCGGTAGTAAGTATTGGTAATCTAAGAGGTTACGGATATCACTCTGCCCGTGGCACCTTCGACGATATTCGAATCTATAATCGTGCTCTATCAGGAACAGAAGTGCGAGCTCTCTACAATTACGAGTCAACACCTGCAATTCAGTCTCCGGTGTTTTTGGTTCAACCTCAGTCTCAATCTGTAACTGCAGGAAACGACGCAACTTTTTGTGTAACACTCAAAGATGCTGGAACCTACAACTACCAATGGCAATTCAATGAACAAAACATTGCTGGTGCCACACTGAGCTGCTACACCGTCAACTCGGTGACTGCTGCAATGAATGGTAGTCGTTATCGTGTAATCGTAAGCAACAGTGCTGGAACTGTTATCAGTGATAGCGCAACACTCACTGTGGTTACACCTCCTCCTCCAGCAATTGCGACGCAACCAATTGGAAAAACAGTCCAAGAGGGTTCCAATGTGTCTTTTGCGGTGGTGGCATCTGGTCAAGGTGCTCTTGTCTACCAGTGGCAACTCAATGAGCAAAACCTGCCGGGTGCTACCTCCGCAACACTCAATCTTAACGGAGCCAAACAGAACCAGTCTGGTCGTTATAGGGTTTTGGTGAGCTCACCCTATGGGGTTACCATCAGTGACACTGTTACACTGACGGTCAATGCTAACCCTCCGCCCACCATTGTCACTCAGCCTCTTAGCAAAACCTCTGCTGAGGGTACGCAGGTGACTTTGACTGTAACTGCAACTGGTCTTGGGGCACTCACATACCAGTGGCAGGTCAATAACCAGAACATTCCTGGAGCTACATCCAGCACACTGGTTCTGAGTGCAGTTCGTCCGTCTGCTAATGGTAACTATCGGGTTATCGTGGGCAATCCGTACGGCACCACTATCAGCACCGAAGCTACCGTTACTGTTGTGGTTACCGATGCTGATAATGATGGACTCAGCGACTACGAAGAACTTCTGTTGGGCACCAACCCTAACAAGGCGGATACTGACGGTGACGGACTCAGTGACTTTGCTGAGGTCAAGACTCACGGCAGCAATCCATTGACGACTGATACCGATGGTGATGGTTACAGTGACGGCATTGAGGTTGCCCGTGATGGTAACCCAAACAACCGCAGTGTGACGCCTACGGGTGCATTGGCGGTGTTTCCTGCTGTTGATGTGGAGTTCTATACGCTCAACGGTGTGAAGTACCAATTGGAAGTTTCCACCGATATGGCTGTCTGGACCGCTCAAGGTGGTGTGGTGGTGGGTAATGGAGGCAGCCAGAACCACTTGGTTCGTGCTAGCAAAGTGACCCAGTTCTGGAGATTGAAAGTGGTCCAGTAACTGAATGATAGTTTCAATCGCACCCCGACTTCAGACAACTGGGGTCGGGGTGTCGTGTTTATAGGCTCAACTTGACTCTAAAACAGAAAGAAGACGCAGCACGAACTTGGTTGCGACAAGAGTTGCTTGTTGTTACCAAGCAACTTGCATCGTTGCTTGAGTCCAGCAATCTATCTGAGGACGAAAAGCGCCAACGAGCACTGGTTCATCACATCATCGTTCGTGAATCCGAAGATGTGGGTCTATACCATAATATCCATAGCCGAACTCTCAGCAGCTATCTTGGTAACAACTACTCTACAATTCTCACTTGGTTGCTCCAACACGATTGCTTGGACATCAACCACATCTATTCATCTGATATTGATGCTGGATTTAGTAAGAGTTACAGAATTCCCGGTCTTTCTGAAGATAATAGAGAAGCAAGCCTTACCGCATTAACCTTCAACCACGAACGAATTCAACGGTTCAGTGACGATAGTAATGCTACCGATGCGGTTACCAAGTTCGTTCTTGAGAACCTAAACCAGCTTACGGTTCGTAAGAGTCTGATTCATATAGACAACATTGAACGCAGAGCATTGGGTCTGGAATATTGCAAATGGGTCTACCATAAACGATTTAATGTGGGATATGGTGAGCACTCTAGAAGGCTATTCCATACCGTTATCAGAATGGTCAAGGAAGCTCGTGGAAACCTAATGCTAGAAAGGTCGTTTGATAGCATTTGCTACTTTGACATCACTGCCTGTTATCCCAACCTCTTGCCTTATTGGGCGACAGATGTTGATGAGAAGAAGCATTTGGTAGAGGTGCTGAAGAATGATTTCTATGCCGTTCTAGCTGCCTATTCCAAATCCAATCATAGTAGAGACGATCTAAAACGAATCGTCAGCAGGTTCCTATGTCATCCTGACCACCCGTCCAATAATGTGATGGGGCAGTGGCTACAAACCAATTGTCCCAAGCTCTTTGCATCCATTTGTTCCAAACCATCAATGGCGTTAGAGTTGCAGAATCTAGAAGCTGATATCTTCGTTGAACGATTAGGGAACTGGGCGCTATTGCAACTCAAGTGGTTCGTACCAATGCACGATGGGTTCTTGTGCCGATTCAATGATGCTGCGGTGATGAAGCGTTGTGCTGAAACTATCTTTGAGAGGGTCGTTGGACACAAACCTCTTTTGAAGCAAACCATTCTCGGTCAATAAGCACTTGGTGGTAGCCGATAGGCAGATGCTGCTGCGCTTTATTCCTATTTATACAGGGAACAGGGTCACCCAGCATATGTGTAGGTTCAGTTAACCTTTTTATAAAACATCTACCCTCTCAAAGGTTTGGTATAATTATCAATTTTGAAACCAAATCGGTAATTGATATTACTGTAATACAGGAAACAGGAGGGGTGGCATATGTGTAGGTTCAACTCACCTGTTTAAATGGTATTGTTCATTAAGCATCAAACCGCTGGAACGGTCCAACCACTCTAACCAGGCTCAAACAATTAATGTAGACAATTAATTGTTTGATTGAATAGTGGTCTAGTGATGCTAAGTTAAACGGGCGTGGTAAGTGGTTAAACCTATCCACGCCCGTCAATGCTTTATCGTCTAGTAAAGACTACTCAGAGAAGCTGATATCTGAGTCATCGTCCGCATTGAAACGGTCATCGTTGCCAAGGATTCCAGAACTTCCTTTACCAATGAATCGTTCAAT
>Ga0214923_10007691_pt1 | contig 11685 bp, 15 predicted proteins | sample LL1510_MetaG_FD_177993 | JGI IMG/M metagenome (GOLD analysis project Ga0214923, IMG submission 177993) | Freshwater microbial communities from Lake Lanier, Atlanta, Georgia, United States - LL-1510 | ecosystem: Environmental > Aquatic > Freshwater > Lake | place: USA: Georgia | collected... | reverse complement strand
TCTATCTTGCCACTATTTGAATTTTTCATTATTTGGCTTGCTGCGGTTTGCTTTGCCTGCCTATCTGCATCTTCTTTTGCATATCCCTGATCCTGCAAAGCCGCTGAAATTTTTGGCCAGCTTGCATTGTATGCCTGTGATTGAATATCAGCCATTGCTGTTGGTGCCACACCGGCTGGCACTGTTTGAGTAATGCCTCCAACGTCAACTTTTGCAGTAGGAACTAATGATTGTTCGCCCATCAAAAAAGATGTAAGCGCATCACGCTTGGCTTGTCGAACCTTTGATTCAACATCCATTTCTCCCTGCATTTTAGTCGCCTGAAGCAAACTTGGGCCTCCAACTTCAATAGATCTTTTTGCAAGTTCTGGACCAATGGCAATTCCTTCCGCTTTTTGTTTATCCTGTTCAAGTGTTGCAGCAGCTTCGGCGGCCGCAGCAACCCTTCCGCTTGGACTTGCCATTTCTTGCTGTCTGCGTTTTTCGGCTACATCAAGTTGTAGTTTTTCAAGATCAAGCCTAGCCTTTTCGGCTTGGCTGATTTTCATCTGCTCATAAGCTTGATCGTATGCTCGTGCTGCTGCTGTAAGTGCTGGCATAAATTAACCCCTGAAGAAAGCGTTGCTTCCAGGTCCTCCAAATAATCCAGTAAATCCAGAAAGACCTCCAGCTATGTTTGCAAATGCTTTGGATGGGCTTGTGTATGATGACGCAATCGCGCTTGTTTGCGCTCCGTATGTTCTAGCTTGATAATCAGCCATTGACCCATAAAGATTCGCAAACGTATTGGTAAGGTTAACGGGAATGCCTTGGTCAACAGCCTGGAAAAACGGCTGCGCCGTACTCGGAGCCTGACCAAACTGCCCCGGCAACGGCTGGGTCGCCTGAATAAAGTTCTGGAACGCACCCTGTTGTTGCTGGGTTCTGGCCTGCGCCAAGTTACCAATGGATGGACCACCGGCGATAAATCCGGCGGCGGAACCAAGGCGTTGCTGGGTTAGCGCATCGCGGAGCGCAAGGTCACGGGCTTGGGCTGCTCCGGTCGTCTCGCCAGAGCCAAGGAACTGTTGGGCGGCACCATAACGAGCAAGCTTGCGTTGCTCACCAGCGGCCCCAAGGGTGGCCGCTTCCTGCACTGCCGGTCCAAGACCGAAGATATTCCCACGGGCGGTCTGTGCGGCACGGACAGCCTGCTCGTAGCCACGCCGTTCTTCCGCCCCGATGGTTGAGCCAAGACGAAGCTGGTTCAACGCCTCCTGCTCAATGGTTTGGCGAAGCTGCTCTGTCTGCGGGGTTGTGGTGGCAGGCAGAGGTTCCATCGCCATCTGGCGGTAACGCTTGCCAAGGCCAACGGCGGTCTTGTAAGCGTCTGGATCAATCTGGCGAAGTTGCTGTGCGGAACGTTCTTCAGGAAGCTGGATATATTCGCGGAAAGAAACAATCTGCTTTAGTGCTTCCGGGCTTCCAGGCTCAATAGGCTTAAAGTCTTGGATTTGCTTGGTTGCGTCAACAACGCCGGACTGCACGCTGGCCAAGTCTGACTTCAACTGGTTGACCACAACCTCGCTGGATGTGCGTCGAGGGTCGCCAGAAGGCAATTGGTCAAGCAGGGTCTTGGCGGCGTTTAGTTTTTCCGTGATCCCGGCAATCTGGGCGTTTCCTTGGCTGACCAATTGATTTAAGCGATTTAATTTAGACTGATTATAATCAGCAAGAATCTGATCGTCACTGACCTGAAAATTAAGCCTTGTTGACAAGTCTGAAGCCCCGTAATTCCTTTGCGCTCCCAACGCCGCAAGTGCCTCATTGAATGCAGGGCCAGCAGCCTGTCCTTGTCCTCCACCCATTCCGCTTATTCCCCTTATTTGTTCCGCAAGAGATGTGTAAGTTCTGTCCTTTGACAATTGATCCTCATACTTGGCTGTCAACGCCCTTACTTGTTCGTCTGCATAGTTTCTGGCCTCAACTGCCGCAGCTTCGGCTTTTGCAGCTCTTGCATCGGCAGCCGCAGCCGCGTCTCTTGCTTTTTTATCCTGATATCGTTGCGTTGTAATTAGCGGCATAATTTACGATGATAAATTTGGATTTGAGATATTGGTTCCAATTGTTCCGTAATAATTAGCAGCCGGTGATTGCGGTCCAAACGCCACATTCGGCTCAACCGAGGCATAGGGGCTACGCCCGTAAAGCTGTTCAAACTGGCGTGTCAACTGAGATCCCAATCCGCGCTGTAGCGCATATCCCTGTGGCGAAAGCTCGTATGAGCGGCGAAGGGTTTCAAGGCTACGCTGCGGGCCGTAAGTGCGCTCGGCCTCTAGGCCGGAACGAACCGCCGCCAACTGGTCAAGCGCGGATAACTGGCGTTCCAGTTCTCGCTGCTGCGGCATATACTGCATCCGCATTTTATTCTCAACCGCAGTCATCTCAGGCAGTTTCTGGATGTAAGTATCCACGTTCATGCGGTATGCTTCCGCATTGGCCTGTGCTACTGCCCTCGGATCTGGAGGAGGAGGAGGTGCTGGAATTGATGGTCCGCCGCCCATATTAGTTCAGTGCCTTTCGCATAAATTTGTAGTAGTCGTACTCCTTGTAAAAACCGTTGCGTTTGAAGGTGATCCTCCTGCGCGGACCAAAACGATCCCATAGGATCGACAGCAGGCACTTCAGAGCCTTGCGACTCAAGGCATTAGTAATACCACCAATTGACGTTACGGTCAAGTCCACAAAGACACTCTCGCCATCCTCGTCATGTTGATATGGTTCAGGCACTTCCATTCCTTTTATGCACCTGGCAATGGCCACTCCGGCAACCTCGTTGCCGTCCTTTGCAACCCCAACCAATCCGCGCTCCGAATGCCAATCAAACCACTCCCTAAAATTGGGCCACATGGACTCAGGAACTCCAGAAGCCTCAATAAACTCCACAGCCGTCACAGGCTCTTTTGCACCTCGATGGTGTCCGGGTTGGCCGCAGCCGTGATCTGGCGGATAGCCATCTTGTTTGCGGCACTGGTGATCTTGATGTTCAACAGCCTCCATTTTTCGTATGTCCGAAGGTCGCTGGCAATCCTTTTCTTGACCGAGGATGGCAACTGTGCTGGAAGCGTGAATGGCAGTGTAAGTGCCGCGCTTGAGATGTTCAGGTTAGGCTGTACATCAATATCTCCAACGTCAATATCCCGCTGGATGGAGATGGTGGCATCGGTCGAGAAGGAATCGTCAAAGACAACCTCAAAGTGGCTACCGTACTTGCTGGCAAAAGGATCGCCAAAGTTAAAGTCCTTGGTGCGGACGTAGGACTCGTAATCAACCCCTGCGTCCTGGTAATCTGCGGTTGTCACCTGTGCCGGGCTCTTGTATCCGCTGTATTTCTGGATCTGGCCAGTGGTGGATTTGAGCATCAGACGCAATCCCTCGTCTTGAAAATTGGTCAATGCAAACTGCATGACGTTGGGTGTCCAGGTACCCTCAAACGCACCCAGCACTGTATTGTATACGATGATAGTGTCGTTGAAGTCGTTGGACTCGGTAGGTACCGCAAGGAAATATCTGTTGTCGTAGAAGTGGGCCGTGCTTACACCAATTTCAGCTTGGTTGATCTGCTGGATGACATCCTTGACCACCTCGGACAAAGGCAGTCCGACAGAGGTAAAGTCGTCCGCCGCAGACCGAACCAGGGAGCGGATGCCGTCATCGGAAAGAAAGAAGATGTCGGAATTAACCTGCACGGCTGACCCCTCCGCAACGCACCCGGTGTTGTTGGAAATAAGCTGGATCGTCCAATCCGCCGCGCTTGTCATGTTGGGCGGAATTGTGACTTGGAATATGCGCCGCTTCTTAAACACGATGATGCGGTTCTCGTAGTAGGGGACAATGGCTGTGATCTCGTCTCCGTCATCGGCGTTGATAACCGCGCTGTTGGCGGAATCCCAGATTGCCGCATCAAGGATGTCGGAGGCGTAAAGCGTGTTTCTGTTTCCGGCAGATCCAACGCCAAAGAGGCGGTTGCCAGTGTTAATCAAAAGCCTGAGATTGAGCGGAGGCGGGCTGACAACAGCCGTGGCTGTTGCCCCAGACCCGTTTCCGATGATGGTTACGGTCGGTGCGGATGCGTAGCCAGATCCGCCGTCCACAACAGTTATCCCTGTTACGGCACCACCAGCCACCTGCGTAATCACGGTTGGAAGCGCGCCACCCCAATTCGGCCCGGTGATGATTGCCGTTGCGCTGGTATATCCGGTTCCACCCGTCGATATGGTTATCTCCCTGACCTTCCCGCCCTGCCTTGTGGCGATGTTTCCATCATAATAATAGAGCGGGCCGTCCGCATCGGCCATATACATCTTGTCGTTGAACTGCGACATACTGACCCTGACATCGTAAGTCGTGGAAAATCCGTCAGCCCATTGCTGGTTTTCGTTATTCCATGTTCTTGTTGCACCTGTAAGGCTGTTCCAAATCTCATCAGCCGGGTGAATGTCTGCATTTCCATTGGAGTCAATCGTGTACAACCTACCCTGCGTTACAGTAACAAGCCTTTCGCTTGCGGATGTGTCGTAATACCGCATCCCGCCAATCGAGCCTTCCTGGCTGGTGGCCGTGGTGTTAAAGTTGGTTACACCACGCCGAGTCTCAAGGCTGCCCTTGGGCGACAAGGTCATGTTGACCAACTGCTGAACCTGGTTCTCGGCAAGAAGGTCGGATTGCAGACCGCTGGCCTGACCACCCGCAAAACTGCGGATGCCGTCAAACGCCAGAAGGTCGTCGAGGTTGTCCGAGTAGTAGGGCATTAGGAAGCGGTAATTTCTTCTGTGGTGAGGTCGCCAAGGCTAGACGGAGTGATCTGCTTGATCCCACCAACCTGGCTCAATTCGTAGTTGGCCATTACCGCAAGATCGGCATTGGCAGTCTGCACGACCGACTGCGCCTTGGCATACTGACGCTCGCGCTCCAGCGCATCGGCATGGGTCAAGGCAAGCACGACCTGATGCACATGTGGCAAGCGAAGCTCGTCATCAAGTGCGGTTGTGGCTGGCGGGAAATCGACAACAATGTTGGTACGGGTAAGGCATTTCAGCTTTTCCACCACCCGCAGGCTTATCGTCCCAGCAGTCGCCAATCGCGGATACAGATCAAGCTGTGCAATTCCGCTTGTATTGCGGCCAGTAAAGTGATACAGCACCGGAGTACCCGTGCGGGTGTCTTCGAGCAGATCAGCGTCCTGGCTGATGATGGTGGCAAGGTCAATGGGCTCAACTTCTGCTTGGTCATAGGATATGGATAGTGGTGTCTCCACGTTGGTTCCGAGGGTGATGGTGCGGTCGGTTCCGACCGAATAGGTGGAACTGGTTACTGTCTCGCGCCATGGGGCAAAGTTCCAGACCCGGCGGTAAGCCAAGCTTGCGGCTTTCTGGAGGAAAACCAAGGTGTCGGAGTCGGTCTTTCCGACCTTCTCGCCTGCGTATTGGGCTATTTCAGAGAGGGTCACTTAACCCTCGCTCGGCTCGTCCGCAGGTAGCGGCTCGTTTCCATCGGCCAACCATTTTAGATAGGCTTGGTAGTCGGTGTTGTTGTTGTCGAATGGGATGAAAGCGTTTTTATCAACCCAATATACACAATTTCCAGTATTGGTTGTTTTATACATATATTAAAGTTCAGCAGAGGCCGCAAATTGGCAACTCCATCCTCTATCTCCAGAGGTTGCCGCCGCATTTTTTGTTGCCATAAACCCATTTACATCTGTTGCCCTCCATGTGCCTGATGATGGGCTGGATGTATCAAATGCACCAACTGATGTATTTGTTCTCTGTGTATCACTAAATGAAATTGTTGGAGAAGCTCTCTTTGTGACTATAAATCTGTTCCAATTTCCGTATGTTCCAGTATTGCTGACATCTCCATGATACAGAGAAATTCCAGACTCATAATACCTCTGACACAACGCCAACTCCGTCCCATACGGCCTGCGCTCGAAATCCGTAGCGGAAGATCCAGCCTCAAGCTGAACATTGTCAATCGTCCAAGTTCCGCTGGTTTGCGCCCCAACTGTGAATACAATTTCAAGCCCAGTCGTTGCGGCGGAAGGAATTGAGATTTGCGTGCTGTAAGTGGTGAGCGTTGAATTAACCGTAAAAGTTCCAGTCGCAATCTGTGTGCGGGTCGGGCTGGCCAAGGTTCCAAACGCATCTGCCGTTGAGGCGTAATAAGCCGTCCAAGTTACGGTGGTAAGAAGGCTATTGGAAAGCTGGACGGAAAGGGTGGCCGTGGAGCCAGCAAGATCAATAGTATTGGTCGCCTCAAGTCTTGTTCCAAAACCAATTCCAGTAACCGAAGAGGCTCCTGTAAACCGATATGCAAACTCGTTGGGAGAGGTTCCAGCCACCCTTTGTCCTGTTACATTCGCCCCCGTGCAGTAGCCATAGAAACGATCCACCGAGTAAGCCAAGGCAGCACCAGCCGTAAATGTCTGGCTCGCCCCAGAATTTCTTTGATCTACCCTCATATCTCCATTGACAATGCGATTTCTGAAGCCGGTATATCCGGTTGTAATTGCAGATGTGCTTGCGGTTGTTACCCTGCCCTTCGCATCGACGACGATTGTCGGAACAGAGGAGGAACCACCATAGGTTCCAGATGTAACTCCGCTTGTTCCAAGCGTTCCTGTTCCTCCGCTGATTGTAAAATCACCAGCAAGCGTTGTCGTGAAATTGCCAATCGTTCCAGCCGTACTGTTGATCGCACCGCTAAAGGTTCCTCCAGTGATCGTAGCCGTGCTGGCCGTAAGCGTCTGGACGGTTCCTCTAGTGATGTTGGCCGCAGTGGAGGTCGTGGTTCCTGCGGTCAGGGTCGGGATGGTTCCGATGGTGATGCTGGCCGTGCTGGAGGTAAGGTTGGGAATAGTGCCGGTCGTGATCGACGCATTTGTGGAAACCAGCCGAGTCCCGGTCGAGGTTCCGTATGAAATGTTATTGATGTTTGCGTTGGTGTATGTGCTGATCGTCAACGCATCTTCAAACAACTCGTTGACGGTTACGGCGCGAGGCGCGTCATTGGCCGTAAGGTCAGCATCAGCAATCAACAACTCGTCGGCTGACCCAACCGAGGTAAGGTTGGTCTGATCGGTGATTAACGCCTGATAGATGTCGGTTCCGTCAATAAGATTGTGCAGACCGGCGGCAGTCACCGTGCCGTTGGTGGCGAAAGTCTGGGAGCGGTTGAATTTGATAGCCATATTAAGCCGTCATCCTCCATGCGGTTGCGCTGACAATCCCGGCACCAATCGTTCCCTGCGTGGAAGGTCCGGCGATTGCCCATCTGATTGTATCGGCGGAAATAACATAAAAGCTTGGGACGCAATAAAATCCTGCACCACCTGTTGCAGATCCGATTGAATTGATGCTTCCACAAACAAAGTCACCAAGCTGCGCTCCGGTAACTGCAAATGTTCCGGTCGATGTGCCTGAGGCATTATACGGTCCAACCACTGTCGATGGGAAGGATGCCGTTCCGTAGGACATGCTGGTGATGCTTGGTCCAGCAGAACCAATCCTATAAGTTCCAGCCGTGATCCTGTTGGACACGGTTGAGTTGGTCACAGTTTCGGATGTGGCAACAAGTGTTCCAATCGTGGCTGTTCCTGTCGATGCTGTGATGTTTGTTCCAAATGTGGCAGGGCCGGATGCAAACAATGTTCCAATCGTGGCCGTTCCAGTTGATGCCGTAAGATTTGATCCAAAAGTAACAGATCCAAGCTGAAGAGGAATGGTGGCAGTGCTGATGGTTGCGGTAGAAATCGTGGCCGTCCCAACGGAAAGTGTTCCGATGGTGGCGGTTCCAGTGGATGCGGTCAGGCTGGTTCCAAATGTGACAACACCTGAAAGCAGGCTGGTTCCGTCCACGTTCAAAGAGCCGGTGCTTTTGACTTCGCTGGTGGAAAGTGAAAGCGCGGATGAGATGTCGTTGCCGCTGGTGATTGCCTGAAGCGACCCGCTGATAGGGTTTAGGCTGGCAACCTTCAAAAGCTGGTTGTAGCTAGTGGAAATGTTCTGTGTGCCTAAAGTAGCCATTTATCCTCCGTTGGTGAGCCTGGAGCGGAGAGCATCCCAAGCCACACTGACAATAGCACCAATCGCGCCAGCCACAAGTAGCACCTTTGTCTTTAGATGCTCAAGGGCGTTGACCCTGTTGGACAGGTCTCCAAAGCTGGCCAAAGAACGCTCGACCATCCCGATCAGGGTAACTTGGCGTTCTTCCATGCGGGCCAGCCGCTCGGACATGGTGCCAAACTTTTCCCGAAGATCATGGATCTCATCAAGACTCACGACCCTTACCCTCCAGATACTTTAACGCCACAGCCAGGTGAACCACAGCGTCCACAATCTCGTCCCGATCCCGGCCTTCTTCCACAATGCGCTTGATCGAGCGGTTGACAGATAGCAGGTGCTTCACCTTCCCAATGTACTTCGTTTCCTTCGCCACCGTGTTGTTCTCCCCGGCAAACCTCAACGCCTCCCTGAAACAGGCGTACTCCTTTTGCGTCATCAAGAAACGCAAACTCAAATTGGTGAGCCAGATGGCGATTCTTTTCCACATGGACTAGATGCCCTCCGGCACAGGCGTGGCGACAAGCTGGACGGCATCGGATTTGGGGATACTCATTTTTGCCAAAAATCCTGTATTGCGGGCGGCCAGATCACCGAGGCCATGCCAGCGATGAAAGCACGAAGAAGTTCTTTCACATCCCCTCCGGCACGCTCGGGGCGACATATTGAACGGCATCGGCCTCGTCGTTGGTCTGAGCGGCAAGGATCAGGGCCTTGCATCGCAGATATTCGTTCCGACAGGCGGTAATGTAGGACTTGATTGCCTCACAACGCTCTGATGGGTAGATTCCAAGAGCGACATTTTGTTGGGTAGTTGAGTCAATTCCAACTGCATCAAGGCATTTGGTTGTCTCTTTTCTTAAAATCTCAACGCACTCCGTATTTGCTTCTTTCCTTGTGCGGTTATCCACCTTCACAAAAGAGGTGCTGTCGATGTTCCAGATAATGTTGGATGGCATAAACTATTTTATTAAAGCCGCATTGATTATGTTTGAGGTGTTGAAAACAAGACTAGATGCCGTAATTGATGAGGGAAGTGCTCCATAGGTATGAGAATAACTAAATCCTCCGCAAGTTCTGTAATCGTAAGCTCCGGTTTGTGTTCCCCAAAACGGAGCTTGGCTGGATGTTCTTATAGTAGCAGTTCCATTCCATCCGCTTGAGCCGGTGAAAACACACGCCAAAAAATATATTCCCTTAGTAAGAGATTGCGATATTGTAACAGTAACATCAGATACTGAATTTGCCATTGATGTGTCTGCTGTTTCAAGAATAAGTGATGTTGGACAAAGCTTATCAAAATCGCACTCATAAACTCCAAGCCTAATCTTCATTGAAGCTCCAGCCGTTCCGCTTCCTCGTCTTGCAATAATCTTTGTATATGTTGCAGGAATTACAATATGTGGAACAAGATATAAGGTATTATCTGTTGGAACTGCGCTTCCTTGCTGTCCAAGGCCATAAGGGCACGAACAATATCCTTCTTGTGTCGTATTGATAAATGAAGATTGAATCAGAGGATTCTTGAATGTCGCATCACCACGAAGATAGGCGTATTCGCTTCCAGCCGCCGGAGCCGGAACATACCCAGCCGTTCCAGCCGTGCCACTGCTGGCACCAACCATGTTTACGGGAGTAGTTCCTCCGCCGCCACCAAAGAATCCCATAAACTAACCCTCGATCCCAACCAACCTAGCTGTTCCAGTTGATGTAATTGCTGCGATTGCTCCTGTTGGAATGAATGAGCCTTCCCAAGTAATTCCCTGTCCGCTCGTCAACTGGACATCGTTGGATGGTGTTGCAGTCCCATTCGTATCAATAAACACAGTACCACTTGTGCATTGCACCAAGAGATAGTTTCTATTGGCTTTGGCAGCAAACAATGTTCCGTTGGTAGTTCCTGCTGTCAGCGTTCCAGTTGTGGTTGTTCCTTTTGTTGACTGAATGCCGTCGGCAATGTCAGCCTGGATTGTCGTAAGCAACGCCTCGATGTCAGCCAAATTGGCGTTGATCGACATGGTTCCGCCCGTGAGCGGACCCAAGCTCTCAATAATCTGATTCCATTGGCGACCCATGATTATTCTCCTTTTACCTTTCCGGCATCCTCTGCCGCACCCATATCAGAATACCTTGGTAATTGATCTTGTAAAGTGCCAGTGTCGCCAAGGCATCCGACCAGGGTGACGCATGGCATCACGCACAAAAACAAGGCAATCATTGGCATGGCTAGTCTCATGCGGTTAGGCTTTTTAGGCGGTCATTGGTAAGGCGTTTTGGGTAGTAGGCTACTTTGCGGATGTGGCCGTTGATCTGACCACCCGATCCATTGTATCCTATTCTAATTGTATCAAGAGAAGCCCATCCAGATCCGCTTGTGTCAGAAGCAGACGCAACGCCGTTTTGGTATACAATAAAATCATCAACCATGTAAACTCCAGCAAGACGATATACTGTATTTGCGGTTGCTGATTCAAAAAAGCAATTTACAACCGTAACATTTGAGGAGTCTATAACCAAAAGTCTCTGTTGCGCCGGAACAGTAGATCCGCTTTGCAATGTAATGGTTGAACTTCCGCTACCCCTAAGCCTCAAGAAATCAACCCCGTAATTTGACGTTGGGACAACATATCTCGACCCCTCGTAAAACAATGTGCCTTCATTTGAGTTTAGGGTTGCGCTTGCCGATGTAACACTCGCCACATCCGCCCCCCTAGCCACCGCCGCACTTGTGGTTGGGATATAGCTGGTAGCGAAGGCTCCCTGTTCCAATTGAGGGGCGGCGATGCGAAGGGTGAAGTCGACGGCGGTGGAGGTTGGGATTGCTGAGAATCCAAATCTTGAGCTAACCCTTGCTACTGTTGAATCTGAAAATGTTATTGATCCTGTTTCAAATCTTTTTAGGCTTGTAGAAAGTGTTGATGAAAGAGGATTTTGTACTTGAGATTGACCAGAAACTGCACCACCACCAGATAATCTTCCTGTTATTGTAAGGCTTAAACTTGATGCAGGTGCAGATCCGTTAATCAATGCAAAATATATTGAAGAAATCCAAGTTTGTCCACTTGATGCAGTTACTTGAGTTGCTGATTCGCAATCTATTGTTATATTATTACTGCTTGTTGTTGTTCCGCTATATTTTAAGTCAATATACGAAAAACCATTTATAGTTCCAGTTGAAACAATTTCAGATGCAAGTCCTGTTGGGGTAATTGACTGAGTCCAATTTGTTGGCATTGCTCCGCCGCTTCCTATTGTTCCTACTGTAGCTCCACCAGCCTGACTATTCCGAATACTATTCGTCCTTCCCTCCTCAATCAAAAGACCTTTGCTGGCCAGCGTGGAGGGGTCGTGGTCGAAGCGCGGCTCATTGGCGGTTGCCGTTGTCAGCACGCCAGAAGAATTAAAATAAGTAGCTGTGCCTGTGCGCGTGAAGGTAATGTCAGGGCCAATCCCGTGATTAAGGGTTTTGACCATTGCAAAATCTCTTGAAAAGGACGGGATCGAAGTACTCGACCCCGCCCCTCTCAAAAGGGCAGGCATATTAAGCCCAAGCGCAAGCATCTGACTACCGACCCATCAGGTC
>Ga0214923_10007690_pt1 | contig 11685 bp, 12 predicted proteins | sample LL1510_MetaG_FD_177993 | JGI IMG/M metagenome (GOLD analysis project Ga0214923, IMG submission 177993) | Freshwater microbial communities from Lake Lanier, Atlanta, Georgia, United States - LL-1510 | ecosystem: Environmental > Aquatic > Freshwater > Lake | place: USA: Georgia | collected... | reverse complement strand
TTATTAAACCACCACTTTCAGTGAATGTATATTGTCCTTGTATTTTATAAACTTCGTCTTCCAATTTATCAATATGTTTTGCAATACCTCCAAAATCATGGTCTTCATAGTATGATTTTACAATAAGGTTTCCTTCAATATAAGGGTATTTAGGGATAAAATTGATTTTACTTATTTCAATAGAATTAATTTTAGAAGAAACATTACTTTCAAAAATATATTGGAGTTTTTGCATTGAGTTTTTAAATCTTTGTTCAAGATTGTTATCCTCATCTTCTTTTAATATATTTTTAATTAATTTTTTCATAATCTTCGATAACCTAAAATTGGCGTATACCAACTAATGTTAGTTGTTCTTTCAACTACGCAATTTTTACCATTATTTGTTGTTCTGGTTCCAGGACAATCTTTACCACCTCTCGAATGAATCATAGATTTCAAATTTTTTTGTTCATCAACGCTATCAACTATACCAACATGATGTGCCTTTCCATTACTCCCAAAAAAAACCAAATCACCAGGTTTAACATTTGTTTTTTCAATTTTTTTTAATGAAATATTATTATAAAAACCATTTGCCGTTTGTCTAGGCAAATTTGTAACATATGTTACTAAACCGCTACAATCAAATCCTGTTTCTGGTTTACTTCCACCCCATTTATACTTAACTCCTATTTGTTTTTCTGCATTCGATACAACAATGTTTTCTGTACTACCTGTATTTTCAGAAACATCGATTGGTGAATTTGAATCATTAAATTCTTCACTTAAATTTTCGTAAAGAATTTTTATCATTTTAGTAAATTGTAAGTTGTTTAAAATGTATTTCATTATTATAAATATTATTTATTTTTTTTTAAAATTTCTTTTTTAAAAATTCTAAATTCCATAATTGATTCTGTTTTTTGTTCTTCTATTTTAGATTTTAAAATTTTTACAAACTCCGCTTGAATGTCTTTTGTTAGTTCTGTGGTTCCTCTTCCTTGTTTTGGATTTGCAAGTGATTCAACATCAATACCTTCTCTTTTCATTCCACTAATAGCGGCTTGAATTTGTTTTTCAGAAAGTGTTCTAAACCTTAAAAGTTTTTGTTTTATATCTTGTATGAATGTATTAGATCCTTCGTAATATGCGATTGGTATAGCTTCTGCCGGTAAGTCTTTGGTGTATGGTTTATCGTATCCACTATAAACAAAACCAATACCTGAAATTGTTGTTATACACTTGTGTCCTCCAGCATTTGCAACTAAATAGTCATAAGCACTTATTGTATTTGTTTTAGGATTATAGGAAGGCATTTTTCCATAAATTGCGTCCATATCTTTTTGTGTAAATCCAACAGAATCTTTTGTTGCCTTTTTTTCAGAAACCTTTTTAATTATTTTATAAGGTAATATTACTTTTTCAAGTTCGGGTTTAAAACTTAAAAGTACCTCATCTTTTATTTTTCCTAAATCAACCCCTTTAAGTTCCCTATCCGTTTTATAAGGATTACAAGACGCTTGAACCAAACCTACAGGAGAACCAAGACCTGTTACCAAAAAGTCAGCATCAGGATTTAAATCAAATGGTGTATATCTATCATATGAACCTTTTTTCATTGATCCTAAACCAAATTGATATAGTACCCCACCTTCTTTTTGTATTACCCCTTCTTTTGATCTATTTTCAATATATTTTTTTTGATTTTGTTGCATAACTTCTGGACTAGCAAACCCCTGTTCTTTAGCAACATTAGTAATTGTATTATATAAATTTTCAAGTGATGGTTCACAATTCATTACTAAATATTCAAGTAAATCTCTACCATCAACCTTATCATTTTTATACGCTAAAAGAAGTTTATTTAAAACAAGACCCATCATCAATTTATTTCTTTTAACGCTTTGATCCTTATCGTATTTAAAAATAAAATTCATTACCATTTTTGTTGTAATCTGATTAGAAGCAAAGTTTGCGGAATCAATAGTGGACACAACAAATAAATCTTCATCTTTAAATAATTCTTTTGGTGATATTGTTTGAGAAATTGTTTCAACATTTGATCTTGAATGTTTAAAATTAGTTTTTGTTTCTTTTTCAACACCAACTTGTGAGTCATGATGGTCTGTGTGTATTTCAAACATTGGTTTTCCGTGTGCAAAATCAACAAGTACAGGCATTACCTCACCTTCACCTTCAGGTTTTTTTATTGCCCACTCTTTTTCACCATATTGAATTGTTTCACAATCAACAACTTTAAACCCTTGGTTTTCAAGGTACTTTTTCATTGCAATCGCAGTTGTAACTCCATCCAAATCTTGGTGAAAGTATATTTTTGCTTTCTTATATCTTTTAAGTAGATTATTTATATCCCTTATACCACTTTCATTTAATAATTTTGTGGTTTCTTCTTTTAGTATTTGTCTTATTAAGTTTTTCATTTATAATAAATATCTTATTTAGACAAAAACTTGAGGAATGTCATCCCAACAAGTTGTATATTTTTGTGTAATAAATTTTTACTTATTTTTTACAACTTTAAATAATGCTTTTTCTATTGAATATCCATTATTAATAAAGTATTTTAGACTATCAACGTTGCAGTGCGCATACACAATTTTTTCAGTGTCATGAATTTTCGAATCTCTATAATTCCATAACAATTTATATATTCCTTTGTTTCTATAATCGTCTAATACAAAAGCATGACATAAATATATTACAGAGTCGTGCTCAACATAAGAAACAATACCTACTAATTTATCTTTAATATAACACCCATAATAAGTTGCGTGTTCATCTAATAAATCTGGTTTTATTTCTTTGAAGTTTTTATAAACCTCATCATAATTTACTTTAGTGATTTCCATTTTATTTAATAATAGTAACGGAACCTGAAACAATTTTCAACTCATCTGAGTTTAAAATATCTAACTTCATAATCCAATTATATGTTCCATCAGAAACTAAACTTCCATTATAAGTTCCATCCCATTTGAAATTAACATCATTACTTTGCCAAATAATGTTTCCCCATCTATTATAAATTGTCAATTCAAAGTTTTCAACAGATATTCCGCTTGAAATAATTGGTCCCCAAGTTTGATTATATTCATTTCCATCTGGTGTAAATGAATTAGGAACCCAATATATTAAAGGATCACATTTTGTAACAATTACGTTATAAATCACAGGAGGACCGGGACATCCTAAATCATTATATCCGATAGCAACAATTTGATAATCGCCAGGTTGGTTATAAGTAATATTAATATTGTTTCCATTTCCTAAACTAAGTCCATTTAAAAACCATTCAATTGTTCCATTCATATTCATAGAAGTTGAATATGTCACAGTGTTTGAATTATCACATATTTCAAACTCTTGTTGTGAAAAACAATTAAAACTTATAAATAAAAATAAAAACAATATACTTTTCATTAATTATGTGAAATTGGTGTTAATGTTGGAAGTGGGTTAACAACTACGTTTACTGATGTTGAAAAAGAACACCCTCCATTTGTATATAAATAAGAAACTGCTGATGTTCCTGCTCCTGCAGTTTGAGGACAAAATTGATTATTAACAACACCCGCTCCTGACCAAACACCACCTGCAGGAGTTCCAACTAAAGGAACACATGGGTCTGTTGAACAAAACGGTCCGATTTGTGTAATTGTAGGAACAACGTTATAAATTAAAACGTTTAGATTAACTGCTGGAGATGAACATGCAAATAAAGTTGTATAAACAACTGATACCGCATTATTGATTAATCCTGCAGGACAGTTTGACCAATTTACAAAAATTGTGTTTGTTCCTTGTCCTGATTGAATTGTTGCACAAGGAGGAACAGTCCAAGTATATGTTCCATTACCAACTGATGTTACGGTATATTGTGATAATGTTCCTGATTGATAACATACAGTATCAGGATTTGATGTTGTTAACTGACCAAATACAATATTGGTTAGAAAGATAAATAATAATACAATTAATTTTTTCATTTTTTTTATTTTTTAATTATGGTTTATTGGACTTAATACAATTTGTGGGGGTTGAGTTACTGTTACAGATCCAGTTTGACTACATCCATTAACGTTTATTGTTACAGTATAAGTTCCTGCACATAGATTTATTATACTTTGAGTTGTTTGACCTCCAGGTGACCAAAGATAAGTAGCTCCCGGTATTGGAATCCCCCAATTTCCGACATAAGCCGATCCATTACAAAGACCATAACAACTGTTATCAAAATTAATAATAGGATAATTTAATACTTGTGGTGTATAATTGATTGTAAGATAACCGTTAGATGCGTTATTGGCTGCTAAACAAGTTCCACCAACAGGAACTAACGATGAACCAGCTCCACCACCACCTCCACCATTTGAACCTGTGCAACAACCATCGTTTCCTCCGCCACCACCACCATAAAAACCTCCACCGCCACCACCACCTGATGCTGTTTGCCAAAACCCACCATTTCCTCCTTGTCCTAAAATTCCTGATTGTCCACCTGGAGGTGTTCCTGCCCAAGGTGTTCCACCAATTCCTCCTGAAACTTGTGTTCCACCACCACCTCCACCACCAAATGTGTTTCCGCCAGAGTTTCCATTATTACATCCTGCACTTCCTCCTGGTGTAGTTGTTGTTGATCCTCCACCTTTTCCTCCACCACCACCTGCAACTAAAACTCTATTTGCTAAAGATGTTCCTCCGATTCTTAAATCAGTTGCTCCACCTCCACCACAAGAGTTATATGTTGCGTTTGCAGGGTTTGATGCATATCCTGTTCCTCCTCCATTCCATCCACCTGAATTATTACCACAAGTTCCTTGTCCTCCAACATATATGTTTAAAACTTGACCAGGAGTTACTGAAATTACACCAGAAACTCTTGCTCCGTTTCCACCATTGTTTCCCCCACCTTTTGCTCCTGCCGCTAAAACATTTATAGAAGTCACACAAGAAGGGACAACCCATGTTTGAACATTGCCTGTATAATTAAAGGTAACAAACTGTTGTTGTGAAAAACATAAAATATAAGAAATTAAAATTGTAAAAAATAATATGAATTTCATAAAAATAAATACGGTGAATTTTTTTATAAGTGTATTGATTAAAAAAATAATTGTCAAATTGATTTAATTTGAAAAATTATTCATAGTTATGATTTTTTTCAAAAAACACTAGTTCCCGTGTTACAATAACTAACAGTATATTCTTTTCCAACTGGATTTGAACATTTACCTCCTATACATGAATCAAAATATATGTTACCTTTTGGGTCTTTAACAATTATTCTTGCTGCTGAGTCATGTTGACCAGCTTCATAACCTTCTGCCTTAATTTTTAAAAAACCAGGTTGACCTTTAGAATTTGTAATAATAGTTTGTGCTTCGATTGCAGAAATTTTAAAAGTGTTGTATCTATAATTGTCCATTCTTTTTTTCTGTAAGTATTTTTGAATAGATGTCGGGTATTTATTTTTATCTGTTGGGTCTTTTGGATTTTTACGATATTGGAGTATTCCGTTGTCGCTTATATGAACGCACAAAGGAGTCGTTATATTAGTTTGTGAGTTTGTATCATAAATATAATAGTTTGCCACTCCCGCTTCATTTTGAGGTCTTTTGTCAGGTTGTTTTTCTTGTAAATCTTTTTTATCTGGATGGTTATTAATATTTGCATATTTTAGACCATCTATTCTTGTTAGTTTTATACCATTAGCAGTAATGTTGAATTTTCCTCTAGAACAACAATGGACATTATCAACACCCTTTTCGTCTTTAGAAATTTCAACAACAGAATCGTAATTATATTCTATAATCATACCTGACAAACATTCTAATTTAGGCGGCCCTTCTACAACAGTGTTTTGTGCTTCTCCTAATCTAAATGTTACTTTCATAAATTGTTCGGAAATAAAAGCATCTTTTATTGTTAAATATGTTGTCGATTTTCCTGTTTTCCAATTTTCTTTACCATTTTCTGGATCGAAATCTTTTGATATACACATATATCCTTGTGTATCTTTTGGGTCTTTTGCGTTTACAACTGCAGAGGGACAAAATCCTGCTTCATTATCTAACCATTTGGTAGCACCAATTACAGGTTCTATTTCAACAAATTTTTCAGGTTTTTTAAAATTAGGATCACTTTTTTTCCAATTATCAAAAGTTTTTGTTAGATATTGTTTAATTACTTCATATCTTTTTTTACTTAAATAACCAACATCTACCCTTTTTCCATTTAGTTCATTATCTGTGTTTGGTATTTGTGATTCTCCAGCTTCAACTACTACTTCAACAATTTTTCCATTCGGAACTTTGTTACAAAAATCTTTAATAGCAGTAACATTGTTTGTTAATTCACTAAAATTGCCGCTTGTTTCTAAATATTTTCCTCCACTGAATGTAATTTTTGTGGTTATGCTTTCACCAGCTTTAATTTCAATTTCTTTTATTAAATTTCTAATAACATATTGTTTTAAAATTTCTTTTTTTTCTTGTTCAGAAATTATTAATCTTCGACTGTATTTTGACATATTTTTTTTAAAATAAATATTATGAGAAATTAAAAAAATTTCATTATATTTGTATTGTGATCACAGAAAAACTTTCCAACATACCACAATCTAGCGGCTGTTACCTTTTTAAAAATAATAAAGGTCAGATCATTTATGTTGGAAAATCAAAGTTTCTTCCAAAACGAGTAAAGTCTTACTTTCAAAAAAACCACAAAGATCAAAAGACTTTGTCCTTAGTAAATGAGATTACTGATGTTGAGTTCATGACTACAAACGATGAAAATCAGGCTTTGTTATTAGAAGATGAGCTAATCAAATCACACAAACCAAAATACAATATCAAAGCAAAAGATGACAGATCTCGTCAATGGTTTATTACTTTAACTAACGAAGATTTTCCAAGACTTTTGGTTTGTAACCCTTCTAACTTTTCAGGTGAAGTTCTTTTGGAATCTACAAGTTCCAATTCTTGTTATGAGATCTATGAAATGGTTCATGACATTTTTAATCTTAGATCTTGTTCTTACAACTTGACTGAAGAAAATATTTCAAACGAAAAGTTCAAGACTTGTTTGGAGTTTCATCTTGGTCGTTGTAATGCTCCTTGCATTTCCTTGATTCAAAAATTTTCATATTTGAAGATTGTAAATGATATGAAAAATGTATTTTCTTTTAAGTTTGATATTGTTAGAAATCGCTTGAAAAAATTTATGAAACACCATTCTGATCAAATGGAATTTGAAATTGCTCAAAACTTCAAAAACAAAATTGATGTTGTTGATTTATTGGAAAAGAAACTTGAACCTTTTCGTGTTCGAAAATATAATGATGTTGCAAGATCATTTAAAGAACAATTTGGTTTACTTAATATTCCTACTTTAATCGAAGCATTTGATAACTCTCATATATCTGGTGATTGTCAGGTGTCTGCTCTTGTTCGTTACAAGAATGGTAAAACTGATAAATCAAACTATCGTAAGTTTAATATCAAATCTGTTGAAGGTCCTGATGATTATGCGTCCTTTGATGAGGTATTAAATCGTCGATTCAAGAGACTATTAAATGAGAAACAAGAGTTACCTTCACTTGTTATTATTGATGGTGGTAAAGGTCAGTTGGGTGTTGCCAAGAAAGTATTTGAGGGTCTTGGTTTATTAAATCGAATTGACTTGATCTCTATTTCAAAAGATGACAAACACAAATCATCTACAATTCACAAGATTGATGGATCAAGTTTTGATATTCCAAGAGATGAGTTTGGATTTTTATTAGCCGAGATTCAAAATGAAGTTCACCGATTTGTGATTACTTTTCACCGTCAAAAACGTAGTAAATCTGTTATAGGATAAATTTATTATTATAATAAGTTGCAATCCAATCAGCCTTCAGTAAAGGTTCTTGATTTAATATTGTGTCAATACCAATATAATATTTTTCAGTTTCGTAATAAGTTTCTCTTCGATATAAATAATTGTCTATATATTCTTCAACAGCATCTCCAACATCGGTTTTTTCTCCATTTAAAGTTGCTGATATTGGTTCTACTTTGTTGTCGATATAGTAAGTTTCATTATCCTCAATATATAATTTCATACCAACAGATTCTATATTAATCACATACTTATTATAACCAATAAATGGAGTTCCTGTTGTAAATTCAATTTTTCTTACAGAATCAAAAACTTTTTGTATTTTGTTTCTTGTTTTGTTGCTAAGATAAAATTTAGGTAAATCATTCCACATAACTTCAACAAAAAACTCATAACTAACAAATTGTCCATATTCAATAACAAAATCATCTAATAGTTCTTGAATGATTGAATAATAATAAGAAACTTTATTTGGGTTTTTAATTACGAATTGAATTGGATAAGAACTTTTATTATTTTTTTCTGTTTCTTGTCCAACTTTAACAGGGATACATTTTAACCCGTAAAGATCTATTTCATCTCCAGCAAAGTTTTTAAATAATTTTAATATTTTTTCTTGATTCATAAAAATTAAAAATCTATAAATAGATAATTAATTATAAATACACGATTTTTGAAATACATACGTCATTAATTCCAAAAAACTCTAATTCGTCTGACAACAATTTTTCATTAGTACAATTTCTGAGTCTATCATTTAATCTTCTTTTGTTACTTCCAATATAAAAAGGAAATCTTGTGTTTTTCAAATCCACTTTGACATCAACTTCATAACAATATTTTTGATTATTGAGGTAAGACCATCTGTTGAGATATTTTCTAATATTTACAACCTCACATTCAACTTCATTTTTCCAAATTTTAAAAGTAAGCCGAATTGTTTTTTTCTTAAAAAGTTTTTTAACTCTTTTAATATGATCGTCTTTAATTATATAACCTTCTTTAAGTCTGTGTTCCATAGAACAAAGATAAGAAAAAAAATTAAATCAACAAATTTTTTTAGTAAAAAATATTACAAATAGTTTATGGATCTAAATTATCTATTTCAATTTTTTTATTCTTGATATTTATATTTGTATAAAATGTGTCTGAAGTTCTTGTTGGATCAATATCAATAATTTGCATGTTTTTATTGAATCCTAAACCAGTTGGTTTAAAAACTTTTTTACCAGATTCATTTGTTGTAACATTTCCTATTTCTTGTGGTGGGAAAAAAATCCATTTATTTGATTTGTCTACCAAACCAACATAACCATTTTTTAATCTAACTGGTGAGGAGGTGTATCCTATGATTATTTCACCATTCGTTAATTTTGAATTTGTTACATAAAGATTCCATCTACTTTTTTTTATTTGTACCAAATGGTAAGTATTATCAGTTTTCCTTTTAACAATCATGTCAGCACCCACTATTGTATCAACAGGATTTCCTTCTCCTTTTGGCGTCCAAACAATTTCAAATTCATTTTTAAGAGTAATATCAATTTTTTTGTACATAAACTGTTCAATTTGCAAACCTTCTTCACTTAATTTTTCAATATTTTTTGTAAGGTTTCCACTATTTTCTTCAATCAGAGTTTTAATAGTTTGAGGGTTATCGTTACAATCTTTAATAAAATCATCAATAAATTCGTTGAATTGTTTTTCTGTTAAATTATTCAAATCTTTACCTTTTTTATTAGCATACAATTTTAGAAGTTCAGTTCTGTCTACAGTATTTGTATCTAATTTATTTAAACTATTCCAATTTCCTTCAGCATTTTCCAAAAATTTGTACTCGCCATTTTCCAGTTTTTTTAAAAAACCTGGGCTTTGTGCTTCAATTATATTTATAATTTCGGGCAATAAATTACCATCTTTACCTAATACTTTTGACCCTTCAAATGTTAATTCTAAAGTCATTGATTTAGTTTTACCAAGAGATAATACGATTGTTCTAATCGCATCTGCCAATTTTTTATTTTTTGTCGAAATTTTATTGAACTTTTCCATGTGACTATTTTTCCCATCAAAAGGTCTGACTACAGTTTCAGACTCTTCAAATTTTATTTCAGGTTCATCTACTTTTGGGTTAGGATCATCTGGTTTTAAGTCAAGTTCTTCTTTTGGTTTTAAATCAGGTTCATCTACTTTTGGGTTAGAATCATCTAATTTTACATCGGGTTCATCTATTTTAGGTTTTACAATTGTTTCTTCAGGTTTTGGATTCAGAATCTCTGCATCTTTTTCAAATTTATATTCTAAGTCATCAATATCTGTCTGTAACATTTTTTTTATGTCATCCCAACCATCTCCTTTACATTCTTTACAATTGTTTAACAAATTACTAAGACTTAATAATTTATTATGATAAGTATAATCATCATCGCTTTTTTTCAATGTTCTATCAATATAATCAGATAAATCTTGTAATCCAGGGAATTCTTTTGTTTTTTTATTAATTAAATCTGTTGTAATTTTTGGTTTTATTTTGTCAATTTCTTTTAAAAATATTTTATCTTGTGCATAAAATAAACTGTTTAAAACGTCTGAGGACATGTTTTTTATTTGAGTTTTAAAAAAATTTAATTTTTCATTTGGTGTAAAATTTTTAAAATTTTTACTAACATCATCTGTTTCAATTTTTTCTAAATATTTTGTTATAAATTCAGTTTCTTCTTGCGTTAAATTATCAATTTCTTTTTTTACAATAATTTCAACTAATTCTTTTATTGTTTTGTATAAAGGAGGATCGCTTTCATTGAGTAATAATTTTATTTCATTTAAAATTATATTTGAAGGTAAAATATTTTCTAAAGTTAATTCACGATTAATTTTTTTTCTTTTTGATAAACAATGGGCTTTTTGACTAAATCCTTTTGGATTTTTACAATTTATTGATTTTTTATATTTTTCAGACCATTTTTCATCAATTTTTTCTTTTTTTAAATTTTGATAATCTTTCATAGATTCTTCTTTCCAAAATTCAAATAATTTTTTTTCGTTATACATTGATTTAGAATCGTCCCAACCACACCAATGACATAGTTCATAATTATTATCTTTCTTTTCTATTTTCCAAGAATGATGACACTTAGGACATTGATATTTTTTTTTAAAAATATATTCTGCTTGTTTTTCGGTTATTAATATTTTCACTAGTAACAATTCTGTTGATTATAAATACCAAGTAAATACTTATAATATTTTTTTTGCATATAATTTTCTATTTCATCTCTAAGCTCAAACATATCTTCTGTTGGATATTCATATTCTTCATCTTCATCATCATTATAATAAAAACTTATTCCTTGGCCAATGCAAAAATCAGCATAATCGACTTCATCTTCAAAATCACAAGGATATTGTATTTCAATTTGAGATTCTATTAGATCACCAATTTTTTCTAATTCAACACCTCTTCTAAGTAATTTGAGATTTTTACTCATAATTTAAGAAAATGAAAAAGTTTTATAATGTTCTTCATTTTCTTCTTCAATGTTTTGATAATGATGTATAGATAAAGTTTGATTATCAAAATCAAATTTCATTTTTCCACTAGATCCTTCATTAATTTCCCAACCTGCAAAGTAAATTTCTAAACATTCGTAAGCAATATCTTCAAATGAAGCGGCTAGTTGTTCTCTTCCAGTTTCGCTTTCAACATCATTACTAATATATCCACTATCTCCACTACCATCATAAGTTATTTCAACATAAGAACCATATAAGTTTTTCATCTCATTTAAAAAATTTTCATCA
>Ga0214923_10007689_pt1 | contig 11686 bp, 25 predicted proteins | sample LL1510_MetaG_FD_177993 | JGI IMG/M metagenome (GOLD analysis project Ga0214923, IMG submission 177993) | Freshwater microbial communities from Lake Lanier, Atlanta, Georgia, United States - LL-1510 | ecosystem: Environmental > Aquatic > Freshwater > Lake | place: USA: Georgia | collected... | reverse complement strand
CAAACGGGTGATAACTTCCTTTTGTAACCAATCTATCTGCTTTTCCCATTCATGGGCATTTGCGGTAGTAATACAGTCGTCAAGGATAATGAGGTCGGCGCGTGCGCCGTAAATCTGTCCGCCCATACCTAGGGCTTGTATCGTGGGGTCTTTCTCAGATGAATTACGCGCATCGCCCCCCAAGTAGACCGTGTCAACTCGCCAAGTGTCTGCGTCCTGCTTCCAACCACCCTCTGGTCCGAATGCTGTTTGGAGTTTTAACCACCTAGGGTGAGAGAGGCGCTGCTTGATTGCGTACACGAATTCCCGTGCCTTGACCAAGGTCTTAGATACAATGATGATTCGGACATTTGGGTCAAGAGCGATGCGGTAAGTTGCGTAATTCACCGTAATCACCGTGCTCTTAGCGTGCTCCGGTGGTACGTTCACTAGGAGCCGGGTCTTCTCCCCGGGCTCGTAGGTAATTCCTTCAGGTAGCCAGGATGGTTCCCTCCCCTCAAGGAGGTCAATCCAGTTCTGGTGATGAGGGAAAACTTGCTGGTCAAGGAAAGTCTTAGAAAATTGAGCGAAGGGGATGGTCGCCTTGTCTACCCCCAGCGCTTCTAGGGAAGAGGACTTAGCATATTCCTTTGCCTCTACCAGGTCTGAAGCAAACTTCTTATCCCGAAGGCACCAGATTCTCACTGTGTCTGGTTTCTTGCCCAAAGCAATCATGGCTTGGTGTGGGGATGACCCACCCTTTACCATCTCCAGCATCTTGGCTTTTGCTTCTGCTGAAGCTTTCCTTTGGTTATTATTATCCCCAGCTTGAAAAGTCATAAGTCCCGTTCAGTAGGCATAGGTGTCCTATGCTTGTTACAGTCTGTAACTGTATTTGTAACTGGTTACTGAGCAGGTCTATAAAAAGACCTGCGAAGTAACTATTTAAAAAACAGTCTCTATATAGTATTAATCCGTTCAAAGGACCAAAACGAACGTTTTGTTACCAAACTGTTATAAACTATTTTTACTACCCGCCTAAATGGCGGGTTCTGACTGGGTGCACTGGTTACTGTTGTACCAGAAAATTTTACTGGTAGATACAGTATACAATCCAACTCTAGTTTAAAAGCCTGGGGTCTAAAGACCCACAGTCTTTCAAACTGCTGACGCTGCTATGGCAGTACAGTCTGGAAAGGTGCTGGACTGAAGTCTATCCCCAGGCAGGGCCCCTTAACTTTGTGCCCACTATAAAAACAAAGTTCAACTTCAGACCATTGCTACCTATCCCTTGCTTCCAGTGAAATTGCCTCACTGGGGTGAAGGCAATTTCACCAACAAACAGTTGGTGTCACAGAAAGGAAGTGCCTCATGAAAGATATGTATGTACCAGAAGGTTTCAGTATTATCACTGAGCCTTGTACTGACCATGCTACCTATGAGCAAATGGTCAAATGTAATGAGTGTATTGAGAAAGCACTCCGTCTCAACCGCCTAGCGTATGAGTCATCTACTGCAGACCTGCGCCGTCACGAGGGATTAGAGCGCCCTTACGAGTCAGAGGATACATCAGACCCACGCCAAACCATCAACATTGGGGATGGCATGAACGAAGCGCTAGCCCTCCATCTATCCAACTCTTACATAAAAGAAGAAGAGGATAGTATCTACTCACACAACCTACGCAATACGCTCAAGCCTTGCGCATGGTGTAACCTAATGACCGCACAACCCAACGGAGAATGTACTGAATGCCAACCCAAAACCCCATGGGTAAAGGTAGACAGATGGTGTTTATCATCCCAAATGAACGAAGACCAAATGTTCTCAACACACACATCCTGCCCAATAGGTAACCACGCAAATTGGGCTCCAAGCAACAGGCCATTCATTGGCTAAAGAATCCACCGGCTCCTGCCTCCCAAGTGAGGCAGGTCGCCTCAACCTAGAGAAAGGTATGTAAGAAATGAGCACTAACTTCATTGAAATCACTGGAACCGTCAAGAACATCAAGTCCTTCACAGGTTCAAGAGGAACTATGGTTACCGCATGGTTCACACAACGCATCACTGACCCTATTGAGATGACAGTTCTCAACGTTGGGGTAATTGCCAAGAAACCCTCAGTAGCAGAGGAACTAGCCAAACTTGGTGAGGGAACTCACGAAGTTACAGTCATTGGCCGTTTGCTTACCAATGTAATCCGTAAGCCAAACACTCAACCCGAATACCGTACGCAAGTTGAGGTAGATGAACTCACCATCAACGCGTAGTTCATAACCTGAGAGCCAGTGGGTGGAAACACTCACTGGTTCTCTTTTTTTATCACGTCATGAAGTACTAATCGCAGACTAATACGAGTCAGTTCAGAAAGGTAATCAACTATGTCATCTATGGAAATCATATTCACTAAACCATGTATTCATTGTGGGGATACTGGCATGGTAGCAGCACCAACAGAACAGGTAATCAAGTATATTAACGGAGCTCATGCGCAAAATGCATTTCCTAACATGAGCATAGAGTTGCGTGAGCAAATCATCAGTGGCACACATCCTAAATGCTGGGATGAAATGTTTCCCAATCTAGATTGTGACCATGTTTATGAATCACATTGCCCTAAGTGTGGCATAGAACAAGATGAAAAACTACAACAAGTTGGAGGTAACGATGAGTAAATGTTTATCTTGTGACAATGATTCAACACATACAATTCTTAGTAATTCTTTTTACTTAAACCCAGAACCATATTGTTGTGAGTGTTTCGGACAATGCTATGATGAACAGCACCCTAAAATTAACCATTGGAATATAAGATAGGAGCATAATGAACGACAAAGCAGTTCTTAATATTTTATCCCGTGAAGTAAAAGAAATAATCAGCACTAATCCTATGATTCAAAATGAAATAGGTTTATTGCTTGAAGCCATCAGTGATAATGACACCAGAAAAACTGCTGAAATGTTACTAGAAGTTATGTCGTCAGTCTTTTCAGTAACAGTAAAAGAGACTATAATTTATTTTACTTCTGAAGATGAGTTTGAAAAACTCATAGTAGAAGCACAAGAAGAAAGAGTCAGCCAGCAAATGGCTGAACTAGAGAGAGAGTTGTTCAATGGCTAATGTAGTAATCGTAGATAAACTAGATAGTGCCGAAAATTTATGGCGCCAGACTATTGCCAGTCAAGTAGCTATGAAGTTTGGTAAGTCAGACAACTATGAGACCAGCAAGCTGGTCGCAGATATAGTTAAGTACATACTTAATGGAGACCCTAATGGATGAGTACTACCCAGACCCAGACGCAGAATACAAAAGACTACTAGAAGAGGAAGGTATAGCTAATGGTATTGCCAACAGAACTAACAGTCTTAATAGTAATTACAGGGGTACTAGCAATTGGCTGGATATTTCTAAACAGGATTAACAAATGAGTTTTTTAGATGGAGTAAATATAATAATTGCAGATGCAGTTATTGATGAAGTAGCTATGCAATTATTTGATGATTGGTACAACGCCCGTCTTGAAGATGGTGAATTGTATGCTGATTATCGCTTGCTATTACTAGTAGATAATGATTACTTAAATCGTAAGTTCAATGAACATTACAATTTAAAACCAGGTGATGAATACTATATGCCATGGGATAAGGAGGCATAATATGGAACCAATTGTTTGTGAAGTTTGTTATGAGTTCCTTAATAATGTAAAAGATTATTTAATACATCAACAAATAAATCATAAAGAAAGTGAGGAATAATATGGGAGCCAGACAGTTTCATTTTGTTCTTGTTTATGATGAAGCAGATAACAAATGGGATATAGATATAGACAATGAAGAACGTGCATTCCCATACGGCACCATCTTTGATACCTATACAGATGAATGGCATAGCGAAAGCTATCTATATCATACCAACCAGAAATGGTGGCATGACTCTAATAACCTCAACGGAAAAGTATTAGAAGCACTGAAAGATGTGACACTAAATGGTAAAGATAAGAACTAAAGCAATCTTTGCTGCAACAGTAGCTTTTATCAGTAACATATTTCATACGCCATCAGAAGCGTATGCAATAGCAGTTGCTACCAAACTAACTAGCCCAGAACCAATAGCTAGTAAACCAATAGTCTGGACCAAGAAGTTCAGCAAACAGTATGCCAAGGCACTCATGTCTTGGCATTATCCAGAGTGGAATCACTCAGAGTTTCTAGCACTATCTAAATTGTGGGATAAAGAGTCAGCATGGAATCCTAAAGCGCGGAGCAATACGAGTTCAGCATTTGGTATACCACAATTACTTAAACTTGACCCATCAACGCCAGCCCCGCTACAAATTGAGCGGGGCTTGGCTTACATCAAACATCGTTATGACAAACCATCACAGGCTTGGGCTCACTGGCGCAAGCACAAATGGTACTAACAGAAAGGAAGCAAATGAAAGTATGGCAAGTTGAAATCAAAGGTGCTGGTATAGCACCTTACAAATTCAAGACAGAAGCAGAAGCAAAGAGTTGGGGACTAGCTACATTCAGACCATTCCGTTTGCTATGGGAACGAGTGCCAGCAGTTAGTTCACATCCAGAAGGAGTAAAGGGTGGAACCCTTTATTACTACTACGACAAAGTAAAAACAACATAACAAACCAAACAGAAAGGGAAACAAATGATTGACACAACAGGCTGGAATGAGTATCCATTTACAGTAAATGGTATTCAGTTTATTAGCAAAGCAAAACCAGGTAGCAACATGGGAGTAAAGTTTGAATCAATCCCACGAGAAGTGCTAGATAATATTAATACAAGTTGCGTACTAGATATTATAGGAAATGATGTAGATAAATTATCTAGAGAATATCTAGTCTCATTACTTGAGATAGTAAATGCAAATGGAACAGAAGCAGTAGTGGAGTTAGCATGACAGAACAAGAGCAAGCATTTTGGGAATGGTACGACAAGTTAAATCAAATGCCAGCCAGCTTGCGGATGGCATTTGATGCAGGTTATCAAGCAGCAACTAACAACAACAGAAAGGTAACACAATGAGCAGAAGCAAAGCAATCAATGTAAAGATTGCTACATCTAAAGTAATCAAAGCGTTAGAAAATAAACTAGCGCAAATCAAAAAAGAATATGATGAACAAGATATTCACGAAGCTAAATATCAAAAAGAAGTAGAGAAATGGAAGAAACAAGTTCTTCAATATACTAATTCTAATATTAAATTAGCTATGAATGTTCGTGTTTGCAAGCGTCATAGTGGATTAGTTAATATAGATTTTGATATGGAAATTAATGAGAAAGATTTTCCAGAAGAACCACAAAGAAACTTTCCAAGAATGCAAGAGTGGACATTCACACAACAGAAAGAAGAACTTGAGAATGCTATTCGTATTCTTAAGATGACAGACGAAGAGTATGTCAGTACCTCTACATACAATAGCATTGCCAAATATCTATAGAAAGGAATGGCATGTTAACAGAGTCATATCAAAACAGAACAGCTGAACTCAAGCGCAAAGAAGCTTGGGTTCAGGCAGGAACAGCAGTCAATGCTACTAGTGCAGCAGAAGCAGCCAGTCAAGCAGGACTTGATTGGACAGTTTCATTGCATAACATGGCAGCATACTATCCAGTATCAACAGCAACAGATATGGGAGTCATCACTCTTAACCACATGATTGATGTTCCCAAACGTAAAGCAGTTGTTAAGACCACACCAACTGGTGAGACTACCAGCATTGGCGTAGTAAGTGATAGCTACAAAGTAATTCAGAATCAAGAGATTTTCTCAGCACTTGATAATCTTATTGACACAAATGAGTTGCGCTACACAGCAGCAGGAGAACTAAATGGTGGAGCTAATGTCTGGATGCTGATGGCATTACCAATGTCAGTCAACGTAGCCAATGACCCACATAAAGGATTCCTGATTGCTACAACAGGTCATAATGGTAGCCAGTCATTCACACTACGACCATTGGTACAACGTATGTATTGCACTAATCAAATCAATATCTCTATGTTCAATGGCGTAGCAGCCAGACGACAGAAAGCATTTACATATAGACTCAAGCACACCAAGAATGCCAAGTTAAATCTATCTGAAGTCAGAGAAATTATACAACTTTGCTATGATGGTATTGAGACTTATGAGAATGGTTCTAAGTATCTACTTGAAAAAGAAGTAGCAAGAACAGCAGCACAAGCTTTCTTTGAAAAAGTATTTCCTATCTCAAAGGAAATTGCTGACACTGACCCTAAATTGTGGACACCACAGCAACGCAATAGTTACAACAGAACTATTGATAACCGTGGCACAGCAGCCAGCATTTACTTTAACTCACAGACACAGGAGAATATCCGCAACACAGGCTTTGGATTATTCCAATCCATTGTTGAGTTTGCTGACCATCACAGCCGTGCCAATGCAGACAAACGAGCAATCGCTGCGTTGTCAGGACGCAGCGATGTGCTCAAGCGTAAGGCATTTGACCTTGCGTTGGCCGTTTAAACTACACAGAAAGAAAGGTAAACACATGGATACAATCGTAGTAACACTAGCCGATACAGTATATCGGCTAACAGAAGATGATGTAGCAGAATATATCAAAAGAGATATAGCTAGTGCTGCAATAAAAGAAGAACTAAGAAAGTCATCTTCAACTGCAAATAGTAAAGTAAATGACATTCGTCAAAAGTCTACTGAATTTTTTCAGAATGCTTTTGATGAATCAACTGATGAAGATGAAACTACAATTACTTTACAAGAAGCAAATGAGTTTCTATCCAACATTGGTGCTAGAGAAATCTCTAGAACCTTTACAGCTACCATCACAGTAGAAGTAACTATCAGCGGTGTTGAAGCAGCCAACATTGATGACGTTGAAGATGTCATTACTGGAGAACTAGACATCAGTTGTGGTATGTACAATATAGACACTTGGTCTATTCAAACAGTAGATGCAGAAAGGGAGTAATTATGGGACGCGTACTAGCAGAAGAACTATCTGCTTTAGATAACAGAGAGTTAGCAATTCAGATACATCTGACAAGTAACTTTTATCCACCCATACCAGCAGAAATGGTACAACCCTGCTTAGAAGCCATAGATGTATACAATTCAGGCGATGATGAAATACTTATCCCATTGCCTGAAGTAAATGGATTCCAAATAGAATGGCGTGGACAAACCACCGCTCCAGTCTGGGCAATCATTGAACAGCACAGACTATGGCCATGGGTAAACAGCTTAGATGACGCAAGCTAACTAAAGCTTGTCATACCATGTTAGTGCCATGGTATGATTGCGACAGATTGGGGTAGTCCTTAACCTTTCTGCTACCCCAATCTCTAAGAAAGGAAACTATGAGTCAAATTGAAAGAGATAGATATGGCAGACCATTAGTAGTTCCTCCCAAAGGAGGAAAGCCAGTGGCTTATACAAGAGCCACCACATTTGCTGGGTCAGTAGATGATTCAGTTGGATTAGTTAATTGGAAACTACGAATGGTAGCCAAGGGCATAGCCATGCGCCCACAATTCTTAACTGAGTTTGATAAAGCAGGCGATGATAAGTTATTAATTAATAAACTTATTGAAGACGCTATGGATTTAGCAGGAGCTAATACTGCTGCTAATCTAGGTACACAAATCCATCATTGGGCAGAGGAAGTAGATAAGGGTGCACCCCTGGATAGTGTTCCACGAGAACACAAAGCAGATGTGTATGCCTACTTAAATGCTACTTCTATCTGGACCAATAAATACATTGAACAATTTTGTGTTCTTGACAAATACAAAGTGGCTGGTACACCAGACCGCATTGTAGAATACAATGGGGAATTGTTCATTGCTGATATAAAAACAGGTAGCCTTGACTATCCCAATAAGATGTCATTGCAACTTGCTATCTATGCAAACGCGCTGCCGTACGACATCGCTACGGCAACGCGTAGTAGTTGGGGTGATATCAACAAAGAAAAAGGTATCATCATTCATCTGCCAGCCGGTACTGGAGTTTGTATGTTACATTGGATTGACATTAAACAAGGCTGGAAGACAGTGCAATTAGCCAGTAAAGTCAGACAGTGGCGTGACACAAAGCGCCTACTAACAGCAATGGAAGGGTAATATGAGTAACACAGAAGCACCTATCTCGGTGACTTTTAAAACTACCAAACAATCGCTAGTAACTATTCGTGCAAACGATGCTGAAGAATTCAGTAATATTGTGGCACATAATGTAACCATACTAGCTGACGCAGTTAAAGAAGCAGAGGAAGCAATTCATTCTACAGTTGGTGGACCAGCAACAGCAGCTCCCACTAAACAGCAAGCAGTATCATCACTAGCTAAAAGCCTTGGTGCCATTGTAGTAACTGAGGGAGCAAACGGACCAAACGCAGAATCTCCAGATAGATTCTGTGTGCATGGTCGTATGAATAGACTTGAAGGTAATGGCCAGTATGGTCTTTATAAAGGTTTCTTTTGTCCAACCCCAAAGGGTTCAACTGATAAGTGTGCTACACAATATGTCAAGAAACAGGAGCCAGAGTTCGTTCACTTCTACGCTGATAAAAAGTAAATGAAAACATTACGCCGTTCAATCGGTAGACCAGAGGTCGGTGGCGAACCATTGCCACCGGCCTTTCAGGTCTTTCAATTACACGGCATAGTATTGCGTAGAGCAGAAGTGTCAGTCATTGCTGGCACGCCAGGTGCAGGCAAGTCAACGCTTGCCTTGCACATAGCAGCCAGACTTAAACAGCCAACACTTTATTTCTCTGCAGATACCAATGCCCATACAATGGCTATGAGATTGATATCCTTAACGGCAGATGTTACTCAAGCAGAAGCAGAACGTATGCTACAAAGAGACAGAGACAAAGCAGAAAGATATTTACAGCAAACCAATCATTTGTTCTGGTCATTTGAACCAACACCATCTCTTAAAGATTTGGATGAAGAAGTTGCGGCATTTGAAACAGCATGGGGTAGGTCGCCAACTTTAATAGTTGTAGATAATCTTATGGACATTGCAATGGATGGACACGAAGAGTTCAGTGGTATGCGTGCCGCAATGAAAGAGCTAAAGTATTTAGCTAGAGATACCAATGCTTGTGTATTAGTTCTTCATCATACTAAGGAGGGATTTGATGGGTATCCATGCCAGTCTAGGTCATCTATTCAAGGCATGGTCAATCAGATTCCAGCTATGATTCTAACTGTAGGACAAATGCAAGTAGACAAACAACTATATCTTTGCGCAGCCCCAGTTAAAAATCGGTATGGAAAAGCTGACCACACAGGCAAAACACATGTAATGCTAAACTTTGACCCAGCTAAAATGTATCTTGAAGATATTGTTAAAGACTATAGACAGGACCAATATGAGTTCCAAAGCCAAGGCGAAGGGGAGTAAGGCAGAACGAGATGTTGTTGCCTACCTCAAGAAATGGTTTCCTTATGTAGATAGACGCCTTGCTGGTGCCACACTAGACAAAGGCGACATATCAGGAATACCAGGCGTAACTATAGAAATTAAAAACCATGCTCGTTTAGATTTATCTGGATGGTTAGCAGAACTGCAAACAGAAATGAATAACGATAAAGCAGAGACAGGTGTTGTCATACATAAGCGCAAAGGCAAGGGTGATGTCGGCGATTGGTATGCCACAATGCCTGTCTCAGTCTGGATAGAATTGATAAGGAGACTGTATGGAAAAACATAGCATTGCAGCCTTTCTTAAAAGTGTAGGGGCAACGCTACCTTCCGAAGGTCATGGCTGGAGGAAGATGCGGTGCCCTTTTCATTCTGATTCACATGCTTCTTCAGCTATAAATTATGAGGAAAATAGATTCAAATGTTTTGCTTGTGATTATAGCGGAGACGTATATGATTTGATTATGAAATATAAAGGAGGTGATTATCGTGAGGCTGTCAAGTACGCAGAGACAATATCTCCAGAGAGCAACACAACAGTATCTGGAAAACATAGAACAGGCAGAAGAGTATCTTTCAACCCGGAGTCTGTCGGTAGAAGAGGCAAGACGATTTCTTCTAGGGGTAGTGAATAACCCTTTACCAGGTCATGAACAGTTTGTAGGTAGACTTAGTATTCCTTACATTACCCCATCAGGGGTAGTAGATATACGATTCCGTGCCCTTAAAGGTGAGGAACCCAAGTACATGGGTATGTCAGGAGCAAAGACAACCATCTTTAATACACCAGCTTTGTTCCAAGATTCTAAATACATTTGCGTCACCGAAGGTGAGATAGACACCATTACTATGTCAGTCAAAACAGTCCATCCATCTATAGGTATACCAGGTGCCAATAACTGGAAACCTCACTATGCCAAGATTCTAGATGATTATGAGACCGTCATTGTCCTGGCCGATGGGGACAATGCCGGTGCAGAGTTTGCCAAGAAGATAGCTAGAGAAGTACCAACCACCAAAATCATCACCCTTCCAGAAGGTGAAGATGTCAACAGCTTAATTACACAACAAGGAAAGGGATGGATAGATGAGCGAATCGCCGAATGTATCTGATTTATTAGACCAGATTTGGGAGCATCTAAAGCATACAGAAAACGATGTATCTATACGAGTCAGTAAAAACCATTTAGTTAATTTGACAGCAGCCCTCCAGGATATCAATGACTGCCTAGTCAATGAAGATATAGCCCAAGCCAGCAGGTCTCTGGCAGCTCTTGCTGCTATAGTATATGCAGCCCATATAGGGGTAGCCGATGAGTTGATTGAAGAGATGTTAGTGGAAGAGTGGAGAGGGCTATTAGATGAACGAGAAGTCGTCCAATATTTCCAGAAACCTGGACTTAGCGAGTGATGTTGATTCAATAATAAAAGAATTAAAAAATATCTTATTAAAAAAACATAAAGATTACGGCCCTCTTAATATTGCCCTGTCTCCAGGTGGACCACTAAATGGTATTCGTGTCAGAATGTATGACAAGTTAGCTAGAATAAATCATTTATTAGATTCAGGTAATGAACCTAACTATGAATCCTTAGAGGATTCTTTTATTGACATAGCAAACTACGCCATCATTGCCTTGCTAGTACAACGTGGCAAATGGGAAGGCACTAAGTAATACTATGTCCGACTATTACGAAAAGTATATTGACATAGTACGTCAGGTTAGCACAGAGTTTCAACGCCGTTATCCAATGTGTGAGACAGATGATATTGAACAAGAGCTTTGGTATTGGTTTGCTAGCCATGCTTTAAAACTAGATGAATGGTCTGCACTAGAACAAAAAAACCAAGACAAACTTATAGCTAAATCACTTAGAAATGCAGCCCTCAAGTATTGTGAAAAAGAAAAAGCTAAGACGGCTGGTTATGAGTTGGCTGACCTTTACTACTATGACATCTCGGTAGTGGAAGCTTTTCTACCCACAATCATTACAGAGTCCTACGAGTTGCCAGCCAAAATCAAAGACCTTAATTACAAACCAGGCAAAGGTGACGTGTCAGATGGTATGAACTGGCTAGCACTACGGTCAGATATTGCATCTGCTTTTTATAAACTTAACGAAACCAAACAAAAAGTACTTATCATCAGATTCTCTGATGAACAGGCAGAGTGGACAAAGCTAGCAAAAGTATTTAATACGACACCAGATGGTGCTCGTATGAAAGTTCAACGAGCAATGGCATCACTAATCCAAAACCTA